>Ga0307931_1000402_pt1 | contig 26811 bp, 26 predicted proteins | sample OrgLakmetageno47_FD_201816 | JGI IMG/M metagenome (GOLD analysis project Ga0307931, IMG submission 201816) | Saline water microbial communities from Organic Lake, Antarctica - #47 | ecosystem: Environmental > Aquatic > Non-marine Saline and Alkaline > Saline | place: Antarctica: Organic Lake...
ATGTCATCTCAGGGCATCCATTCGGCCTTGAGTGTGCTACCCAGCCAGTAAGCAACTGCCGCGGCGCCCGAGTCATAGGCATCCGAGCGACGTGGCCAGCCCAACGAAGAATCCGATTGTGATAGTGGTTCATACCACGCAGGTTTTGAGAGTAAATGATAACGGACATTTCACCGAGCTTTTTTCGTCCCACCTTGGACTGCATCCTGACTCTTTGCTCGAACGGAGGCTAGCTAAGCGCAACCCGGAACGACCTGAATTAACCGAAATCAGCAACCTTACCGTTCTCGCGAAGATTTTAAGCTCCGACGAATTAGAAAAGGGCTGCCGATCCGTTTCAAGAAGCACAAGAGATATATGGCGGCACACGGTGCGCACCTACACTGATCGGCTCAGGACGGCCACAACCAGCGGACACCCCATGGTGTAAACGGCTACTATTTAAATTGGGTTCTTAGACCTTAAAGCTCAAATAGCTTACTAAATTCCAAGTCCAACAAAAAAAAGGAGCCGGCAGCCAGCAGTAAGATCTGCCTCAGGCTTCAAAATGAATTACTTAGCTTGCTCGTAGGCACTTATACTTATACACACAGGAGAAGTGGTCATAGAAGTATCAAATAGTACTTAATTTCCGGACGGAGGGTAGTGGGGTAGTAAGATTGTAAGGTTTGGTGGGGAACCTTCCTGTGCTTTTTGATTTACAATCGGCGGGAATTAGAGAGGGAGCTCAAGCGGGTCTACTAGCACCAAGTACGGCATGGACTTATCTAACAAGAAGGAAGGCAGAGCCCCTTGCCATTTCAGTTGGTGCTTCGGAAGAGGCTCCCGTAAAATTCGAAGGCGCACATGGGCAATGAGTTGTCGCCCTTCTGGTTGTTGCCCGTTGACCTCACCCGAAGGTACCGGAACCGCTCTCCTTTGGCGTCCACAGCCCAGGTGCCCACGCCATACGGGCTCTTCAAGCTCCGCTCTTGCCCCGGTGGTCCCAAGTCCACCCACTTGTTGGCGGCCTTGGAGTGGCCTTCGAGGGTGAAGCTCAAGAGGTCCATGCCTGCAACAGGCGAGCCGTGGCACAGGGTGTAGTGGGTGGGCACCATGGTCCGGCTCCGGCCAAGGTCCAGGCACAGGAACACGTCAGGCCCCGCTTTCACGACTACTTCTCCTCGCTTGCGGCTAACCACTGCTTCCTCCGCACCCACCGCCATGCCTTCACAAAGAGGGGGGGTAATAAGGAGTAGGGCGTAGAGTCAGAAGCAGGTGAGAAAAAGACCAGAGGTGCGCAGCACGACAGACGAGCACATGAAATAAAATAAGGAAAGAAGCTGCCTAGAGAGTTCAAAAGCAACGCGTAGGGCACCAAGCCCGATTAGAAGGGAAGTGCAAGTCAAGTTGTTCTTGATCTTTACCTGAGGAAGTAATGCGCAAGCGCTGCATGGTGTGGGGGTTTTCAAACTTCTTGGTCTTGCCCTCGGTGCCCAGCCAATAAATGTACCCGTTGTTGTCGCCGTTCTTGCCCGTGAACTCAAACGTCATGATTGGAAGGTCAGAATCGGCCCCCTCACCACCACCACCGGCAGCTGCTCCTGTACCACCACCACCACCCGCGGCGCCACCATTACCACCACTGAGGCCCGCATTGCGCTTCGCGCGGCGAGCGGCGACCTGGGCTTGGGTGGCGGCGTCTCTTTGGTCCGCCTGCACCCGCCGGGACACCGCCACCACGTCCGGCGCGAGCCGCTGGATGGTGGCCATGGCCGCGTCAAACCGCTGCTTTTTGACCTTCAAATTGCCGCGCGCCGCCACCATCTAGGAGCAAAAAGCGGAGACATGGTGTGGGTGAGGTTTTCAGGAAGAGGAGGCTCAGGAAAAATAATGTATACCTTACGTAGGATTAAAAAGGAAAAAATGTTTTCTTTTTTTGCCGTAAAATTTTACCTCACTGGGTTCGTAGAATAAGTCGTCAACGTCCGGCCGAAGTTGCACCGCAGTCAAGAGCTCGGACTCAATGTCTTCCGAGACTTTGGCTAAGACGTGGGCTTCAAACGACATGCACACGTTTTCAGTGAGGCGCTTCGAGCTCAGCCGCCAATACGCCGTGAGGACCGTACGCATGTCTTCAATGAGGGCCGCTGCCGAGACCCCGTGGTTCGCCATGTACCACTGCCCGAGCTTGTCCGTGATTTCATCCTCCAGGGGCTTGAGCATAGACGCTTTTTCCCTGGACTGCATCATTTTGTTCATGGTTGACTCCTCCGCCCGGTCCGCCACCGACCGCATCACATGGGCCAGAGCGCGGTCGAAGCGCTCGGCGCGCACTTTCACGATCTCATCAGCTAGCTCGTCCGAGGACACAAACGGGTCTTCTTCTTGCTTGAACGCTTCCTCCACCCGGCTCTCTAGCACGGGCACGTGGGCCTCCACCCACTCTTCCAGGATGCCGTTCACCAGCTCCGCCATTTTGGGGTACTGTGGGCACATGTTCACGAAGAGCGCGTTGCCCACCGCCAAAGTGGTGTCAAAGAGCTCGTGCTTGGCAATCGCCACCGGCGCGCGCCAGTCTTCGATTTTGGAGACCATGAAGGAGAAGAAGAAGTAGCTGTTGACGAGGCCAGGCAGTTCGCGGCCTTTCAAGGATCGAATTTCTTTCTCCAGTGACGCGTGGAAGGTCGCGGAGTCGAAGTTGGGTTCGGTGGACTTGATCGTTTCCGACAGCACGCGAAACGACTGGTCTGCAGAGTTGCGGAGCCGCAAATTGGGCTCCACCGCGAGCAAATCTTTGCGGTAGTCGCCGTTGACCGTGGCGCGGAGCAGGGAGCAGTATTCGGCAATGATTTTCATGAGCGCGTTGATGCGTTCCCCGCGAGTCGACGGCGCTTCCCGGCCCAGCAAGCTCATTTCGCGGTTGGTTTCCCGCTGCATTTCCAAGAGCTCAAACTTCATGACCGGCAGAGCACTCTTGATGCGGCTCACTAACAAGTCGGTGAGTCGCTCTGTGAGCGCCGAGCAGCCTACTAGATGGCTGGGGAGCTTGGCGAGCGCGTCGTGTTGCTCGAAGAAGCGTCGCTCGTTGGACCTAGCTTGTGCCAAGCTTGTGTCCTCCACCAGCTCATCGGGGGAGCGGTTTTTCACCACTACGTATCCCAGCTTGAGCGGCTTCAAGCGGTTGCTAACGGTTTCCACCAAGTTGGCTTCGCTCCCCGGGGACACGAGGTCTGGCTTAGTGATGACGCCAATGGTGCGGTCGCCCTTAGGGTCGACCTCGGCTGCGCGCTCCAGAATATCACAAGTCGCAATGTCCTAGCATATGGGGGGGGGGGGAGTTATGCATCGCCTAGCAAATCTGCGTGCGAAGAATCGCATGCATAGTGTACCTCAAAAGATGGTTAGAGATACGCAACAAAGTCAACCCCAAACCAAACAAGTGCGCCTACGGAGAGCAATATCGTGGGCCAACCTGGTTCGCGGGGATCACAGCGAGGATCATGGTGCGCTCGCTCTGCAGATACAAGTCCATGAGCTCGTCAACCTCCCGAATCACGGAGCGATCTTGCCCCGCCGTTGTCGTGCGCACGATGCCCGGTAAGTCAATCAACGTCAAGTCGGGAACATCTGGAGACGCCACGTGGATCACGATCGAGTCCTATGCTCCCCACAAGAACAAAGGGGCAACAAACGAAGAGGCAGTGAGTTCACGGTACTCGCAAGTGCCACATGAGGCTAAGGTCAGTGGTAGCTTACCTGGCTGAAGATTTTAGAGTCTCCATTCGTCAGCCTCTCAGTGAGATTCTGAATGACTTCAGTGAGCTCTTTTGGTGATGAAACTGTCGCTGGATCAGAGCTGCTACCTTGCCGTATCCTGGAAATCTGAGAAGCATACGCAAGACGCATACCATAAATAAGTGAGGCATCATTCTATTGCTCTTGCTATTCGAGAATAGATTTCCCATATCAAGCACGCGTTACCGCTGCAGTCGCTGTCCATGAAGTTCCTTTAGGCGTGCGCTTCATGATCAATTGTGTGGGACATCGAGTAACTAGACCGGTGCCGCGCGGGAAGGGGACGCCTGAGAGGGCCTCGAGCACGCTGCTCTTCCCGCAAGATTGGTCGCCCATTACAGCAATTTGAGGCAGCGGCAAGTCTTCATGCACACCTTGCGCTCGCAAGGTGTCGACGAGATCCAACCACGGCCGCACATTCTTCTCGTGCGCCTCTGTTAGAGATGCCGTGTTCATTGAGCCCGCCTGCCTACAGGTCCACAGATCCACAGACAGTACAGAGCATACATAGAGCCTAAAATTTGGCTTCAGGCAGTCGTTCAACACCACCCTGTACTGTCTTGGTTCTGTCGGTCGGTCGTACACTCGGCAGAAAAAATGACTCATCTATGCCCCCGCTTCTTCTTCGGGGTACTCTGGGCCTGTGCAGCTGGTAAGCTAGGCTTTCATCATTGCAAAATTAGCGCTGGTCATTTGTGTCTTTATTGGTTCTAACCTATGACCTGTGCGATCACTATAGATGCAGCGAAGAAGGCGAAAGCACCTGAAGTACGTGGCAACACTTGAAAGCCGACTCTCGGGCTACGGGACTGTGAAGATCGCACTTGAGTTCAACGACGATTATGCATCTATAGATTGCACGATCTGATTTTTTACTTTTGTTTTGTTCTCTGCAGCCGACACCGTTAAGTATTAAAGTGCTTAAGAATACTTTCTCGCCCTTCGTCGCTGTCTTCGACTCATACAAAAACCTTCCCTTCGCCGAGTGAGTAGTTCATCTATGCTCATGTATGTACTAGGCGCTTTGATCAATCGATTTTTTTGAACTTTTCAGGGCTATTTCATTGCCGTTTTTGATCACGGGCCTCGTTGTGGCTCTTTTACTAGCGTGGGCTATATCACGAGTCCTCGATAGTAAGCCGTATCTTTTTAATGATGGCGAGCTTGGGTACCTCGAAAAGAAATCAGTTTACGTGAAAAAGGCAGCCCGATAGATAGAGAGTAGCAGCAATATTGGGTTGATCAGTAAGGCTTCTAGTGCGTGCGGTGAATGCATATGTTGAAATTCTGCTCGTGATGAAATGATGAATATCTGCGGTATTTGCACGTGGCGGTCATCTACTCCGCTGTATGTTCCAGTGAACAATTGCAGTATGACGCGCGTATAGACCGCGGCCCCTCTTTGCTTGCTGTTGATGGATTAGAAGTAGTATTCGATTCCACTTCCGTCGATATCCGCCTCGCTTTTCATCATTTTTTTTCCTCGCTAAATATATTTCTATTTTTGAATTTGACCACTTCGCAATACGCAATACACCAATAGAATTACAGCGATACCAGTACTACTTTACAGGGCACTACAGCGAAATCATGGTATTGTATAACCGGCATTTGCATCCTTAAATAGACAGACATCCCAATCAGGGACCTTCAGACTTCGGAAGGAACCTGGAAATCTTTGAGCCATTTATCATTTATCGCTGCGAATCGCTCATCGCTCATCGATTTCATTGACCACGACCACGGACCACGGAACAACATATATTTCTATAGCCTATAGTCGGCTAACAAGACCACCAATTAGAGCACAAAGCACCTGCCTAGCGACAAACCCCAGCGCTGGGGGGCTACACCTCGAGCTATCGCAAAAGTATCCCACTGGCCTGCTCCGCCACGGGCCACATTTTCGTGACTCGAAAGCGGCTCATTCGATGTAAACTGCTGAAGAGCGGAGGCTTGCCATCCGCCCTTGGCTCAGTCGCTTCCTTGAGGGTTACATCAGTTGACCGGCACAAATGGCAATTGTCTGCATTCTTCTGCTGGGCTAAATCAAAATGCTGCTGCATCCGAAGCAAAGGGCTTCCTTCTGGCGCTCGCACATGCTCCAGGAAGCCATAAGGAGCACCAGGCCGCAACACGCGGCTCAACTCGGCGAGGGCCGAATGCACGTCATTCACTGAGCACAGCACAAATATACCGACTGCGCCGTCAAAAGACTGGTCCGCAAACGGCAATCGCTCCGCTGATCCTCGCACGTGTTCCAGTTGAACACGTGCGTCAGCCGCCATCGCGGCGCCGTCAGCTACTTCCTCCGCCGAGCGGACCTCGAGATCCACGCCACAGACAGAGACGCCAGGCTCGTATTTCGGTATATTTTCGAACTCAGTGCCAATGCCCAGTTCCAATATTCTAGCACCGCTGCCAACCAGCTTGCAGACTTCTTTAACCACTGCGCTGCATTCGAGTGTGTGCCGAGTAGGTTGCGCACTCGATGAAGGTGGAGGTGCAGGGAGCACTTCCGCTGATTCTTCCACGACTGTATCTGTGTGAGCTGAAGTAAACGTCAATTCAAATGGACTGCCCGAAGTTTCCGCGGCGGCTAACGCCGCCTCTACTGAAGACTGGAGGGTATTCGAATCTACGATGATGGAATTGATTGCGGTGAGCCGCGACGATGTATGAACATCCTTGAGCTCCAAAAGCGGCGAAGCATTCTTCAAAATGGAGCCACCGTCTCCAAAAGAGATATCTTTCAAATCAGTTCCTACGCATATTGATACGGTTACTGTTGAAGGCGTTGATAGAGACCCAGATGTCGGCACAAAGCTAGTGACCGTAGATCCTTTTGAAGACACCACTTTACTAGAATAAGCTGCAACTTTTGGCCGACTTTCTTTTTTCTTGTAGTTCTTCATCTTGGCTAAGTTTGAAGATACAGATATCTTCGCTGAGCAGTAGCAGAGAAAGCAAACATCACGAGCATGCCTACAAAGTTAACCTCCGTAACTGCTTGCCAGTAGGTTCGTAAGCTTATCTGATGCTGTCAGTTTTGTAACAACCCCGAATAAGCATGAACGAAGTATATGATTGAGTTACTGTTCAGATGTAGTCAACATCTGAAATTTTATCTCTTATCTTCCTGCGCCCAAGTAGCGTCTGATGCCTGTGTTAGGCTTTGCGCTTTGCGCGGCGTGCGTGCAGTAATGAGATCAAGAAGGGTATCTAAAAAAACCTTGAATGAGAACGAGAAAAGTGTCGAAGAGGAACATAACATGATCACTCATCTCACACACTCACTCACCGTCGTCGAAAATTTTGTAAAAACACATCCCTGTAACCTGACTCTCTGAGACCCAACTGAACGACTTCAGTGTAATTACAGCAAGCAGATCAAGCAGAAGACGACAACCGCAAAGTTTAAAAGTCTATCATTAGGATTCCCAGATACCGCCGATACAAACAATTCTTGTTGACTCATACTTCTCCCCTGTAATCCCCAGGCCACTGACTCGCTAGTAACCCCGAAGGCGACCAAGACAGGCCTCATCGCGTAGGAATTGGACTTTTTTTTCGAGTGAATTCCATGAGCAATGTCGTTTCCTTAGGGCTAGGGTTTTTGCCCACGATGTAACTGACTGACTGTAAGACGGAAACAATTCAGAGAGTTCAACTCAGTGGGCCTTAAATCCAATTAAGCCCCTAAATTAAGCCTAAATAAGCTTAAATTAAAACAAGCTCAATTTAAGGGGAAATAAGATTTGGGCTGTGACTATGAATGCCGTGGCTTGGACCCTTAAATTTAGACTTAAATTTGGGCTTATTTTAGGCTTAAATTTAGGCTTAAATTAAGCCCTTAAATATGCTTAAGTGCACGACCACCGAGGAGGTCAAGAATGCCGTGGCCTGGACCCTTAAATTTAAGCTTAAATTTGGGCTTATTTTAGGCTTAAATTTAGGCTTAAATTAAGCCCTTAAATATGCTTAAGTGCACGACCACCGAGGAGGCCAAGAATGCCGTGGCCTGGACCCTTAAATTTAAGCTTAAATTTGGGCTTATTTTAGGCTTAAATTTAAGCATAAATTAAGCCCTTAAATATGCTCAATTGCACGACTACCGAGGAGGTCAAGAATGCCGTGGCCCGGACCCTTAAATTTAAGCTTAAATTTGGGCTTATTTTAGGCTTAAATTTAGGCTTAAATTAAGCCCTTAAATATGCTTAAGTGCACGACCACCGAGGAGGTCAAGAACGCCGTGGCCTGGACCCTTAAGTTTAAGCTTAAATTTAGGCTTATTTTAGGCTTAAATTTAAGCTTAAATTAGGTTTTAATTTAAGCTTATTTTAGGCCTAAATTTGAGCTTATTTTAGGCCTAAATTTGAGCTTCCCACTTCCGCTTCTTTAGATCAACAGAATTGACCTTAAATTCAAGGCTAATACAGGCTTAAATTTAAGCTTATTTTAGGATTAAATTTAGACTTATTTTAGGCCTAAATTGAAGCCTCCCCGCTATTCCAGATAAACCCTAACCCTAATCCTAACCCTAACCCCGAGAGGGCCGTGGCCTAGACCCTTAAATTTAAGCTTTAAGCCTATTTTAGGCCTAAATATTTAAGTTTATTTTAGGCCTAAATTCGAGCTTATTTTAGGCCTAAAGTTAAGCTTATTTAAGGCCTAAATTTAAGCCTCATAAAACCTCTTAAATTATTATTTTCCTTAATTAAGCTTAAATGGATTTAAGCCCGACTGGGGTGTGTTATGACAATTCAGTGAGAGCACTTTTGAGATGCCGGTACTAGGCATCAAACTTCGTTGATCTGTTCATATGAGTATATGACCTACAACGATATCAAATGCTTGACTTAATAGGATTCTCTTGATTTATTTGTATTATACTGCCCAATGCAGAACTACCAATTTTCATTGTATTGAATGGAGGTAAATCGCGCCGAAGTTCACGGTGTTCTGATATTTCCACACGCATTTTTCTTTAACCGTTCTCCTCCATGGACTCAATCCATCTGTACATTAATCTCGCGACAACAGGCAGTTCTTCCGCGCAGACTTTACCAGGCTCACTGGTACGAAAGTTATGCGTTTTTCTTTTTTTGATTGGGCGGCTTTTTTGCTCCTTACTTGTGTTATTCGTCGAACTGATTGATAGCTTTGCTGATTCTCATTTTGGCTTTAATTTTCAATGTCAAAAAAATGCGCCCATGCTGGAATGGTGTGTAGATTTCATCAGACAAGATTCCAGGCTCTCGCCTACGATGAATTTCTGGCATCAGTCTCTCGCCCGGCGATCAGCAAGGACTTCTCGTAAAGCTTTTTTTGTGAGAGTACTCTTGCGTCGTCCTACTGATTTTAAGATGGCACTTCGTAGTATAGAGTACCACTTTTTTGTGTCATCCTTGTTTTTAAAACGTAATAGATGACACCATTCTCCTCCAGCTTTTACCTCAATGACGCCATGTCTATGAAGTTTGACGAAGGCGTAGCTTAGAAGCCTTGTATATCTTGGTCTTGTATCACTTGGTTGCGTCTGAATTCGCAAAGAACCGTCTTCCAGGATTATGAAAACCTTTTTGGATGGTTTCTTATCATTCATCCCAGTGAGTTCACTAGCAAACCCACACCTCGACATGAGGCGACTGCAAGCCTGCACTATTACATTGATAGAGCCACAGATACGTCTTGGATGCCATACATTGAAAAACTTGCACCTTGAAAGTATGCTTGACGAACCTGGGTTGTCAAAGATTATATCGAGTGGCTCGAACTTACATGAACCAAGCGGCAGCTCACTGCAAAGGGAATGTGAATGCAAAACGCAATTGTGTAAATTTTCCTCCGCCTGAGCAATAAATTCAACATGGCTTCTAAGAAGTGAGGTATCACTCTGAGTTGCAGTCACAGCGACCACGGTAAAAAATATGCTCATATGGGCGTTTGCGCATGGCACCTTCGCCAAAACTGGGTTCACTTCCCAAGAGAGTGCGCCATCTCTGCTCAAATAATCATGGCTACTTGAATAGCGTATATCTTGACGGAACACTTGGTTATTCACCGAATCGACCACAGTTACAATTATGAATATCTCATATGGTGGAGTCGGCAAGTGATCGAAGTCCTTCAGAGCCATAGCCGATACTGTAATATTTACTGGGCGATACAGTCGAGAGTAATGTAAGTCAAACCGCCGGCGGGCGAAGCGACCTCGCAGAGCTCCCTGGAGTTGAATCAGGCCCCTCAGGCTCCGCTGGTAAAGATTTCTAGCACTTGCCATGCGCACAAATCGTTGAATGTGTACAATTGCTATGTGATGAAGATAAGTCGTATGCCGTTGCTGAATCCCATGGCCTTGTTGCTGCAATGAATCCTCGAGATGCTCTCTGCATCCATTGCAGATCCACTTTTCGAGATCATCTAATGATGGGCGAGACTGATGAAGCGGGAGTGTACACTTCCATAAATGCTGGACAATAGGGCACAAGAAACATTTCAGCCGCCCAGTTCCTGGTGTCACTAACTCCTTGCATTGCTCACATCTGTAATTACGCCCCCATATTTCTTTCCACGGTTCAGGAGAAGTTACACGCTTAACGGGAATGCGCTCACATTTGCTTTTGATGCTCACAGTCCGAGGAGCATACTCCCGTCTTTCTAAATCTGATTTAACGCGCATATCTCTGCGTTGTTGAGCTGCTTCGTTGCAACGCTTTTCATATAGCAACATCCAGCGATTTTGACATGGTTTAAGGGACCTCGCAAGGCGTGCGCTCAATGAAGAATGGCCGAGCTGCTGATTTTCAAGCCCAATACTAGGTAAATTGACGAGCAATTTCTTTTTGTTCAGAATATCATGAGATTGTGGCTCTGTATTTTGCTGTGCGAGATGTAGATCATGAAATGGAGCCGTAATACGCTTGGCGGTTGTCTTCCTCTTCATGGTCGACATGTGACGTGATACATCGAAGCTTCTACCACCGCTTACGTTAAAAATTGGTTACAAATTCATTTCTCATCAAGGTATGTTAAAAGCGCTGTGCTCTGTATTCATTTGTCCACGTGTGCGAGAAATTACATGTGACGTTGGGAACGGTGGTTTGTAAGGTTTGAAGAAAAAACATATGAACGCTTTTTTTGAATGCTACACCTAAATTGCTGTGTTAGTCGAGAGATTGATCGAAAAGGTCATCAAGATAGACATCATCGCGTCAAAAAGAAAAAGATGCCAGCAGATGTACAATACTTCGAAGATTTTCAAGAGTTTTTCGATGATAAACTGCTCGCAATTTCGTTATGGCAGGCTCGCTCGATGGTGAATTCTCCGAAGGTGAAGGGAAAGAAGCTTATACTAGAGATATATCCAGGTAATGAGAAATTACCGATGATGGTCACCCATAAAAGGGGTCACCCATAAAAGGTTGGCACACAAGTCAACTGGCCAGTTCCATTCAAGACATGAACCCATCATTGTTATAGTTATAGACACAGGTCCATACCACAGCATAGCCACGATGGACCGACATGAAATATAGCACGAAAAGGCTGGGAAACTCTACTGAACCAGATATATGTGGAGTGCTGAGCACCTTGGGTTTGTTATTGAGGCGTGATCGGAACTTCATTTCCGGAGAATACTTCCAATGCGGATTGGATTAACTGTTTTGATTGTTGATTGGATTTTAGTAGGTGTAGGTGTAGGGGCAGCTGAATTGGTTTGACACACTTTGCAATTGCAGGGAAATTCCATCCAACAGCAACAGCACAAGCACAAGCAAAAGTTTGTTGGGCGCCTCCATGGGAGGCCTCGAAGTACGCGCCTCGTTTATAAATTCCATCCGCATCCGCATCTAAAATATTTCAATAATTCGAGATGGAACTATGCACTATACATTAAGCTCATGCCATTAGGAAGACGTTGGTACATAAAAACTCATGAGCTCATGAGACTAGTACTAGTTGTCTTGCTTTATCGGAGCCGGGAGCACGCTGCCTTTGCCTTTGTTTCTTTCTTCAGCCCTTGCCACATCTGCGATAGCTCTACGTCGTTGCGAGAGTTGTTGAATGCGGTCGACGAGCGCTTTAAACGCGGGGAGGTGTTCCTTGCCTCGGGCCCGCAATGAAGCTGCAGACGCTTCGCAGTTCTTGAGGGTAGCATCAATAGAGGAGAGCGCATCAGTGGCAGAAGACGCAGTCATGAGCTTGTTGACGTTGCTTACTAAGCTACACCGCTCGCCGAATCGAAGTGCTTGCAACGTCTCTTCCGCCTGTGTGTACACAAGAAATAGAGCGCAGAGCGAAAGGTGAGGACGAAAGTGTTCAGCCTTACGTCAAAATAGCACCATAGCCTCTGTAGAGGAATAAAAACCTCGATTGCCAAAACTTGCCTGTGCATCGTCGCCTCGACAGCAGACAAGGGCTGTGGTGCGACTGGCACCGCCTAGGGCGCCTCGCAAGAGTGTCGTGAGCTTGCATTCGAAGTAAGGCACCTTAAAAGAACATGATTGAAGGAATAAAAGAAAGAATCACAATTGAATGAACCCAATTCAAGAATGGCGCACACATCTTTCTAGTGTCTTACATGATGGCGCGACTCCACAAGGGCAGCAATGACTTTGCCCAAGACCATAAGAGACTCGTTGATGCCCACGGCTTCTACTTTACGGGACCCTTCTGCTTTGCTCTTTTTGAGCCGCTCTGACCCTGCGAGGTCCACCAAGTGAAGCGTGGACTTGACTACGGCGTCGCCTCGGGCCAGCCGCACGTGCAGCACCAGCACGGTGTGGGCGCGGCTGCTCCGCGCGTTCATGGCGGTGGCTGCAAAGCGCTTCCGCACTTGTCCCGCTCGGAGCAGCCGCAGTGCTTCGCCTAAATCGGTGATGGGGCACTCGGCTGCGTTGGTGAGCGAAGGGGCGCCATCTCTGGCTGACCGGCGCACGTCGCATTTTTCGCCCGTGAGCAAGCAGGTCACGTCGTCGTTGTAGATTTCAACGTAATTGCAAGACAAGCGCACCGTTACGCCGCTCTCCGCGAAGTTTTCATTCAAGGAGTCCTTGGCTGCCAGAGAAGACGACGATGATGAAGAAGACCAGGCGTTTTGCGCGAGAGCATTCGCGCCGCGGAGCAGTTCGTCGATGGCGCGCACCACGATGCCGCTCTCGTCGGACATGTCCGTTGAACCGTCGAGCGCACCCGGAGGACCGAAGGCAGAGTGGGTCTTCCCGCTAATGTTTAGATGTTAAAAAAATAAGTGAAAGGGTAAAGGAGAAGGGGAAAACCTTTTTAGGAGTACAGCATCAAAATATTGATAAAGAAATTTGCCGCTTGAAGCTTCAAAACACTCAAATATATTCTTTCCCGAAAGTTGACCACCTCTGGTTTACCTGCCAGTTTGGCCGTACGCGAGAATGCAGGCATTCCAGCCGTTGAGTGCTGCGCAGATGGCCTGGCGTGCGCACTGGTCATAGCAGGTGGCTTGGGTCGTGGAGCCGCTGAACACGCGGCTGAAGGGAAAGGGCCGCACGCCCATGCCGGGCACGTACATGACCACGCGCGAAGGGTGGAGGCCGAGGAGCCGCGGCCCGTCGCGCTGGAGCCGGCCAGCGCCACTTCCGGGGGGAAATGGCCCGCCGTTGTCATCACCGCCCGCTTCTTTCTCTTGAGCTGCTGCTTCTTTCTCAGCGCTCTCAAGGCCCACCGTGAGGGTTGCTGCAGAGTGCCTCGTTCCACCAGCACTGTCTGCACCACCACCCTCATCTACCTCTTCATCCTCATCTACGTTTCCTTCGTCGCCTTCCAGAGGCTCGTCAGCTCCGTCAGGGTCTTCACCGCGGTCTCTTCGTTTTAGTTTCGAATCAAGCGCCGACGCATCGTCTGCGCCCTTCATAAAAGCCTCCAGCCTTTCCGCTTCCAGCAAAGCTTCCAACACTTCAGGGGGGAGGCCTTCGTTCCCGTCCCCATCCACTAAATCCCGCACAATCACAGATCTCTTCACGCGGTCGAGCTCGTGGTCACTTTCATCTCGCGCGGCGCGCCATGCCTCAATCTCGCTCTTGAGCTCGGGCAACTCAATGAGGCGGTTGGCGTGCAACAGCTTCGTGTTGTCCATGGGGTCTTTCTTGCGGTGCTTGATCGCTTGAAGCGCGCCCGATCGGTCCATGATCACTCCGCTCGACGGCAGCTGCACTGGATCTTTCATCAGTGTGCCAAACACGCCGTCCAAGAAGCGTTCTGGCGGTGCAGTGCCTACAGAAATTTTCTGCTTGCCGCTGCTGTCTTTGCCTGCCGCTCGTGCTTTCTCCTTGGCCTGCTGCCGTTGCAGCTTGATGAACTGGTGCAGTGGAAGACCAAGCTTGGAGTCTGGAGGTGGCTCTTCTAAAGGGCGAAAGCGCACGCAGACGTTGATTTTGAAGTCTTGTGCCCCCACGGCCGGCGGCTCGTCCTCCGCTGCTGCGAGCGGGTCAATGCCCCATTTACTGCGCGCCGGCCACAGCGAGTCGAAAAAGTAACGCTTCCACGCCATCCCACCCTGCGCCGCGCCGTTTGGCCCTCCTGCGCCGTGTCTACCGCTGCCAATGACCGCTGAAGTGGCCTCACTGGCTTCGGTTTGGTTGAGCCCTTTGGCAGCTGCGATTGGTTGGGCCCCACCGTCGACATAGAGACTTGGGGGCAGCTCAGGAACGTAGAGCGCAGCTTCAGTGCCTAGGCTGATGCAAGCCGCCATCCAGAGTCCCGGTGCAACAGCTAGGTCTTCGGCGAAGCCACGAGCTGTCCCGGAAATCGTGTGTAAGCGACCAATCTCTCTCCATTGCAGGAAGGTTGCAACCGATGGGTCTAAGAGGAATTCGCAAGCCTTGGCAGATTTTGCAAGTGCAGCCTCCCTCTCAGCATTAGTGGGCTCTATTATCACTGGCTCTGCTACTATCTGAGCCTCAACTTGATCCTCGGCACCACTTTTCGCTGCATTTAGGTCTACAGAGATGTCGAGCGAGGCTGAGCTACTCTCCCGCACTACAGCACTGTACGCTAAAGCTACAGTTTCTGGGCAATCGCCCTCCCGAGAATTGCGCGAAGCACTTCGTTTGGGGCTCCGATAGGACAGTGGCGATTTCGAAGGAGGCGTCAAAGGTGTAGAGGGCGGAGAACGGTTGGAAGGTGAAGATTCGGGCTTTTCTCCTTTTACATCTTCTTCGGTCTTTTGGGGCTCCGGAGACTTCGGAGCTGTGGCGCTATTGCGTCGAAACATTCGACTAATCATCTTTGGTGACTTGTGTTCCTAAGCTTAATGGCTGAAGACTTTACCCTTGATCGCAGGCTCGACGGCCGAGTACTTATGCCCGCCACCTCAGGCAAACATTACGCCTCAATGGCCTCAATTCTCAACCGTTGTTGACGACGGTCTACTTTACAGGGAAGCTTCTTTTGACGCCGTGCTCGTTGCTTGTTGGCTTGTTGGCTTGTTGGCTTGTATTGTGGCTGTTGGCTGTTGGCTTCTCTACTCTCTATCTGTACTACAGATACATACCTAATAGGTCTGGCTAGCTAGCTACTGTAGCTAGTAGAGCTCGTTATCATTTTGTTTCTAGAGGACTTGAGGTCAACCAGCCGGGCGACTGGTACGGCACATACACACATCCGCCGATTCAAGATGAGAGGCTCTTTTGGCGCATTTGCATACCTTACGTGAGACTAGCCAGATTAGCAGGCATCCAGGAACGGAGTTCGAGGCATTCAAACCTCTCTAGCTCATTCCGTTATACCCACGATAGTGTCGCTCGGCTCAGCTCTTCAATAAAACAACATTTTTGGCATCGTTTCAGTTGGATCGTACAAATATATTTCAACTCCAATCATGCCAGCCTCTGCAGACGCTGCGTGGGCTCTCGGAATCGTCTTCATCGTTCTAGTGGCAGCATTTTGGGCAGGGTCCTCCGTTTTAACCCAGTTCATCTTTGATAATCTTTCGTTCAATGAGCCATTCGTTCTCACTTACATCGGAACGAGTTTGTTCATGATATTCATACCGGGGTGGCTGACACTTAGCTTTTTCAAGTGTGTAGACAATCCTCCTTATCGGCGCGACCCTAGCGTTCAAGTCACTACCGAGTGCTGCGACTCTAGATACGAGCTCGTTGGATTGACGGCTGACTTACCAGAAGATGTGGAAAATGGTGGCTTCTCTGGTGAAGATGGTCTCTTAAATGATCCTGAGATAGTTGGTGCTGCAATGTCGTCGGCACAGCAGCTAGAGGAGCCCATCATAGAATCTCCTGCGCTGAAAAAGGACGACTCTGGCGACAGGATCAATTTGAACTCAGCTTCACAAGAGCTACCACACTCAGGCATGATGTCTCACCTCGGAACTGCTCGAGTTTCGCTGATCGTCTGCCCGATATGGTTCATCGCGAATTGGTGAGCTAGGTTCATTGCGCGTAAAGTTTTTGAGGGATCTCCTTTTGACACTGTTTGCCGTTCTCCTCATACCTCATGAATCTGCTTCAGGTCCTATAATCAATCGCTTTCGATGACGTCAGTTACTTCGAGCACGATCATATCGACTACATCCAGTTTGTTTTCGTTCGCGTTGAGCGTATGCTTTGCTGGTGAAACTTACTCGAAAGCGAAACTTGCCGGTGTGTTTTGCACCATTGCTGGAACAGTCATGGTTGCGTTCGCTGACGCAAATGGTGACGATGACGACGATGCTACGGGCGAGGGTCGCGATGTTTCTAGTGTGCTCGTTGGAGATGGAGTGGCTCTCGTTGGCGCCATTGCGTACAGTTGTTATACAGTGCTGATCAAAGTTTACGTGCCGAACGACGACGCAGTGGCCATGCCTTTACTGTTTGGGTACCTCGGAATGCTGAACGCGCTCATTCTGGCTCCTTTCCTCTTTCTGGCAGCTGTATTCAGTCGCGGTGGAATATTTGAAAATTTATCGCCGGAAGTGTTTGGGTTGATTTGCCTCGGAGGTTTATTTGATAACGTGCTCTCAGACTACCTTTGGGCACGTGCTGTCGTCTTGACAACACCGACAATTGCAACGGTTGGACTTTCGCTTACTATTCCGTTGGCGTTCTTGAGCGACGCTTTCTTCAACGCAGTGGTGCCGTCGCCTCTTTCCGCTTTAGGCGCACTTACGGTTATCGCAGGGTTCATCCTGGTGAATGTGGGAGACGGCTCCTTTGAAAGTCGCGCGGCGTATCTCACCATGAAAGCGAGAGCTGCAGCACGTTGGCTCAAAGCTATTTGTCGATTAACCTGATCGTTTGTGTGAATTTTCCTAGGCAGCATAATCCTATTGAAGGAGATATAATTTATTTGTCGTTGACGCCCCTTTGCTCTATTAGACATACCATGAATAGCGAAAAAGGTCTAATCTATAACAAGTAGCTACAACTAAAACCCCAGCCACTTCACATAGCGACTAGCGAGCGAAAAACAAACAAACAACACCAAAAACTGAATTGGAGCTCTATGTGAGCTTCTTTAAAGCGCAGGGATATCTATATTATAATATTAGTATTGGCATCATTGATCCAAAACCAAAACTTTGACCTATATTTCTAAATTATACAGCATTTCTAAATTATTGAATAAGAGTTCACTTGCCCTTTGATTTATCTATAAAAATCAATAAATGCGGTAGAAAAGTGGATTATTTCAGCTGCATCCCTTCTGTATTACAGAGGAGGCCCTTTTATTCTCGATACTACGTACCTTCCTCAATTGTCTTAATGTCCTCTGCGGTGAAGAGCGCAGCCTTTTCCCAATTCTTCTTGTCCTCGAACCACCGCTGCGTTACATTGGCATACAGCAGCGGTCGCCACACCGCTGGTGTAGCTGCAGGTGCTGCTTTACTCGCAGCGGCCGCCTTTGAACTTCTGGCTGAGCGGTTGGCGAGGCCAAAGTGCAACACCCGGCAGTCGAACATGACGAGGTCTCCAGCTTCCAGGTGAGGCCGAACTAATCGCAACAGCCGCTCCGCACGCCCTGCGTCTTTGATGCGATCTAAAGCGGCGCCTTCACTGCCTTCACCTTCGCTTTGGCCGTTGCCTACCTCCCCACTGTCGCCGCTCAGCGCTGCGCTGCTGTGCCCACTTTGGTCGGCCATGACGCGCGCACATGTAGCCATGCGGTGCGAGCCCACGACAAACGCCGTTTGGCCAATGGCTGATCCTTGAGCTGCTACTGAAGCTCCACCTCCTTTGCTGGCGTCTTGTTCACCATCGTCAGCGTATCTAGGGTACTCAAGCGCGGGAAAGAACAAGTTCAAGTAATGTGGAGGCAAGTGCGCGTCTTCGAACAAGTGGTACACGTCAGCATGAAGGGCCTGGTCTCCGGATCCAGGTAGAGACATCACGCAACCCACGGGGCTCACATTCAGGGGCACCGCGGCATTGGGGCCCGTGTTTTCACCCTCGCTGAAGTTCCACCGCCCAAAGTTACCGCTCGAGTGCGGCCGAGGCGTGCCTTTCGCGGGCACAGGGCAGTCGGCTTCTGGCGGAGGGGGGTTCATGACGGCTTGCAGGACTGCGTGCACTCCAGCATGCCGAGGGTTCAACGGCGGCGGCAGTGGGTTCACCTTTGGAGCACCCACATGCAAAGCTTTGCTGCGTGCCTCTGCGTCGCTTGCCTGTTGGGTATCGTGGCGAGCCATCCGTGGCGCTTTCCGAAGGTCGACCCTGTAAGCCTCGCGCATCGCCAGCTCATGGTAGTTGTGTCTCAAGCCTTCATCCCCGAGGACTGCATCCACCAGAGTTGATTCATCGACCTCAGGTACTGCGGTCGCGGCGGAAATTGAATCTTTACCTAGCGCACCTTCGGTAGAATTAGCGGAATACGCATGGCCTGATGAATGGATTTTCTCGGTAGTGGCGAGTTTTTGAATGGCGTGTTGCAAGTCTCGGATGGCAACGCGGCCCCACGCGTGGCAACTCTCCGGGTCAAAGAGCTGGGGTATGATGCACACGCCGTGCTCCTTAAGCACAGCCGCTGCACGCGCTATGTCGCGTGCTCTCAAGCTCCCGTGCTCGATGGAAGCGCAGGTTCGGCCCACAGCAATGCGCTCGGCGTTGCGTCGCTCTTGGGCGAGAAGTTTCGGAGTCGATGGCTTCCATGTCACTCCTTGCTCGTTGAGCAATATCGACCGCTTTGTAACCGAACACAAAGAGCCCTTCGTTGCCGACGTCAGTGCCACAGTTCGCGCTGATTCCAGTGCCCACCGTTTCTCGTCAAGCCCTAATGCTTCCAAGTCAACTGTGTCATCTTCGCCTGCGACGAGAAGGACCAAGAGTCCTCCTGCGCGAAGCCCTCGGTAATCGCACCTTGACCCCTCTTCCACATTAGCAAAATTGGACATGTTTAAGCATATGTCGCATAACACCGTAGAATCCATCGAAATGCCGTAGTTGGCATCTCTGAGGCGGCTCTCGAGGGGCTTAAGTGCCGATGGTGATGTTGAGCACTCAACCAGAGCAATACGAGGTGCAGCGTCAACAGCGATTGAGCCAAACTCGCCGATTTCATCCTCTCGATTACAAGCCCCGCAAAACTTTACAACCTCTAGGAAGGCCTGCTGGGAGGCTGCTTCGAGGAGAGTGATCGAATTTGTCGTCGTGACTTCTCCAGGTTGGTCATCGTCGTTGTCGCTATCGTCGAAGCAGTCCCAGCCAGACATTGCAGTTATTAGGAGAGGAATGGCGTGCCTGGCGAGCTAGTGCCGTGATCTGGATTTAGTCTCGATGAGCACACTATCGTAGTAAATAGATGGACGTTTCAATGATTTCTTGTCTAACTTGTGGCAATTCGTCGAAGGCTAGATATGTATGCGCTTCTGGAAATAAGAGTCTTTTGCACCTAAGCTTGCCAGCTCAAGTAAGCAGATGAATTTGCGCAACCAGTGCTTCCCGCAGTAAATCCAGAGGAACTAAGGAGTTATAGCTAGCCAAGCTCTTTGTTCAGTGGGCTCAGCGTCTATCTAGCAGCACTTGCTAAGCAGCTAGCTAGCTCAGCTACGCAGAATTGATGGCATTTATCTTGGGAGCTTGCAGCTAGCTCGCTGTTTGACCAGGTGCCAACTATTTCCCCCTCTCATGGGGTACGAAAGAAAAGCCGTTGCTCCGTTGCTCCGTTTTGGTCAACCGGCACGTGAGTGAAGTACGTGTAACCGAGAGCGAAGACAGCACTTTTGCTCCTACTGGCATCGACTTGCGAGCGGGTGAGTGATGCGCCGCTGATCTTACTGAGGAAGATATCATCCCAAGATGATCTCACCTTACTTACTGTAAATTTTTAGTGCTCGTGTCTCGCATCTACTCTTCCAAAGCATCATAATCACGGCAGAACATTCACAGAGGAATCTCATCAAGGTGTCAAAGCTAAGCGTGATGACAGAAGCGCATGAATCAGTAATCGAGAGCTTAATCAACCAACTTGTTGTTCTATAACAGGGAACACTTGTTGATTTAAACGAGCACGTCGCCAGCATGGACCCGCTCTCGAAGTCCGAGCGGCGAGAAAACCGGCGCACCATGGAGGTCGCCCACCACGCCACCACACGAATTGGGTACACAGACCACCACCCGGGCATGTACTCGGACCGCTTTGCACACAAAAACTTGCAGACTGACGCAGGCCGCTATAATTGGATCGGCACCAAATACCAGGACCCCGACCGGGAGCGGCCGGAGCGGTGGAAGCACAAGCAGTTTGGGAACGCTGCGCCAGTGTGGTACCCTGGCAGCAACGTAGAAGGCAATTTGTATGGCCTCAACGGTAAGCGAGTGCCAGCGCTGCGAGAAGGTGACGTGTTTGGTTCGGTGCATGCGCCAGTGCGAAAGGACACGGGTGGAACAAAAGTGGGCTTTGGCTTTACAGTTGGGAAAACGAAATTCGTGCCGGACATCAGTACTTCCATGAGAGCGGCACGCTTTTTACACGCGCTGAAAAAGGAGAAAAATGGCCAAAAGCAAGTAAGCGAAGAAGAGTTAAACGCTTTGGTCGAAGAACTTGCATCAGAAGGCCCTAAGCAAGCGTGGGGTGAACAGCCAAACATGTACGACGAGTACGAAGGTGAAGAAAATGCCGACCCGTACCGAGAATTCGTTCCAGCTCACCTCCGTAAAGACCACGCGCTCACAACGCGGCAGCAACGCCAGAAAGCGTCCAACAAGCCGCGCGTGTATGGCCTTCAGCGCCCGCAGTCGGCGACCATCGGAGAAAGCGCGTGGCAAAAGGGTGGCGCAGACGGCGAGTTCACGGCCGAGACCCACGCCAAAAACAACGCCACGAAGTACTTCACTGACCGCGGCCACGTGGGCATCAGCGAGCGAACACCGAGCAACGCGTCCTTTGCGAAGGCAGCGTCGCAGAGCTTCCGAAGCAGTAAGCGATGATGGTCACCGTGGAGGCGCGGTGGTAAGGTACGCAGGGTTCAACACAAGAAGAAGGCGCAATCGATAAAACTGCGAGGATATGCAGAGTACAGTGATCAGAGAAACAAAGCCCCCTAGTAAGACTCCAAGTAATAGATAAAATGCCTAGTGCCAAAATGAATGAGTGCGCTTCTGGCTTCTGGGTGCTCTGCTGCTAGACCGCTGTTTGTATATGTAAAAGCAGATATGGGTATAAATGCTATTTTTAATTTTATGTTTTACATGGAGCTACAGATACCAGTTAGGGGGGAACCCCCCCCCCAAAAAAAAAGGCCAACACGGGGGCGATTTCTAGTAACTAGTAAATTTCTGATACAGTCAGTTGCGGGTATTATGAAAGCAGAGAAATACAGGGCTTCGATTCCCGTTTCCGCGGAATTCCCGCGCGATGGCTAATGGCTAAAAATTTCACTTCACGTGGCATTTCCGCGGTATTTCCGCGGGTTTTCTGCGGGTTTTCCGTGCCGTGGTCACGAAGGCACTGCTGAATTTCCGTCGCGGAAATCGTGTCTGATTAGTAAAATTTTCCCTTTCCGCGGGAATCCTGATCTAGGAGAAACGGTAACCCCCCCCCTTGTTTCTTCTTTCTTAACATTAACAGGATTCCTGTACTACAATACAAGAAGGAATTTCTAACTCTAACTACTACTGTAACTACTAACTACTAAAATACCAAATTTTACCGCTCAATTTCTTGACGTGAGTGTTTCTTAATGCCCGCAACTGGCTGTATCTCTCATCGCCGTCGTCGTCGAAAGCGTGCGGTTTAGAAGTAACTCGCCTGAGGTGCCCTAAAGTTGTAGCTATCTGATTCAGGGCGCGCATGGAGTTCTAGGGAGTTGATAGGCATTGAGAGGGTGCTTCAAGGAGCCCATATCTGGTCTCAGATCTGAATTTGACCACGGTTTGCGCCCAGAGATCGATTTCGAATTCTAATTCGAAGAAATATCTTTTGAATTCCTTCTATATGTTGTTACTGGCTGAGAACTGAAATAAAATCCAGGCAGCAAGCAGGGTCGACGGCGAGGCCAATATATATGATTCAGAAAGAATTCACCAGCAGCTCTTCTCTTTCCTGGACATACTGAATGCTGCCATTGCTATTTTGGCGCTGTTTCTGTATAAATGAACAGCACACCACGCCGACTTAACTCAACCTTAACCCGCTATTACTTTCATAGCACCTACCATCCCACTAGTATCATCTATCGTGGCCCCTCGAAGCTATCGCCAGCCTCAAACGTAGTAAAACAACAGAAGTTTACATAGCGAAAACAACTACTTCCACCAAAGTGCGTCATGCCTTTCAGCTCTGAGCTTATGGCGTTGTCATTCATGCTTGTCATTCGATGATTCGCTGTATTGATTGAGGAAGATATTTGTACTCACTGCAGAATAGTAGTCAATTCAGTTAAAGAATTATTTATGGCATGCTCGAGGGCTGTCTTGCCTGTCTGAATTACAGCAACAGCACGTGCACGTAAGAGCGATAATGAAATAAGGACCACGCGCATGAACTTTCTAATTCGGAAGGCTCTAGAGGACTGTATGATTGAATTCCTGGTTTGGCACTTATAACAAAGATCAAACAAAGCCCTTCGTAGCTTCAACAATGATCAAAGTAGTGCACAGAAATCTTAAAGGCAGACACGAATCTTTGTCCTTGATAAGTTCATCGGGCACGGTATAAGCGTATACATTGAGGGGAATGAGGTCGAACTAAGGGAACTGTTGTACTGTCGGAGTGTCAAAGAGCATACAGTACACTTGAAATTAGAATTGTGCAGAATCGTGCAAGCTGCATTCACTCACATTGTCTCTAGCCTCCTTGTCAGCGCCCGCATGCAGGAGAAGCTCAACAACGGCAGCGAGACTAGCGACCTCAGGAAATGACTCTTTTGCGACAATCATAAGGGCTGTCTTCCCGTTCTATGGAATTCGAAAAGGTCGCAAGAATGATTCAAGTCAGACACGTAATAACTTCAATCATTCACAAAGTCGGTGTAATATGTAAACAAATGAGAGTGAATCATGCCTGAGAATATGTTTCACCAGTGCAGAGATAATATAATTTCCAAAATATGTTGAACTAAGCGCCTAAATACTGTAAAAAATGCACTTACGACCTGCAATCTTTACCTTGTCCTTGGCGTCTGTGTTTGTGCCCGCATCCAGGAGGACCTTCACGACAGCAGTATGGCCTTCGACTGCGGCGTGCATGAGGGCCGTTCGGCCATTCTTCACCACGATGAGAAGGCGATAGAAAGAAGGGCGGGAGGAGTTACAGTAATTTATGCTATAAACATTCTACATTATGCAGGGATGTAGAGGATATGTGACAGATAATGACAAATTATTGATCGTATACATCAAAAATAGTTGCGGCGTGGACATTAGGATAAATCTAAAATCAGAGGCAAGCTTAATCCGCGAGGACTGATTTTAGATAGCACTTCCAAAGTATATTATCATTATCGAAATGCAAGTTTTGCACACGAAAAGCGCGTTTCAAAGACCTGAATTTAAGTGTCACTCACCTTATCTTTCGCCTCCGTGTTGGCGCCTGCTTTAAGAAGGAGCTTCACAGTGGCAGTGTTGCCATACATTGAGGCAACAATGAGCGCTGTCATGTTGCACTTCAAAGAAGACGAGACATAAGGATGAGAAAGTTGGCAATTTCCATTTGGATTACATTGAGCGGGGAGAAAGTTGCCATAAATGCATTAGCTCATCGCACACATCAGACAAAGGCGGCTGAGATCAAAACTATGGCATACATGGAAGAAAGGGAGAAAATTACCATTTCAGGTTAAACTTTCGATATCTGAAAAAGTTAATAAATGAGTAAATATCTTGGCTAATATTCGTACCAATCTGAAACTTACATTATCCTTGGCCTCAGTATTCGCGCCTGCTTCGATAAGGAGCTTTACAACGGCGGATTCACCTGTCACGGCGGTAGTGTCAATCTCTACCAACCAATAGCAACCCATTACAGCATAAACCATACCACCCACAATTTCCATTGAAACCCCAATAAATCATATAGGAAGATAGGTAGGATTTAGTAGTGGTACAGGTAATGGATTTTAAGTGTCGTCCTCGTGACATCACCTTCGAGACAAGCTTGATAAAGCGCTGTGGCACCAAACTATCATAGAGTAAGCGAAAAAAACAAAGTCACAAAAGTGGAGAAGGAATGATGGGTGATAAGTGATAGTATAGTCAGTCTGAAGGATAAAGAGCCTCTGCAGGAAAGGTCAAACATTTAGATTAAGTAAAGGTGGCAATGCCGGTGTGTTCAAGTATTCTTCCTACTACATTTGCTCTTCATTATGCAACATCGAGATCTCACATCATCAGCAGCCTCTGGATCAGCGCCTGCTTCCAGAAGAAGTTTCATGATGGTAACTCGCGTATCGGAAGAGGCCACCATAAGTGCTGTCCGCCCATACTGTCTCAAAGAGGCAGCGAAGTAAAGAGAGGTATTAACCATAAAAGATTAGAAAGAAAAACGATAAGGAGAAGAGAAATTTTGCATATTCTATCATTTGTCTGCAGCAATATCAGCCAAGGACGTCAATACCAGAATTCGAACATAGGTTCTTACGGACTCTCGTTGAAGTCTTTAAAAGTGATTCGCGACAACCATTGACGTAGTACTTACATAGCTCAAAAAAGCATTGGAACGAGCAAGTTAGTACATATATACCAGTGGTAGGCGGTTTATACGGTATGGTGAATGGGAGTGATTGAAGAAGGTCATTATTGTGAGTCATTCTAAATGAGCTTCATTTAATAGTTTATCTATTTGATCTATTTCCTATCAGGACAGAGAGTGTTTTATTTTCACAACACCATACTCACGTCATTCTGCACTTCGATATTGGCGCCTTGCGTGAGATAGTACTGCACAAGTTTGATGTCATTCTCCAATACCGCTGATTCTAAATTATCTGTCGCATGAACCTGTTGAGGTAAAAATCGATATGTAACGACACATTCGATCGACAACGATGAGATTTTTAATAATACAACAATAAGCCTCACCATGGCTGCCGCTGCTACTACAACACGCACCCATGCACACGCCCCTGGCGACGAGCAGTGCGCAATTATACGCTGTGACTCCGTGCGTGTCATCGCCATCTCAAGATGCTCCAAGACATCACCTGTACAGTCGTCTGGTAACTCTGCAAATGGTTTTATGTTCGCTGCGAGCTGAGCAACGAAAACATTTCGCGCCCACTTGAATACCAGATTACAGGCTTGAGGTGGGGCCCAAAAGAAGTGTGGATCACTTTGAGGCTCGCCTAGAAACAGCCCCGGTGTTGGCACAAAATCCTTTGATGCTGACAGAGTGGCACAGTGCGCAATTGCAGCGGGAATGAGAGAGGCCGGATTTTTCTCAAGTCTTCTAAGAATACCGTTATGTCGCCTGAGGAGTACGTGGCACGGCCCGTTGCTGGCGGCAAGGTCGACGGGTCTTGCATCTTTCCAATAATCCATGGCGTGCACGTCTGCACCAGCTGCGATGAGATATTGTGTGGTTGCTATATCTCCTTGCCTCGCGGATTCGTGAAGTGGCGTACGACCACTTTGAATCTAATTTGGTGGTCACAATCAGCAGGCACAAGGTTCAAGCACAAAAAAAGTCCGGCAACAATGCGCGTAGCATAAGCAGAAAGTTCACATTTTAAGGTCAACCTTGATATCGTAGCTTCCAACAATTTTAAGATACTTTGCGAGCTCAGGGTCGATAGCTGCTCGGTGCTTCCTCAAGGCAGCACGACATGCAACTGGGCTGTGAAGCAAGGCTCTTCGGCATGCTGTCAAGCTTGCAGCCTTCACTGACTTGGTTATAACCATCATTCTTTCGCCTTCTGCCGTTGATTGAGCGGCCATTGCAGCTCCTGAATGAGAAGCAGCCCCATTGTTGTCGGCACAAGCGAGAAGATTATATGAATTGTTATCCATCACTTGCTTGTGTTTATTTTTATGCTTGCGATTAAGTGTGTTCAGACGCAGCAGGCTATTCCTACGCTTTTATCCTCCGCGCTCCCGACGGTGTGAACGAAGGGTGTGTGTGGCTCCTAAGGTGGATGTTGGGTAACACCACTTGCTCTTTGAACTGAGGACTATATATGAGAAATCCTAGGATTTTATTTCTCCCACGAAGCGAGTCCAACTGGGACGCCGCAATATCCTTAGAATTTTTTTATTAAAAAACGGTTGAGATCTCGGAGCTAAATGATAGATCAACGAAGAGTTGATGTTCATGTTTCATGTTTATCTGTACTTTCTGTAGTACATGTATACTCGTAGTATCGTCAGTGTTGTACTCAAAGGTCAAAGGTTCAAAGGTCCAACGGACCTTAGACTAATATAATATCTGAGTACTGAGGTAACACGGTAACACTAAGGTACAGAAAAAAAGTGTGTCGAACGGGGCTTGACTGCATGCTTGTTCGCGCCGGCGAGCTCCTCGTATAGCATGAGTGGGCAAACTGCTTTCCACTACACAAGACATTTTTTCTTCAAGAGTCTAGCATGCTTTGAATGGTCTAAGCCTCGGAGCTGTCTAGAGTTTAAATAG
>Ga0307931_1000404_pt1 | contig 26776 bp, 28 predicted proteins | sample OrgLakmetageno47_FD_201816 | JGI IMG/M metagenome (GOLD analysis project Ga0307931, IMG submission 201816) | Saline water microbial communities from Organic Lake, Antarctica - #47 | ecosystem: Environmental > Aquatic > Non-marine Saline and Alkaline > Saline | place: Antarctica: Organic Lake...
TACGAGCGGTACCGCTAGCTGTACCAATGGCAACAACTATAGCAGCGGCACCACCACCAGCATTGGTAGCAGCAGCAGCAGCGGCGGCAGCGGCGCTACTTGTGGCAGCGGTGGCAACAGCAACAGTAGCAGTAGTTTTGCCAGCGCCACACAACTCAGCGAGGATGACAGCAACAATAGCAGCAACAGAAGCAGAGCTGAAAATACGGATACATCTCTTGGCTTTCAAGTGGGTGGATAAAGATTATGTTATCTATTTTTCTTAAGCTTTGAAGTCGTAATTGCCTCTGAGTTAGTGTAGTGTCTGAAGCCACTTTCGATCATGCAAGATTTGTGTTCGCACTTTTCAGCCCCTATTCGTGTGCGTTTGAACATGCGCCTTGATAGTATTCCTTGCACATCAGTTTTATCACGTTGAAACGTAATTGCGTGTGTGTTCTATTCTCCTCCTCCACCTCCTCATGAATACATGTAGCAAGATGAGCTGGCAGCGTATCGCTTTTGTTATGAGCTCACGTACTCAAACCGCGCCTCGGACTCCACTTACGCGACTGCTCAATCCTTTTTCGGTGATCTCGATTGAGTTCAGAGCATGATCATCATTAGCCTCGTTACTTCATGCGACTTGATTGTCTTTTATCGTCTACAGACTTCCATGCTGCCTTTTGTTTTGAAGTTGGTTTCTTGGTTTTCACACGTGTTTTTCTATTTTTATTGTTGTTTTAAAATATCCCAACGCGACGTCACTTCGCTAATTTTCTCAATGGAAATTCGGCGGTATATTTTGACTGGAGCAGGCGAGCAGGGTGTGGTAGATTTGGTCTTCACTATGGGCTGCTATCATGCAGTGTCTCTGTCTCTCAACGCATTCCAGGTAACATATTCCCTCTTTGGCTCTCTTTTCATCCTGATTTTTCTCTCATGTACTCCGCCATAGAATAAACTAGATGATATTCTGAGCACTGTCAATAGGTGCAACTGCTTTAATTGTAATTGCCATTTTGCGATAAGTTTGCCTGATTTTGTTGGACTTTCGCAGGTGCCGTTGCCAGAAGGAGCTGAATTACCTTTTCTTGAAGTTGGCCAAGTTTCCAATGACTCGCTTTCGAAGTAGTCGTGCCTTTTGACATGGGGCCCCATAAGACCGGGATTAGGTGGTAAGCACAAGGGAATGCAGCAGCAGCACGCCTGAAGAACCCCTCAAGGGTAGAGACACCCCCTCGTGACGTGCGCGTAACGCACGCGCATTCCCACTTCTGCCCGCAGCATTGGCTTCTGTGCCATTTGGCTTTGCATTAGTTTGAGTTCGAGTTCGTGACGACCCCTGAGGAAAACGATTAGGGTGGAGTAAAAAAGTAGTCTTCGTGATGCACGCACCCAGATTAAGTCGGTTTCGCGTAAAGTAAGTTATAGCTAAACAGCTTACTAATTCACAGTTTCACAATGTAATGATTCCCACATCCTGCCTGAAGAAGTCTGCCCCGTTGGCTATGATCCATGGTACAGAATCCACACGACGGCAGGGATATTAAATGGGACCTCATCAAAAGTCGGAGCGTGCTTTACCCGCGTTGGATCTGATGGGGCTAATGTCTGGATATAAGTCCATGGTCAACGGCCCTCGTCCTCGTCCTCTCAACACAACTCTCAGAATCAGGATCTTGATTTGATGAATCAACCCCGCAAAGGGCGTTTATTTCCACGAATTGGCCACATCATATCATCATTCACGACGCGAAGCGACATACCCACCATGGCGACTAAAGAAGTTGTCAAAAAGGTCTCTGTGGCGAAGGTCTGCACCAACTGTGCAACCCCCGAAGGTAGTGGAGGCGCTACCAAACTTTCGGAATGCTCCCGGTGTGGTCTAGTCATGTACTGCAGCAAGGACTGCCAACGGGCTCATTGGAAGTCCGGGCATAGGCAGCACTGTGTCGCCAAAGCTGACAGAGCCCCACAACAGCAGTCTATTTGGGACGCTCCAAAGGCCGCCGCGTCTAGAGCGGCCGCCGGAGGGAACGATTGCAGCATCTGCCTAGAATCTCATGCCGATAGAGCGGTCACTACTCTTCAGTGCACTCACGTCTTTCACGCCCCTCTCCCTCCTGAATCATTCCGCACTTGCTTTGTTTGCGCAACGCACGCGCATTCCCACTTCTGCCCGCAGCATTGGCTTCTGTGCCATTTGGGTTTGTATTAGTTCGAGTTCGAGTTCCACGTTGCGTGCGTGGCGGAATTACGGAAGTTTGGAGTGAAGCAAGTGTGCCCATTGTGCCGCACTCCACTTCCACCAGGGCCGGAGCAGCTCTGTATAGAAGCTGCCTGGCGTTACATGTGGGTGGTTCAACTAGTAGCACGAGGTGGAGCGTCTTGGTCGGCCCTACCACTCAATGCTCAGCTTGCATTAGATAAGGCGGTCACTCAATTGAGGACCGCAGCTAAGGAGGAGTGCGCTGAAGCGCAGCGTGGTTTGGGGCTCCTGTATAAGGATGGCCATGGCGTGACACAGAGTGATGAAGAGGCAGCTCGATGGTTTGAAAAAGCGGCTGGCCTAGGAGACGCAGTTGCACAGTACAACCTAGGGTTGCTGTATCGCGGCGGTTGTGGTGTCAACCAGGACATCGAAAAGGCTGTATGGTTGTTCAAGAACGCTGCCGAGCAAGGAAATGCAGAGGCACAGAGGCGCTTGGCAATGATGCTTGAACTAGGACGGGGTGTAGAACAAAGTTACGTGGAGGCTGTGCGGTGGTGTAGAAAGGCTGCTGATCAAGGACTTGAATCGGCACAATATGATCTCGGCTGCTTTTATGAGGAAGGCCATGGCGTTGTGCAGAGCGATGTTGAAGCTGCACAATGGTTCATGAAAGCAGCTGAACAAGGGTATCCAGGTGCACAGTGGAGTCTCGGGAGGTTTTACGAGGAGGGCCGCAGTGTACCTCAGAGTTATGTGGAGGCATCTCAGTGGCAAGGGAGACGTCAGGTTAGGTTCCATGGACCTGGAAACCTAAACCTACAGGTTTTTTTGGCCGATTTGGAGCTAAACCTAAACCGACCTAACCTGGGTAACTTCGAAATAATACTCGAACCTAAACCGACCTAACCTGTGGGCTTTGGGATATCTGCTGGGACCTAAACCGACCTAACCTGAGTGCAAAAGGAGTCTAGAAAACTAGGGGACCTCCCTGTAATTTACGCGTAAACCTAAGGTTTACAAAAATAAAACTTCTGCCGATAGCGGGACTCGATGTCTCCACAGCGGAAAGAATGTTGAAACGTTATCTACTATTCCGACGTTCAGGCGCGAGGGATTTAATTTATTTTTACACTTGTTTACGAGCGTTGTGCCATAAGCTATAAGCTTTTCCATCCTCGTCAGGATTACTTTTTATTACAGTAGTATAGTAGCTTATAAGCAACCGAGAAGCACGCGTTCGTCAGAGCATGAGCTAAGCCCTCTGAGCCGCCACGCCGCTACCTTGCAGCCTAAGCAAAGATCAGTAACCTTATCGTCAAGAGTCTTTCAATCCCTGGTAGCTATCGCATTACGCGCCGAGTCTTCAGGCGCCCTAAATGACCACGAGGTAATGCGTCACTGCCTACTACTGTATGTCTGCTCTTGCCACATCTATTCACAGTGTGTGCATTATCAACTTTCTAATATGTGCTTGACTTCGAGGAGACCTTGTGCGTTGAGCAGTGATCGCCTTGAGTTTTTCCCCCTGGTCTTCTGGGCAAATGCCGCGATTATCACTTAGTTCCCTACCATGTCAGCACTTGCACAGGCAGTCGAGGCAACGAGTGATCAGACTTTCAGCTTTTCTGGGCGTGTCTTCAGCAATCTGCGTCGAATATCAAGCCCGGAAAGCTTGTGCGCTTGTGCGCCATGGTTGTGGGTGCGGCCTGTCCATTGCTAGTCAGCGATGCTGGATTCATGGCAGAGTACGAGACTCGCAGTGAACGCCGCGATAGGCACCTAGCCAAAAGTGCCGCCCGTATGGAGGCGGCAGCAGCAGCTGATGATAAATCTGATGATAGCGAGAGCGATTGAAGGATGCTGCGGAGTTTTAGAGCGAATGGAGCAGATTTGGGCGACTTAGAGAGCACAAATATTAGGCCTGGGCTGTGAGGATTACGCGGGCATAGTCGACCTCGTGCAGAAGGATTTTGCCTGCACGAAAACAATATATAAATTACCTAAGACCTATCCTTAACAAGGTTCCGAGGACCTATCAACCTAGACCTAAAGGTTTTTGGAGCAATCTTAGGCGTTAACCTAGACCGACCTAACCTGGGGCCATGAAATAATTCACGAAACCTGAAACCGACCTAACCTATGGCATTTGAGGAATTCGGCCAGACCTAAACCGAGCTAACCTATGGGAAGTTAGATATATGCACAGACCTGAACCGACCTAACCTCCCTATCCAAATTAAAAAATTGCCTCAGGTTCAGTGGACCTAACCTGACGTCTCCCTTGCTCAGTGGTATAGAAAAGCTGCTGAGCAAGGGGACGAAGAGGCGCAATGTCGTCTTGGCCTCCTTTTTGAAAAAGGTCAAGGGGTGGTGCAGAGCAATGAGGAGGCGGCGCAATGGTACAAGAAGGCAGCTGGGCAAGGAAACGCGGAAGCCCAATGTTTTCTGGGGTGTTTTTATGAGAATGGCCGTGGTGTGGCACAAAGCGACAAGAAAGCAGCTGAGTGGTACAGGAAGGCCGCTGATCAAGATAACTTGACAGCACAATGTAACTTAGCAATGTTAATTCAGCGAGGTTGTGGTGTAGCGCAAAGTGATGCGAAGGCATCAACGTGGTTTAAAAGGGCCGCTGAGCAAGGGAGCATGGACGCACAGTGGAGTCTTGGGCACTATCATCTTGAGGGCCGTGGCGTGGTGAAAAATGAAAGAGTGGCATTTCAATGGTTTAAAAAGGCTGCTAATCAAGGGCACTTGACTGCCCAGCGCGACATAGGGTGTCTTCTTGCGACCGGTTGTGGGGTGGCACAGAACGACGTTGTGGCAGTGCAATACTTTCGAAAGGCTGCAGAGCAAGAGCATTCAGCGGCACAAACGGATATGGGAATGGCGTTTGAGCAGGGCCGCGGTGTAGCATTGGATTTCGTTGAAGCATCGCGATGGTACGCCAAGGCAGCTGAGCAAGGGCATGGAGAAGCGCAGTGGCATCTTGGATTTCTTTTTGAGAAGGGTCGCGGCGTGGTGCAGAGCAATGAGGAAGCGGCTCGATGGTACCGGAAGGCTGCCGAAAAAGGATTCGCGTTGGCGCAGTGCAGACTTGGGTTCTTCTATCAGAACGGCCGCGGCGTGCCGCAGAGCAATGTGGAGGCAGTGCAATGGTTCAAATTGGCTGCTGACCAAGGGAATGAGCCGGCACAGAACAACTTGGGCAATTTACTAAAACTTGGCCGCGGCATTGCGAAGAACGTAGAGGAGGCAGCAGGGTGGTTCAAAAAGGCAGCCGACCAAGATTACATTCCGGCAAAGTTCAATATGGGAATCATGTTTCAAAATGGCCTTGGTGTAAAGCAATGTGATCTGGAGGCATCAAAATGGTACAAAAAAGCAGCTGAACAAGGGCATGCAGGCGCACAATTTTGTTTGGGTTCCTCCTTCGAGAGTGGCCGCGGTGTATTGCAAGACAACATTGAGGCGTCTCAATGGTACAGGAAGGCAGCTGAACAAGGGCACGCGAAGGCGCAATGTGCACTTGGAAGGCTCACTGCGCGCGGCAGTGGTATAACGCAAAATGATGCGGAGGCATCAATATGGTACACGAAAGCAGCTGAGCAAGGGAATTCGGTTGCTCAGAAGCTGCTAGGGTTCCATTTTGAATCCGGCCGCGGCGTAACTCAAAACTACGAAGAGGCAGCTGCATGGTACAAGAAGGCAGCTGATCAAGGAGACGCACAGGCGCAGAGTAACTTGGGGTCTTTGTACGCAAAGGGTCGCGGTGTGGTACAGAGCGATGTTGAGGCAGCGCGGTGGTACGGGGAAGCTTCTGAGAAAGGGCATGCGATAGCACAGCAAAACCTTGGTGCTTGCTTTATGGATGGCCGCGGTGTGGCCCAGAATTATGTCAAGGCAGCAGAATGGTTGCGTAAAGCTGCTGAGCGTGGGCTTCGACAGGCGCAATTTTTGCTGGGAACACTGTATGAAGGAGGCTATGGTGTAGCCAAGTGCGAAACGGAGGCAGCTCGGTGGTACAGAATGGCCGCTGAACAAGGTTCCGCTTCAGCACAGTTTAATTTGGGAGGCCTCTATATTGAGGGCCGCGGTGTGGCGCAGGATGTTATGGAGGCAGCAAAATGGTGGCATAAAGCCGCTGCGCAAGAACTAGGCGAAGCGTTGTACAATCTTGGATTATTGTATGAGGAGGGCGATGGAGTAGCGAAGTGCGACATCGAGGCTGCAAGATATTATAGGAAGGCAGCAGACCAAGGGATTGTGGATGCTCAGTGCGGATTGGGAGTGCTATATGATGAAGGTCGTGGCGTGGATCAGAGCGATGTCGAAGCAGCGCGGTGGTTTCAAAAGGCGGCTGACCAAGGAGACGAGGAGGCACAGTGGTTCTTGGGGAAGTATTGCAAGAGTGGCCGCGGCGACATGACACAGAGCGACGCGGAAGCGGTAAAATGGTTCAGAAAGGCGGCTGAACAAGGGGACGTAGACGCACAGTACGATCTAGGGCTGATGTTTGAGAACGGGCACGGCATTACTCAGAGCGACGATGAAGCTTTGGTATGGTATGAGAAGGCAGCTGACCAAGGACACGAAGAGGCGCAGTGCAGCGCCAAGCGCATTTCTGACGGAGGTCGCGTGCTAGAGCAAAGTGCCGTGGCTGAGGTAGGAGCTGAGAATGAGTCATTGGGAAGCTGTGTTTAATATTCAGTTTCAGGCGGGCAGAGATCCTGTTTCCGGAGGTGTTTCCCTATTCTCTATTATTGGAAATTGAGATACATCAACTAAGCTGGGTTGAACTAGCTCGAGGTCTATGTACCCATTCTTAGTTATAAGATATATTGAACGGGGACTCAGTATTTTGTTATTTATTATTTGTATTTCGCTGGTTTCGTGCTTCGTAGTGCCGTTGTACTTTGTAGTTTATAGTTTACAGTAGCTTGAAGTCTTTAACGCATAGCTCGAGACCAAACACCAAATAAGCCATTAAACACCTAAACGGCATGGAGGTTATATGTAGCGGAAACGCACTCGGGGCCTGTGTTAGAATTATAAAGACTATAGTTCATAGTCAAAGATATAAGATAAAGAGGAAAGGGAAAGGGGAGGTTCGAGTTCGAGGTGTATAGAGGGCAGGAAGTCGGAGTTGAGGACTTCGATTCCCCTCTGAAGTTCAAACTGCTCATGAACACATGAAAAGCTTAGACCGCAATTATGTTACTGCGACACGTTGTTTTGTTCAATGAAAGAGCGCGCGATTGATTTGTCTCGTTGGTGTGCCGAGCAGTAACCAAGAAAACCTACGAGGCTGCTGGGTTTTCCTTAGGTTTTCCTTCAGCGTTATTAGTAATCACCGGGCCTTCTGCTGAGCCGAAGTGGGCAAAACCCCGGAAAACCCGCGGTTTTCTTGGTTACTGGTGCCGAGCGAGGAACATCCGCTTCTCCTCCCCAGCCCCGATGTCGCGTGCCCGAGGCCATTTGGCAAATTCATACATACATGGATATATGCCATATCGCCACAAGTGCAGAAGGATTGGCCATCAGTGAAGCAGCTAGCCAAGATTATTGTCGCTTATTTGGGCGGGGTGTTTGCGTTCGGCGGTTTGGATGTTCGGATTCGGGCCACAGGCCACAGGCTAAAAGAGCAAAGAACCAGAAAAACTTGTTCAAGACGTACGCACGAATCATACGAACGTGTTCAAAGTAAGTGTATCACGGAAGTTTAGAAACTGGCGAGGTTCTTGCAGATACGAGGCAACGAGGTTCCTCAAAAAATGACTGAATCCGTGCGCGATGAGTCCTTCGAGGCCACCGTGCAAACCCTGTTTGACAGTCAGCACCGCGGTGCTGACCTTGATCGTGCCGCAGCGTCTCGCGAAGATACCGTGTTGGCTATGGGCAGGTTCGTGCTCTATGAATGAATAGGACCTGTTGACACGCACGCCGATACCCCGCCGGGTCGAGAGGCTTTACTTGCTTTCGCTGCCCAAATTCTTGCGTGAGCGGTTGGTCTAGATGCACATTCCAAGTTTAAGCATTTCTTTTTCCTTGAAATCAGCGTCCTAGGGAGTGAATGTGTTTGAAAGTGAGCCTTCAAGGCAGAGGTTCGTTACGCAACAATAACCGAGCATCGCATTGCATGCTCCGTGAACTCGCAGGTACATTGGGCGGCTCGTGCGCGGCGCAGCGAATCGTGAAACTGCAGCAAACTTTGTTCAGCACTGGACCAACTTACCTGTGGTGCGTTTTCAAACCCTAGGGGCTTCGTATTTGCTAGGCCTAGTCGCTTCATCCTAGGCCCCGTCCCGCCGGGAAGATTCCTGCTCGTTCTCTGATTCAAAAAGGCCCGTGGTAAAAAAAGAGCCTTCACGTGAGACTGTGCACCTTTTTGACGATCATGTCTTCTTGAGCCTTTTTTCGCGCACACAGGTGCATGTGACAGGCACCAAAGGCAAGGGCAGTACATGTGCTTTCGTGGAATCGGTACTGCGCGAACAGGGTCACTGCACAGGCCTCTTTACGTCGCCGCACCTGGTATGAAGGTTACTCTGTAGAAGGGAGCATATCAAACGCAAAAGCATTTGCGCGATGCAGATAAGGAAAGCACGAGATATTTATGGGCTACATACTACTACTACATCCCTTCCTTTCAATCTCTCGAGTTTCCTTTCCTCTCTCTATCTCCCTCTCTCATTCGTTCACGAGTTCCGATTGTCTGTCTTTGGGGGCTAAAGGTGCGCGTGACGGAGCGGTTTCGTATCAACGGAGTTCCCGTAGCCGACGCCGCCTTCGTGGAAGCATTTTGGGAAGTTTGGGATGCCTTGCACGTGAGCTATGCGGCTGAAAAAGCTGCAGCTCAGCAGCCAAGGTCTGCTAGCAATTCCAACGACGGCAGCAACGAAGGAAGCAGTAGCTCCTCGTCAGCGCATTCTTCTTCCTCTACGCCCATCTCCACAACTAGCACCAACCCAGCAACAGCAGGTGGAGCAGTAGACGGAGCGGCGACCGCCGCTGTTGGTGGCTCTCCTTTACCACTCGATGACGCCGTGCCCGGCTACTTTCGGCTCATCACCCTGGTGGCGTTGTGGCTCTTCGCCAAACTCGAAGTGAGCGTGGCGGTGGTGGAAGTGGGCTGCGGGGGGCGGTTTGACGCCACGAATATAATCGGCGCCGCTTTCCCGCCGCTCAAGAATGACGTTGAGAGCAACGAAAACGGCGATGTCAGTGACGACAGTGGCGACTGTGGCGATGGTGGAGCTGCGACTACATGTAGTGCGGAGGCGAGTGCCAGCGGTGTCCATGTCGACGCCAGTGCGAGTGCTAGCAGTGCAGATTCAGCTACCAGCGCTGCTGCATCCGTCACGCCGCCTTTTCAGCTCGTCTATCCCCTCAATGAGATCTGGAACAACGGCGGCAGCGACAACAGTAGCTATGGCAGTAGTCATAGCAGCGGCAGCAGAGCAAGCAACAGTAGCCCCGCTCGTAACGATAGTAGCACGGCACAGGAGAAGCCCCTTCTTCTTCCTCCTCTTAGAGGGTGGCGGCTGGGGCGAGTAATGGCCGCGGGAGTCACCACTTTAGACCTGGATCACATGCAAACGCTGGGGGACACTTTGACCGCGATTGCGTGGGAGAAAGGCGGGGTGTTCAAAGTGCCAGGCGCCGCCTGTGTCGCAACTCCACAGCCGGCGGATTGCGCGGCTGCTGAGGTGCGGCAATATACATCGTTAGTGTATACTTGATTTTCTTTCTACAAGACTGCAGCACTGTAAATTATCATTATAGTCGCTTTTTAATTATTAGTACTGTTGATTAAATAAAACTCAATAGATAGCCTCCTGTTTTCCTTTTGCTTCCTTCAGGTGCTCCGCTTGTGTGCCACAGAAATTGGCCCGCCTCTCTCGGGCGCTGCTGCCACCGCTTGGAATGGCCCTGCCAGTCCTAGTGCAATAACTGCGTTCACGGCCCGATGCCCAAAAGTAGATGACGAGGTTGAGATGAGCACGACGGCAATCATCGCCGCCGCTGCCGCCGCTGCCTCCGCTGCCGCCGGGGAAAACGACAGCGCTGACGTTGATAGCATGACGACGAGTGGGAAAATGGTTCATAAGCATCGTCGATTTACGGTGGTGCTTCCCGTGGCGCCCGAAGCTGAGGGAGGGCCGGTGCTGGGACTGAGTGGCAACTTTCAGGTAAGCTTACCTACGTATTTACCTATGGAACGGACACGCACACAAATGGAATACGTTTTCTCACTCGAATGCCAATATACACGTCGTGCGTGAGCGGCGATTGGTACACCTTTTTCCCTCCGCTTTTGATATCATTGCCTCTCATTCTCTCGTGCTCTCTTTCTCTTTCTCTCTCTCTCTCTCTCTCTCATTTGTTTCTTTGTCTTTCTTTTTTGTGAATCGATCCACAGCGCATTAACGCTGCTCTTGCCATTGCGCTCGTAGCGTGCGTGCCGTTGCCTCCTGCAGCACTGACATCCAAAGGTGCAGCCGCAGCTGCAAGCACTTCCAACGAGGTGTCTGTATCCCAACGAACCTCAGGAATAATTCGCGGCTTAGCCAAGGCGAGATGGCCCGGCCGATGCCACACTTTACCGCTTTCTGCTGCTGTGACGGCGCCGCCGTCATCATCACTAGTACCACCATCGCCACACTCATTAGGACAACCAACAGGAGGACCAGAACCGGAACTTTCGATTGCTCACAACAGCAGCAGCAGCAGTAGTGCCACTGAAGGGCGCGTGCGTTGGCATTTGGACTGTGCGCACACGCCCGTCTCGGCTGCCGAATGCCTCCAATGGTTCCTCGCCAAAACGACGGTTCCACAGGGAGGAAGTGGAATAGACGATGATGCATTTCTGCAAGGTATCGGTCCTACCAGTAATAGTAGCAGCCATCATAACAGCACCACCAGCACCAGTAGCATTATCAACAGCACCACCACCAGCAGCAGCAGCCGTCGCCAGCCCTTGCGCGTGCTCGTGTTCAACTGCTCCCACGAAAAGGACGTGGCGGCCCTCGTTGATGCTCTCGTGCAGGACCGCAGCTTGGCTAGTACAGATACTGCTGCGAGTACTCTTGGAAGTGGCAGTAGCAGCAACGGCAGCAGCAGTGACGCCAGCAATAGGAACAACAGCAGCAGTAGTGGAGTCCCCGCCTTTGACATCGCGGTGTTTTGCCCGGCCGGCGCAGCTCGCCCGTCTCGGCACCGGCAGCCGACGGCGAAGCAACTGCTCAAGTCCTACGCAGATGGCGTCGGCGCGGGGCCGTCGGTGGTTGACTCGGCTTCGTCCAGCAACAGCAACACCGACAACGACGACGACGACGAGGAGGAGGAGGAGGAGGAGGAGGATGGCAGTGCTCACGGTCACGGTGAAGGCAAGAGCGGTGGAAGCGGCGCTGGTAGCAGCAGCAGCGCTGCTCGTACCATTTCGACCTCAAGAAGCAGTAAACACAGAGCTAAGAAGGGACCAAGCTCTCGTAACAACGCCGGATGGCGCCTAGCGTATGCAGCTGCAGCCAAGACGCAAGTACCAGAAATCATCGATCCGTGGGCTCTGGTTGAAGATAACACTGAAGCAAGGGCAAGCGCAAACGAAGACGCAACATCAGCAGGAAGTACAACGGCAACACCTTTTTTGACAAAATCCAATGCTTTTCTGGGGCTCAAAAAGCAAACGACAAGCGCAGCAGGTGCCACCGAAGAGGAAGGTGATGATGAAGCCAGGGCAAAAGATGCCCTCGGGTGGCAGCGCACTTTAGCACATGTATGGCTCGGCTTACAGCCTCTTTCCCCTCCGCAGCCACCAGCAGCAACAGCGCCAGGAGCAGCAGCAGCAGCAGGAGCAGCGGCAGCAGCGGCGGCAGTAACTACAGCAAGTTTAAGACGTTCAGAGATTGGGCTCCCTTCCGTGGCAGTAGCGCCGAATTTACGCGCTGCTTTCCACTGGATCACAACTGTTGTAGCCGCTCATGTAGCTGCAGCCGCCGAGAAAAGTTATGCAAATTCGTTGGAAAGTAACGCTTCTTCATCATCATCTTTGGGAGCTGCGCCTAGCCAGCAAGAAAGGGAGGAGGCAGGAGCAAAGAGACAAGAGGAACAGGAAACAGGAGTTGATGGTGATCTGAGTGCTGAGGAGGATCTTAAAAACGTGGGGGTGGAGGTGCTCGTGGTCGGCTCGGTGTATTTGGCCGGCACGGCGCTCGCGCTTTTGGCGCCCGGCAGCGATGGAGTGAACCCTGGCTGAATGTAAACTGTGAATGGGTTTTAGTGGAGACAGGAAGGCAGGTTTCTAGTGTTTTTGATATTTGTACGAGCAACCCTGCGTGCAAAGAGGTGCCTGTTGGCCTGCTGCGTGTTGTGTGTTGTGTGTTGGCGCAGTTGCCATAAACCGCACATGCCTGTGCATGGGGAGTAAGGAAAAAAATGCGAGTTTTATGCAATTAGCAAGGAGTTTAAAAGCCCAACCACGACCACGAGCCCCGAGAAGGAACCTATACGCCGATAGAAAAGCGGCAAAAAACTATAAGCTGTAGCTGTAGACCTCTGTACTCTGTACTCTGCGAAAGTACATGGTAAACTGCCGAATTAAACCAACTGTTCCTCTAGTCCTCTATGTACTATATTCGCAGGAACGGAATTGTAGGGGCAAGGGACAGAGCCGCTTTGAATTTGGACCTGGGGTTGAGACCTATCACACCTACATCTAGGTTGCTAAGTGAGAACTGCAAACCCAAACACAGCGGAAGCTCCAAAGCTGCTCGGTAATCACAAGTAGGAACGGAAACAACACACAGCACGATGACATCAAGCGCAGGAACGCCAGAAATGAATCATGCACCATCAGAACTCTACGGGTTCGTCGAAGGTGTTTGCTTGCACTGCTGGCCGCGTCACAGCAACCGCTGCCGGCAATGGCGGTGTGCCTTTGGGCCCTGGCTTGAGAGGAGGAGCCAAGTGGTGGTGGGTGTTTTTGCCCCCCATAAGAGGAGGCGGCAGCCCTTGCCCGAAGTCGCCGCCCGTCCACGTTTGCGCGTTCAGAGCCCGCGCGCGCTGCGCATCAAGGTCGTCGTCGTCGTTGCTGCTGTTGTTCTTGGTCTTGGTGTTGTTGTTAGCGGGCGTGATGGCTGCCGCCTGTGCCACGAGAGAAGATGCACATGCAATAATTGGAGGAAGGCAGGAAACAAGAGAATCAGAGGTTAAATTACCGTACTCGCAAAGGGTGCACTAAGTACTGTGCAGTACTATCTTTCATGGACGATCTTTCGCTCCCTACAGAAAATGACGACCATACACTACATGCAGTACTACACTACATGTAAGTAGTACTACAGTACCTGCGCCGACGTGCGCACGTCCAAGTGGAGGCTGGCTAGGAGCGCAGTCGCCGCTGGCGGCAGAGCCCTCGGCAACTTCTTGGGCAACAGCCGGCGGAGTCGGCGCTGCTCCGCAGCTTTTCCCACTCCCTTGCCACTAGCGCTGCTAGTACCGCTGCCAGCAGCGCCACCGTTGCCTTCGTTGTCCGTGGTGCTCTCTTCGCCGTCGTCGTTGTCATCGCTGTAAGCACCCCCACCGCCGCCACTGGTGTTGCCGGAGAGGGACCGGAGCCGCCGCTCGACCCCGCCAGGCCACAGCTCCAATTCCTCCGTTGGGGGGCCGTCGAATTTCTCGGTATCGGACCGCACGCTCCGAACCGCACCACCACTGCTCTTGTTGTCATCATCTACTCCTCCTGCTTGATCTACGCTCGCGCCACCACTGCTGGTGCCAGCGCCAGTGGAGGCAGCAGTGTTGAGGGGAGCTCCGTATTGCGGCCAGTAGTCGTCCCGGTACCAGGCAACGGTCTTAGCGATGCCGTCTTCAAACGAAGTGCGTGGCGCGTAACCGAGCTCCGCTTTGGCCTAATATGGTGCGGGAAAGATTTAAGCGACGAGCGAGACAAGCAAGATTTTAAAAAAAAAATAACAAGAGGAAAATACTCACAATGACAGTACTAACGTCGAACCAAGATGAAAGCTACGCGAAGCAACCAACAACAGCTGATCATACTTACTCGCTCGTACACCCCTTTATTCACTCCTAAACGCGTTCCTTAGTATACCCACTCCAACATAATCTCTTCTATCGAGTCCATTAATAAATCACCTTGTTGATGTTGGCGCAGGTGCGATCCACGTCCCCTGGCTGCGGGGGCAAGATGGCAATGTTGGCTGGCTTGTTCAGGGACTTCTCCACGATCCCGATGAAGGTCTTGAGCGGCACCGGATCCCCATTGCCCAAGTTGTAAATTTGATAGCCGTTGGGGCGGTCGAGGGAGCGCACCTGTTTCATAATTATAAAGGAAATTGGACGGTAGGTAGGTCAATAAGTAGATACGCGCGCACATGCACACCTCTGTAATATTTCAGAAAAGCAAATCAGATCCTGCAGAGCCTTTTTTTTTTTTGCTGCACTTTTTCTATATCCTGCCGTAGCCTGTTCTGTACTCCTTTCTATCCTATCCTACAAATCTTCTATTTCTTTTCTCTAATATCGTATACCACGCCGTCCACGATGTCGTCGATGTAGGTGTAGTCCCTGCTGGTGGAGCCGTCTCCGAACTGCTGGATCTCCAAGCCCCGCGCTACCCGGTCCACGAACTGGGTGGAAAGATAGAATAGAATGTAGAATAGTTCAGAAATAGAACAGATACATTTGCATACACGACTGCATTCTACGTAGGAGAAAAACACGCAGATGTTCAACATATTCAAGATGATATGGAAGGACAGAGAGCTAAAGCAAATTTTTAGAAAGAAAGTAGAGAAGCGAAAGCTCTCTCGCTCATTGTTGTATTCCCTAATATGATACATACCTTGAACGGCGCCATGTCGGGCCTACCCCGCGGGCCGTAAACCGTAAAAAAACGCAAGCCGGTGGTAGGCACGCCGTACAAGTGGGTGAAAGTGTGGGCAAACAGTTCGCACGTCTTCTTGGTGGCCGCGTACCTGCACAGATAGGTTCATAATTATTGAAAAGAACCCAAAAAAAGTCACTTGAGAAAATAATGTGAGCAACGAGAAGAAGTAACAATAACAGCTACAAGCAACCATTGCTAGAACAAAGAGGGATGGAAAATTGCATCGCACAAGAATGACACCTAGAAAAAAATGGAAGAGTAAAATCAAAAAGAGCGAAAGCAGGAGAGGAAGAGAAACGAACAAGGAAAAGGACTAGATTTGTGATTATCATGAAATTCACATACGGGCTCACGGGCGCATCTACGGCATCGGCCTCGGTGAAATTGTCCGCTGCGCTGTCTCCGTAAACCTGCAGAATAAAAACAGAACGAGCAATATAAACGGAAAAAATGTATGAATAGATCTGACAGCGGGCTAATCCAAATTCAGCAATCATTGGGAAGAGCACAGGGCTGCTGCTAGCAACGGAAGGATTCTGTGTATCGGTTTAGCAAGAAAACAGCAACAACAGAACTATATATTGGGATTTGTGATAATACCAACACATCAGAGATATTGAAACTATCTTGCGCTCTCTATTTCTCTCAATCTCTTTGGATATAAATTCTTCAAGCGCGACTCATCTTATTACCGACGAGGACGACGCGTAGACAAAGTGCGAAACACCGGGCACCAGAGACGCTTCACCTCCTCCTCCTGCTTCATTTCCGTCTTTCTTCTGGAAGTTGTAGATTGAGAAAAAAATCAAACGTTAAACGCAAAATAAATAAAAAAGTAGGAAATTCAGCTATGTAAAGATCCAAGCACTAATGAAGGAACACTTTTCAATTCTATTGCTTGAATGTCTTCTTGCCCCAACCTTCACCTGCGCAAAAGGCATCCGGCTGGCTTCTAGGAGCCGCGTAGTGGCAGTCACGTTGGCTTGCACGTAGGACAGAGGGTCTTCGATGGAGGGGCGCACCCCCGCACGGGCTGCCAGGTGCACCTAATGTGATATATGACGTAATATGATATGTATGTAGTAGTATGCACCCACGACCGGGCACCAACAGGAGAAGAAAAGGAAACGCATGGCAGAAAAGGGAAGAACAACAACGAGAAACATCAAAATAAGATAACGTAAGGTAAATTACGGTCTAAATACGGTACTCCTCGTCTGGATGCTACCCTGGTTCTTAAAAAAAACATGCGCACATCCTCTGAACTCACCACACGATCCACGCGCACGGATAACAGGGAGCCATTGTGGTCCTCGCCACCCCCTTGAGGAGGGGAAGAAGGAACTTCGAAGGGCTCGAAGAGCGCAGCCACAAAGAGTGGGTCGCACAAGTCGCCTTCACGAATGGACACCTTTAGAGTGGAGTAGATCCAAACATAGAAACCCACGCATATGCACATATATGAGAAGGAATTGTACCCAGAAGGAGTGAAACAATTCATAGTTCAAGAATAGAATAGAATACTTTTGTCGTAACACGCGTATAATTTCAAGGGAAATATAGACAGATATTAAAGGACTTGCGCCAAGAGACATCGAAGTTTTCGGGCTGTAGGGTGGTGTGAGTCTAGCTAGGGTAGCGTGACTAACCAAAGGACTCCTAGGATGACGAGTTGAGGGCTATACTTATCTTACCCGGTCACCCCATTTGTTCTTCAGAAGGTTGAGATTTGCGCGTTTCAGCCGTACATCGTAGTAGTCATTGATCTAACACCGCCACCGGAGAAAAATTGTACGCAGGGGGGCGAATGCGTAATAACAGACGGAAACCAGTGACGATGAAATAGAGGGAAGAAGTTGAACTTTGCTGTGTTTAGGTTTGCTGAAATACCAACATGGCGACTGATCTTCGAATAATATAAAATCGAGAGCATCTGAGCTGTCAACTCATTGATAATTACCACAAAACTGCATAGCGTGCGCATCCTCTTTGCTCTACCCTGAATCAGTAGAAGACAAAACCATACTCCCTGCGGGCCACGAGTTGGAGCAAGCAGCTTGAGTTTAACATGCTATGATTATTACACACCTCATCGGCCACCACCACAACCTCTCCCCGTGCCAGCAATGCTTCCGCGACGTGGCTTCCGATAAATCCAGCGCCGCCTGTTACCAGGACGGCGCCTCGGGCAACGTTGGCTGCCATACTTGGTGAATGATTGATGATTGATGATTTTTTGTTCTTTGTTCTTCTCGCTCGTCACTCTCTCTCGTCACTTCAAATTGGAAGGAAAGGATTGGGTTTATGTCACAATGCTGACGTGGAGAAGAAGAAGTTGTTCCGACTTCCGAGAAATGATCTGCGGAGTGCGGTGCGTGCGGTAAGAGCTGCTCTCGAGAGAGCTGTTATATTTGTAAGGTAGAGGCGCAGAAGCAAAGCAAGCATTTGGCGCATCTATGGCGCTAAGGCTTTTAATTGGAAGCCGCTTCTGCTTGGCTCCGAGCAAGGATGACGGGGCAGGCAGCGGTAGGGGTCATTCGTATTATTGCATCGTGCTTTTTATGAAGATGATTCGCATACATGCCTCTTCGTCGTAAAACTTCCGACCCGCTGTTTTGTTGCCCGCGTGCTCATACTAGGATCTGGCGAGGAAGATCGAGGCGACGAGGCTATTCGGATGGCGTTAACAGCTCTTCAGCCTCTGGCTGGCCAGTTAGGGTTCGGGGGATTCATGGGATATTGCTCCGGTTACGCAGCCAAGAAGATTGGCAAGGTGACGAAGGATTGGCTGTTTTTGTATGCTGTTGCTTTTGATTGGAAGCTAGACGTTGACTACAGGTTATCCAAACACGTGAATGGTCCAAATAACGCAGCATGACGTGTTGGCTGTGTTTCTTGCTCCTTTGCCACTTCATGTGTGTGTTTTATTCTTAAAAATGATGATGTTTTGAATTGACAACAGCTGGCAGCCTTCGGCACTGGCTGCACTTTTCTGATGCTGCAAGGGCTCGCTTACGCTGGGCTCATCGAAATTAAGTGGAAAGAAATTCAGGAGAAAGTCAACGAAATCATGGACAGTGAGTATATTGTAGTATCTAAAGGAAACGGGGTGAACCGTGATCCGACAGTGCTTGTTATTGTGCTCAATATAAGGAATGAAGGTTCTGAATTGTTGAAAGTACGTTTCAGCTTTTTCTAAACTGCTTTGCTGAGCTCTTACCCACTCTTACATATTGTATTTCCTTCTGCGCAATCATAAGTCGTCTCTTTTACTGTTTTTTTTTGTGTTTGTGGGGGTGCAATCAGCCAACGGAGACGGAAAGCTCAGTGTTGATGACGCCATGCACGTGTGGATCAAGTGAGTGCCAAATTCGACCTCAATGAATGCTCGCTTGCATTTTCTTGCCTTTCGATCTTTTCATTGGTCAATATTTGCTGCCCTCCTAACATTTAGAAAAAAGAAAGGCGAATGTGTGAGGGTGTGGGGTGCTGAAGGCAGTGTGAAAAACCTCAAAACAATGACAAAAATAATAATAACCATTTTCTAGCTTGTAATTCGCGGTGCAGAAGCACCGTGTCGCCAGCTTGTCTTTCGTTTGACAGTTTCCTGCGATCATATCCATTACCCCGTTGCTTTATCATCCTCATCTTGCTTCACCCTTTATTTTCGTGTTATTGTGCCTATGTATATGGGTGTGTACTATTTTTCTTTCCACCAAACAGGTACGTGAAGCCGGTGCTGACTTTTTACATGCCCGGTGCCGGAGGCTTCAGCCTGGGTTTCTTACTGGGGGTCAAGTCCGGCTAGAAGCTGAACTAAATCAACAATTTTGTTTTATGATTACATTGAACTGTTCTTTTCGGTAACACGTAACGAATGCAGATGCAGGTTCCCTCGCTATCCTGTGGGACTGCCGTGTGCCGCCGCTTCTTGAAGCCCCTGGCTCTTGGTGTAGATGGGAATGGTTGAGGGAAGGACTTGGAAGTTGAGAGTTCAATTAGCCTTTTGCCATGGCCTTCCCGACTGACCCCGCAACTATATCTATGCATCAAAATGTGGCTACACAATGATAAAAGATAAAAGCCTGATAAAATATAAAATGGCAAAATCGAATATGGAGTATCGCACCCCAGAAATAAAGGCAGATTCTCTACCACTATAACTTAATGCTATCATTTAAAGTACCATGTGGGAAATTCGCTAGCTGTCTGCTATGATACCACGATAATCAGTTTAACTATGTCCGAATTGTTTGTTTCGTACTGATTTGCTCTTCTTGAACATAGGACAGTTTCACTGGAGTTCCGAATTCCGGGGATGGTTTCTCTTCTCTCTACTCTCGAAGATGATCTCATAGGCACAACCCCTGTTTGCTTCGACTTTTTTGACTTCAGCGTCCTGTTTTACAGATCGAATAATGTGACCTCAAAAGAGGAGCGTTTTCATTCTTTTTGAATTCCGATTCCGACTCATGTGTAACTGTGGTGGTGTCAATGATGCCGATGTGGGCTCGTCACTTGCTATCGATGTACACTTTTTTTGAGCTCGCTTCTCAGTAAATCGTTCGTCGTGTGTCGTACGCGCTCGGTCGCCCGCCCACCGCAGAAGCCACCTGGAGTAGAAAGACAGAGAAGATGGGAATAATTGAAGCTCATGAGGCGCAGACAGACAAAGAATACAGATGATAGAGAGGGCAGAGGGGGAAGAGGACAGGAAAAGCCGAGCTAATCAAACTAGCTACGTGCTCAATCAATCAAGCTATCTTAAACACCCATCAATCAACCCATCACCTTCGAAGCTGCGGCCAGCGTCACGAAGGCCAACAACACCACCACTACCAGCAAGCCAAAGCCCAGCAAGAGGTAAGACGCGTAAAAGCACAGCGAATGCCACGCCGCGACCACTGCTGAACTGCTGCTGCTGCTGCTGCTGTTGTGTGCCGTGATGGCTCCGTCGCTTCCTAACAAACCTTGCGGTGCCTTGTGAGGCGACGGCGAACCTTTCACCACTACGCCTTGCCCCACAGAGGCGAGGAGTTTGGCGTCTTGCTCGGCCACAATCGCCGACAGATGCTCGTTTCTGAGTGGTTCGATCGATGGAGCAGCAGGTGTGAAGGGGTAGTTGTCATTGTAGTGGTGGGTGGTTAGAGGTGGAAGGTATCAGTGAGGTAGTTTTGGCAATGGCTATGGCAGGAAGTCGATGTTCATTCGGGCGCCCATGTGCGTAACGCGTATGAAGGTGTGAAAGGACAGATAGGCTGCGGCCAAAAAATGTACAAGCTGCATTTGTCTCGTGTCTACATCGTGATATCGTCCACCGATCTTACCTCGCTCTCGCAGCCGCCAGTTCCTCAACCAAGTCAGCAGTGGTGCGAGCTTCAGCCTCCGCGGTTCGCAAGCGTGCTGTCAGGGAGATCACCTGTGGGCATACAAGGCATTTAGCCAGAATGAGGAATGCATTCAAACAGGGGGTCGTAATGGCGCACGTTAGCAGCATGCACGCAGCAGAAGTAGCAAGAATTACTGGTATGATGAGTACACATTTTGCTTTGGAGTGTGCCAGTAGTAGGTAGTAGCACTGGTAGTGGTTGTGTGCTGGTACGAAGGTGGGGAAAGGGAGGGCGGTAAAGAGAAAAGAAAAACTGCGAAAGCGTTTCCAATGGTCTAGAATGAGTGTCTAGCTTCTAGCGCTCTCATGTGCCTGCCAGTGCCAAAAGTGAAGCAGCAATCTATTGGCATTATTGTTGCCAGTACTATCATTCCATGTGCTCGCAAATGATCGCAGCTCACCTGTTGTTCGAGCGATTGGCAAGTGCGCACCGCTTCAGCACCGCGCTGTTTCTCTTCCCGCAAAGCTTCTCGTAAACGGGTGTCGCCACCGCCTAGCCCATAGTTGTATTGTTTGTTTCCGAGATACGACCAAACCACATAGGAAATAAAACATCCAAAAAATGCAAATCAAGCATCAAGAGTACTAACTGAAAACAGGCAAAACATTCCCTTAATCGCTCCACATTTGCACCTGGCGAACGCTGCTTGGCCAACAAAGACCTCAAAGCAAGTTGCTGTTTGTCCCCACTGCCAGAGTGGCCGTTGGTGAGTTGTTGGTCCGCGTTTGACTTTTCCACCAGCGCCAAGGGCGGAGAACTGCCGAGGCTATCGGTCGGTGAAAGCATTGTCTTTGAACGTTTAGAAACGGCTAGATGAAAAACGGTAGAATGCTAGAGGGTTCTAATTAGTTGACCTGCAGAAATGGAAATCGAGCTCACGTGATCAGGATGATCGCGAAGGAAGGATAAGAGAATGTAAAGAAAGTTGGAGGATGCAATCATCGATCCGTGGTAGCAGGTACTTTAAAATGACGTAGAACGAAGCCTTCCTGGCATGTGTAGCAACCCTCGCATCATACCAAGCGTGTGCGCGGGAAAGGAGCAGGCGCAAGTCCGTCTGTGCGCGCCAATCTCCAGTGCGACTAGGCCTTACAAAAATACGTCAAATATTTGACCCAAATACGTCAATCAATACGTCAGTACCGTAAATATCGTTATATTAGGGCATATTCTCTCTATATGCATGGCAAACGCCGTATATAGGCGTATATTTGATGACGTGTTCGTGATGACGTCAGCAGAAAAGTCGATACGTCGCGACGTATTTGCCTTATATTCTGGAGAAAATACGTCAGATGTTTTATTGTAGGGACTAAGTGCGAAACGTTACCTTAAACCATTTTTCCACGTTCCCAGGAGAGGGGGAATGATGCGAAATGGGTCACGGAAGTCAGAGTTCAGAGTTCAGAGTTCAGAACTTTTCGTCGCTCGTTCGTCTGTCGGCCATTGGAGCTGATTCTGAGCTTCCGTTTGTTCATCGTCGTCGGGGTCATCTTGTTGCTGTCTGTCTGCCGCCCAACAGGTCCGCGTTTAGCTTGTCGCTCTTAGGGTGCATCCTCAGGGTCTTGATTGATTGGCATGTCTTCATTTGATTTTTGATAGGTTGTCATCTAATCAATCCCTCGAGATTATCCTTCTCCACATTCATCTTCTTTTTTTTTTAAATCTATCAGACTGGCGTACTAAAGAAATCGCCCTGGGAAAGATACGCGGTTCTCAACTAGTCCTCCATGTCGGCGGTGTTGATTAATCTCGGCTTTTCAGCCGCATATGTTGCGTGCTCAGGATGCATGATTTTATACAACGCTACCATTTTGAAGGGTGTCTTTCCGTACCCTGCGCTATTGACTACTGGACGTGAGTGCTTTGAAACATTACATTACTGACAAGCACGGCATACGAGCCCACTAGCCTGTTTTTTACAACTCAAAGAATTTATCACTTTCGCCAGCTAGTAGCACTTCTAAGAGAGGAGATGATAGTATGCATGGCGAATGCATGATAGCTATTTTGGTCACTTGAGGAAGTGCGTCAATGAATGCTTAACACATTTGCAAATGCTCGTAGTGACTACCCAAATTCAGTAGCGGGAACTTTCCTTCGGGTTGCTTCCTGCCATTCTTTTCTTACTTCGTTGCGAGCTTTTTATACTTTAGCAGCGAATTGGAGACATCCAACTTCGCATTAATTTTCTCTGAACGTGTTTATGCGTGCTCGCTTTTTTTGTTGTCATTTTTGTGTGTGCTCACAGACATGATGTTCAGCGGTCTGTTGTCGTATGCGCTGGTGAATTGCGAATATTTTGGGCAAGGCTGGATTAAAGACAGGTTGCCTGCTGACTTCTTGGTAATGAACAGTACTTCTTCTCTCCTTTTACCCCAGAATTTGCGCATCAACATCCATGTTCGGTAGTGAAGTTGGGGTGTTGTTTTCTTGTTCTGCTTTGCCCGCCTTTGCTTTCCTTGCCTCATATATACATGAATTTCCCCTACTTCCTTTCAAACTGTGCCTTTGAACCTCGTCTCAAATGCTGCTGTTGGTTATTTGATCTCAGAGACGTCTTTATTCTTTGTAACCATTTACCATGGTCAATTGCCCATATTTCTTTCTTCTTCTTCCTTCTTCTTCCTACTTCCTTCTTCCTTCTTGTCTATTCAGACTTTGCCCGCTGGCATGGACATGGCCAAGTACAAAGGCTCGATTTTGCCGATTGCCGCCCTACAGGGAGCATCGCTGTGGCTCAGCAATTTGGCCTACCTGTACATTGGGTAAGCGGAGAGTGAAGAGAAAAAAATGTTGTTTTGTAGAGCCCTGAAAGGCACGGCCGCGTACAAGCCATCTAATACTTTCTTTCTCTCCCCTTCCTTGCCTCCTCTAATTATCTTCCTTTCAATGCTCTGACATCTTACTCTTCTCTTTCCCCTGTATCACTGGGGATCGGGATATGGATGACATCAACAACAACGACGACGACGACGATGTGCTTATACAGGGTGTCGTTGATTCAAATGATCAAGGCGTCGAACACGGTGTGGACTTACATGTGGTCGGTGCCCCTGGGCCTGACGGTGTGGAACAACGAGAAAGCGCTCAACTTGGCGGTGATTGGCGCCGGCGTGGCGGTAAGAGGGAGGGAGGGAGGGAGGGAGGGAGAGAGAGATAGCATTTCAGATGCAAGGATGGGGGGGGTGGAGGCTGAAAGATGCAGTTTGTATCGCAAATATAGACTAGCGGATGCCCTTCAATTCTTCTTCTTCTTTTCTTCATTTAGTCTCCTGGTTTCTTTCCGCTCTTATACTGCAAGAATGCACGTCAATCGGACTTAGTTCTTCTTCGCCTTCTTCTTCTCGTATCTTCTCTCCTCGCCTCCCTCTTTCCCGTCTTACTTCTTCTTCGAATCAAATGTGACTCAGGTGGCGGCGATGGGCGCCGCGGAAGGCTCGCCCGTCGGGATGATGATCCAGTTGCTCGGGATTATCGTCGAAGCCGCTCGCCTCGCCCTCGTGCAGCTTTTGCTTCAGGTAGTATATATGAGTATGTGAAAGGCGGGAGTCTTCTTGAAGGGAAGAAGGGGGGGCTGGTGCTGCTTTCTTTTTCGTTTTTTAACCCTATTTTCGCATTTGAGTGAAAATGGCCTTACTTGGGGAGGTTTACTCTTCAGTGTCAGTCGTGACTTAGCTAGAAATAATGGTGGCACTCGAAAAAAAAATTCACTTGTACCGTGTCATTTCATGCATATGCTCATTGACATTATCGTCATGTCTCACTGTCCCTCTGTCACTCTTTGTCTCACTTCTCATTCACACGCTTCCCTCTTCTTCTTCCTTCCACAGCGCCGCGGGTTCAAGCTGTCGCCCATCACTGCCCTGTACTACATCGCGCCGGCGGTGGTGCCGCTGCTGCTCACCATCGCTGTGGCCAAAGGAGAGGTGAACGCGTAGTTTTGATGTTGTAAGAGGAGGAGGAAGTATAGTAGGAGGAGTAGGAGTAGTAATAGTAGTGGTTGAAAATGACAAAATGTTGCTGGTAACTTTGCCCATTGACCTATTTCGTAAAAAAAAAAGAAAGAAAAAAAAAAGAAGCATAACTCAGATTTGAAATTTAAGCAAGATGCTTTCAAGCATGTCTGTATTTTGTCTTCAGGACGATAAGATTCTATGCATTTATCTCTCTGCCCCTGTTGTCGTGATTCTCACCATCCTTTCATGTTTCCTCTTCGTTGTCTGTTCTGGATTGCCTTAATTCATTTTTGAAAAAATAAATAAAAAAACATGAACATCACATGATCCACATGATCACACACCCACCCACTTACATCACTTCACCCACCCACCTGAACGCTCAGGTGTCGGCGCTCTTCGCCGACGGGTGGCACTTTCCGCTGCCGATGATGCTCTCCAACCAGCTCCTGGCCTTCAGCCTCAACTTCATTGGCTTCACGGTAAAAAGAGGGTGTGTAGGGGGCTTTTTGAGGAGGGGGGAGGGGGGGAATGCGGGTGTGCAAGTGCGAATACGTGTGAGCTTGTTGCAAGTTTCGTCTCACATTTTTAAAGGTGGTGGCGCGTTCTACCTTTCCTTTACTACAGTAGCATCAAGTGCACCAAAGTACGACACTACTCTCACCTTTATGATTATTCTTTTCCAAGTCTCTCGCCTATTTTTTGTAATATTTTTCTTGCTTTTGCACTCTGAATATGGTCGACTATTTGTGTACTCTGAATATTACATGGTAGGTGATTGCCCGGATGTCGGCGGTGGCCTACGTACTGTCCGGGATTTGCAAGGACATCATGCTGGTGACCCTGGGAGCTGCGGTGTGGAGTGAAGTGGTGACGGGGCAACAGGTACACGAATGAGTATTATACATGTGCAGACTGTACTTCCTATGTGCTGCACTCTGCACTGCAGAAGTGCTGAATAGTAAGAATGGGTGAAGGGGCGCCTTTGCGAAGAGAGCCTTGTGCTGAGTGCGACGGCAGGATTTGAAACAAGTGCTATTGCTTTTGACGGTAGCAACACAAGCACTGCTGTCGCGTACAAATACTGCACTACTTGTTCTGCTGCAACGCGTGCCCAATTTTGTTCACATGAATTTGTATCTTATCCATTTTGTGGCTCCTCATTTTTCATGGTCATTCATCGAGGGAAAAAAAAAATAAACACACACACACACACACGCGCGCGCGCGCACACACAAATATCCATCCTCATATGTAGACCCACACGTATGTATATATTCTGAATCAACGCCAAGGTGATGGGCTACGGCGTGGCGCTGGCGGGCCTCGGCTACTACAACTTCCCGAAATCCCCGAGCCCTGCTGCGGGGGGTGGGAGTGGAAGCGCGTCGTCGTCGGCTTCTCTCGGAAGTGGGTCGTCGTCGTCGTCAGCATTGTCTGCAGGTGATATGAGCTGCACATGTAGTGCGTAGTGCATGTTCTTCTATTTTTTTGTGGGGGCAGGGGGAGTATTTGAATGTAAATTTATTCAAAAAAAATGGCCTCGTGCCCTCGATTTAGCTGATGGTTGCTTCGTTTAAGGCGCGTTTCACTGCGATCGCACGTGCCAACTCAACCCGTGTGACCTCCAGCTTATCTCGGTGGCTTACTGTAGTTGTGTCTCGACTCGACTCGACTTCTTTTCTTTTTCTTTCATCCTTTCATTGGTCGGAACTTTCTGATTTTTGCACACACAGAGGGCGACAACGACCGCGACAGCCAAAACCCACTGCTCCTGTCCGGCGACAAGAATTCCGAAGACGACGAAGAAACCGGCACAACGAAAGGCCCGGGAGTGCCCACTTCGTCGTCTTCTTCGCCTGCTGCAGGAGGAGGAGGAGCATCGGAGAATGCGAGTGCTTCTCGCCGGACTGGCCGCTCGGCTTAAAGAAGTCGAGATTGCTTAGGACTCGTACCGAACGGTCGATGAAAGTGTTGAGGCAGGTCTCGGAAGAAAACGATGGACCAAAGAAGCCCCATTCCCCTCGCATTCCCCCTGACTTCAGCCCTTCTGCCCTTCTTGCTTTCTCACCCCGGTTTGGAAGTTTGGAAGTTTGGAAACAGATTATTATTTCTAGTCTAGTCTAGTCTAGTTAATACTCTCCCAAAAACAAAGAAAGACAAGTACACAGCAGTCACAGAGGCACATACAGAATACAACTGAGCTGCAAATGCGCTAGCGAATTCGCTCCAGAAGGCCAATTAAGGCTCCAACTGGCGCCTTTCCTCCGAACAAGTCGGCGGGACTGAGTGCTCGTTCGTGTGTCACGTCCCAGGTCCACGAGGC
>Ga0307931_1000405_pt1 | contig 26757 bp, 28 predicted proteins | sample OrgLakmetageno47_FD_201816 | JGI IMG/M metagenome (GOLD analysis project Ga0307931, IMG submission 201816) | Saline water microbial communities from Organic Lake, Antarctica - #47 | ecosystem: Environmental > Aquatic > Non-marine Saline and Alkaline > Saline | place: Antarctica: Organic Lake...
CCCCTCTCCCTCCTGAATCATTCCGCACTTGCTTTGTTTGCGCAACGCACGCGCATTCCCACTTCTGCCCGCAGCATTGGCTTCTGTGCCATTTGGGTTTGTATTAGTTCGAGTTCGAGTTCGACACGTTGTCACGTCACTGACATCAACCATGTTCTGACACGTTGTCACGTCACTGAAACCAACTACGTTGATCGTGGCGCGGCGGCGCGCGCGCCGCTGCAGTTACTGAGGATAGCGTATTTTTATCCGGGTACGCACTCACACGCAACCCGAGACAAGAGCATCGACAATCAACAGCAAGACAGCAAGTAGCAGTTCCGCTAGAGCGAGTAGCAAGTGATCATAAGAGCGGAAGCGGCCGCCTTCTGAGTACTCTAAATCTGGTTCCTTTCAAGATATTCAAGACTAGCCTCTATGCGGTTGCCTAATCTAGGCCTTTTAGCCATGTTGCTGGTGACCTCGTCTCGACACTCCGCCGTTGCTTTCAGTGCACGGCTGCGATCGGTGGCGCGTCCTCGCCATGCCTTTGTCGCCTCTACTAAGCCACCAAGGCTTGCGGTGCCGCGCCGGAACGTGAACTGCGGCGGGTTAAGTCCTGCTGCAGCTGCTCAGCTCGCGGAGCAAAAGATCGCGGCCAACGTGCAAGTTAAGGCGGATCTTGAAGCTGGCGCTTTGAAACGAGTCAAACTGAACGTGGCTCCCGAGTTTCGCGCCGCGCTTCGGCTCCCGAAGAAGAAGAAAAACGGGCGGCTCTTTGTGAACCCAACCACCCATGGGACACTAGCAGGCTTGGGAGAACTGCTCGCTCGCCATTTAGGACTGCCTCTGAATGCATTCAATCCTGGTGATAGTAGCAGCAGTGGAGTTGTAGAGGCCGGCAGTGACGACGAAAGTGCGAAGGAGCCCTTAGCTTTCCTTTACAGCGTTGACGATAATGAGTTTTTGGCATTGAGTGCAGACGGCGACTGCCACCTGCCACTCGAGCTTGCTGAAAGCAAGCGGCTGAGCAGTGACGAAGATCTCGCTTTAGCTTGGGCTGAGGTAGACGCATCTGTTGACAAGGAGGGCAACTACTCGTACCTCAAGGTTTGGAGAAGGGAGAAAGAATGAGACCTTTAAGAAAGAATTTTGCTCTTGTCAATTATTTGAATACACGATGAGTAAATATTTGGCTTTCTCTCATCGAATGTTGCATTTCGCTTCAAAACATTTTACAATAAAAGGAATCTTTTGTCCATGGCTGGTGTTTACTTGAAGTACTACATAAGCATTCCTAACAATCTCTCGACATTGTAGTGTAGCTCTGCATCTAAATTGCTACTCTTTTGCTCGTGCCTTCGAATGTTTGTGTGGTGATGTCGGTAGGTACATGTAGCTCCCAATCCAGCGGTCAATTGGCCACCTCTGTCCTCAGCTTCCTCCTCTAGTGGTACTGCCGCTGCCACTGTCGATGGCTGTGGTGGTGGCAGTGTGGTTACTAGTGCTAGCAGTGGGTACCAAATGGTGAGTTTCTACACCTTTCGCGCGGTGCAGGACCCCGAAGAGTGCGCGCAGCGGCTGCTCGCGAGCTGGCGGCCACTCGGGGTGGTTGGGCGGGTCTATGTCTCGGCCGAAGGCGTAAACGCGCAGGTGAATCATGTTTGACACATAAAAAAGCAAATAAGATATAGAAGAATGTTCGAAGCAGTATCCGCGGCAACGTATTTCTTATGTTCTTCTTATTGCAGTATGCTTGCATGACTTGAATCGTTGTTTGTATTTTCTTTTTCTTTTTATATGCGTTCTTCCTAAATAATACCACCATTCTGATGAAGAGACAACCCTCCCTCACTGCCTCTTTGCTTTCCTGTGTGTGTGTGTATGTATGAATATGAACCAACGCATCGACGCATGGATGCCTCTTTTAGATGGCAGTGCCTGCACATGTAATGGACGCCTTTCGGCAAGTGTGCTTGTCGCACCACGAAGTAGCGCACGCGCCCCTCAACCTCGACTTGTTGCTGTCCCTAGAGGAGTTCCAGAGGCGGCCTCCGTTCCGCGCTTTGTATGTGCGCGCGAGGGAAATTGTCGCGGATGGGTTGCCACAGATGGATGAAAGAGATGGAGGAGCACCGTTGAGCATCGTAGAAAACGACAACCAAGACGGGTGAGTGGGTAGAGAAGAGAATGTTGGGAGGGATTAAATGTTAGGTGCTAACTCATCATTTACTTACGCGTTCTTCTTTTTAAATCACTTTTTTCCTTTTGACGACGCATCTGCGTGCTTCCAACCTCTTTTTCGCCCGCTTTCCGTGTATGATACTCACAATGCCCTCCGCAACTTTCCTCCTTCTCTTTTGTCTCACACCTTGTCCGATAGGTGCGGCGAGCGTTTGAGCCCGCAAGAGTGGCACGCGGCGCTCGACACCCTTAAAGCCACGGATTCTGGTGAGGAAGCGGTTAAGCCGTTGGTGCTGGACTGCCGGAACCACTACGAAAGCGAGGTATGAAGACGGGGAGGGAGGGAAGGTAGAATAAGAGGAGGAATGACGATGGTGTTCGAGCTATATCTAGCTAGTAGCACTATGTCGTACTAAATTTCATCGTCTCATTTGGGGGTGATTCATTCGCTCGCTTACTCGCTCACTCACACTCTCAAGCGCACATGAGTGCTCTCTAGTAGGACCTGCACCTCAACGCACGCCTGCTGAACACCGAAACACTCGTCTAACTCACCCCCGCCTTAACACCCGCCAAAAACAGGTCGGAGCCTTCGAGGGTGCTACCCCCCTCAACACCGAAAATTACCGGGACACGTGGCAAGCGTTGGACGAGATCCTCGAAGGAAAGCCCAAGGACACCCCTGTACTGACCTACTGCACCGGGGGGATTCGCTGTGTCAAGGTAAGCGCCTCATTCTAGGACCTTTTTTTTATTTTCGACTCAGTACTGTTTGCTTTTTCAATTCTGATTCAGTATGGCTTGCTTTCTTTTTGTCTCTTGATCTTACGATATTTCGTCTTCCTTGCAGGTGGGGGCCTACTTGACTCAGCGCTTAGGGTTCAGCAACGTCGGTCGGCTACAGGGAGGAATTATCAATTACACCACCTACTGGCGCTCAGAAACCGAAGAAACTGGTAATTTGTGTATTTTTTCTCTTCGTTTTTGATTAAGCCTTTACGAATGCATGCATTGCGTGTGTGTGTGTATGTATCGATATGAGCTCATTGCTTCGCAGTCATGAGCGAGAGGACGGGCTGTTATTCAAAGGAGAATCATTTTTTGTCAGGCTGATACAGTATTCGAATACTACGTCAACCGCACAGTCAACGTAAAACTCACGCACTCTTGTCTTTTGCCAACAAACACTGTGTATACAGGCGAAGATTTCAACGAAGTCTCCAAGTTCAAAGGCTTGAATTTCGTTTTTAATGACCGAATGGCGGAGGTGAGTGGGGAATTAAGGGGGTGATAAGGAAAAAATCGCAGAGAAAAAAAAAAGGATTAAGAAGGAAGGGTATTCATGAGAGAGTGAAAGAAGGATCGCTTCGGCTCTCAATAGCACTCACCATTTATTTGCATTGCATGTTCTTTTCGGTGCTACTGTAACGAACTTCTTCAACGTCTCATGCGCACATACGTGCTTTCCTCGATGTATCTCCAGGAAGTCACGCCACTCGTCAGCACCGACGGTGATGCTGCATCAAGCTTCAGCGGCGACCGCCGGAGCCTCGAGGCGCGTGCTTTGGTGGCAGAGCGTGCGCAAAGGGCAAATAAGAAGAACACAAAATCAGCGGGGGGCACTCCTGACAAGTCGACCTCAGGAGAGGCATCTTCGTCGTTGTCTTCTTCTCCTTCTTCGGTGTCGTCGATGGATGGGCACACTGCTGCGCGGTCCGAAGAATTAGACGCTTATTGCGAACTGCAAAGTGGTAGAGAGCCGTTGATTTTGGAGTCGCTACGATTGGAAACCATGGCAAAGATGCCGAGAGCCGCTCACATGGTGAGTCTTATGGGTGTAGATCAAAGCCAAAGCATTTATTGCATACACCGTAGATGCAGTGTTAAGCATGCTGAGAATTATTTGTGCGCTCATGCGCATTCTCTTTGATCTTTGGGTGGATGGGATGTTTAAAAGTGTATTTCATTTTCTTTTTTAAAACAGGTATCTGGGTATTTGCAAGGGCGATTGCTGGTCATGCTCACTAAGCTCTGCAGCGCCAAAACAGTGCTGGAAATCGGGACTTTCACGGGTTACAGCGCCCTGTGCTTCGCTGAAGGCGGTGCCAAGACCGTGACTACGCTCGAGATTGACCCCGCAGCAGCGGCGGTGGCAGCGCGTTATTTTGCGCAAGCGGGTGAGCTAGGAGAGGGCATTGATTTGAGGTTGGGGGCACCCGCGCTGGAGCAAATGGCCGAGCTGCAGCCAGAAGAACCGTACGATTTGGTGTTCATGGACGCGGACAAGCGGAAGGTGAGAGCCTGTGTTGGCTGCGGTGGCGGGGGTGATGTTTATGTGAGAAAGGAGATGAGGGAGTATGAGATAAGAAGAGGTGGAGATATTTTAGTCAAGGTGCTAGGAAATGCTTGAAGGTAAAATTGGAAAGTCTCACTGCTTCATTTTTCGCATCACTCACGACCATCTTCTCCTCTTTGTCTTCTTTTTCTTTCTTCTTGTTTTCTTTCGGTCCTTTGGCCCTATGCAGTACGAAGCCTACTTAGACCTGCTGCTCGACTCCATGACTCCCCCAGAGGGGGAGGGAAAGTCTCCTCCTTCCAAGGACCACAAGCCGTTGGTGCGGAGCGGCTCGCTGATTTTTTGCGACAACATTTTGTGGAAAGGCCGGGTGATGGCAGCAGCGGCGCGGGCGAGTGATCCCCCACCTCCGGGGGAAGACAAGGCCGCGAAACGGGACCGGGTCTTGGCGCAGGCCATGCACGAGTTCAACGTAAAAGTGCGCAAAGACAAGCGCGTTGAGCAAGTGGTGCTCCCACTCCGCGACGGCCTGACTCTCATTCGAGTGCTTTGAGGAGATTAACGAAGTCTAGAGCGAGGTGTGTGTCTGCAAATGGCGGTCTCTTTTCGCTGACGATCAATTCGCCGATTGTGCGAAATTGGGGAGCCAGCAAAATATGCCTTTAGACTTTCGAGTTATTTATTTTCCACTTCGCACATCAGTTCATTGCTTAGTCCTGTTTTTCTTAAGAACCACTGCGTACTTTTTTTAGCTCCTACCTTATAAATCGTTAACATCTGATATCAGAGAAATAAAGAACAAAAAAAATTGTAGCGGCTTGCCCAAAAATTTACCTATTGGCTTTGGCTTGCTGTATAGACTTGGGAGAAATATAGCAATCGAAATCCATTAAAAAACACCATAAATTACGATACTGGAGATCCGAAACGCTTTCAAATTATATCTTTGCCTTTGCGGATATGGAACATGTCCCTTTAGTCATAGGTAGGTCCAATTCCTTCACTGCGAAATGTGGATCAAGACCTCGGACCTCAGGGAATTTTTCTCTTTGGCATTTCTCTTACACATCATTAAGGATGAAGTATATGGAGAGTGTATGCTTGAAGTAGTTCTGCGCCTTGAATTCTACACGCACCTGCCTCCGAGGAGCATATTTCTGTTATCAATTGTTTGGCTAACTTGACTCGTGGGAGAATAGCAACCAGAGCATAGGAACTTCCATACTAAGCAATTTTGATTTCCCACTTGTGATGTGACAACTTTGAGTTCTGCAAGGCTGTACATAGTGCTTCCCTTTTCACGAACTTCTCCATGAATCCGAGGCCATGACTTCTCGTCAACCCATGAGATGGCTTCTCGATTGTGCTCTCAAGTATCCATACTTCAGCAGCTTGATGCTTAAGAGAGTGCTTGAAAGCATTCAAAAAGCGTTCTCTGGACACTCCTTCTCCAACCAAAATATGAAATAGGATGCGCTTGTCTTTCATTTCTTTGGTGGTATAGTTTAGAAATGTTTCAAGTCCTGCGTACGCCTTGGGGCCAAACTCGCTGTCCAACTTGAAGCCCCAAAGCGGACGGCGAACCACTTCAATTACGTCGCCTTTGCCGGGCATAAAATATGATACGGCATCCCATGCGCAGTTATGAGCATCTGTGCATTTTCCAGGAGAACATTGTGCAAAAACTTCTCCTCCTGAGGATAAGCCTTCTCCAAAGGTGGGCTCGATTCGGGTGATTTTCCATTTGACGCTATTGATTATACGGGCTGTCTTGATTGTGCCTAAAGATTGTTCTCCCCAGCGCTCCAGGAGGGCTTTCCAGCGCGATGGCGGAATAATTACATTTGTGAGGTACATGAACACGTCTCCTTTAGGCTTGTCATTTCCATACAATACATCCAATGAGGTCTCCGTAGTCCAGTGACGGTATTCAACATTTCCACTCGTAACTGATTTCAAAGCGCTTCGCGTATTCTGAAAAGATTGTTCTGACTCCAGCCACCCTCTTTCAGCATCTAGGTACAAGCTGCACATATTTCGCATCGTTCCCAAATTACACTTGGAGTGAAGAATACACCCAGGGCTGGTGTCACCTAGTGGGTGACCTATCTTCTGGAAATGGCCGCTTGATCTATTGAAGAACAGTTCAACCCCTTCACAGGGTTGTCGGTATTTCGGGATATAGTTCGAGTCATCACCAGGAGCTTCCAATACATTCTGGTCCCACAGCCAATCGAGTATGCAGGCCTCTTCGGTTGAGAGCTTGGATCTAGTTCTTTCTTTGATTGCTGAATCCATCGGCTTTGAGAAAAAAACTTAACTGGTATTCTCGAGAAGGCTCCAATGGTACCGCGGGAGCTTCACGGTTGAATAGGCGAGATAAGAATTCTTCTCGTGAATGACAGAGCTTAATTAATGCAACAATAAATTTTGCATAGGACAGCGTCCAAGGATTCTTATCGCAGAAGATGATCCGGCTTAGTTTCCTAGTGCCCTCAGGTACAGCAGCGAGAAAGTTAAGTCCAGCGAGAGAACCGGCAATAGTGACAAAGACAGGCCCGGTGTTAGTGCTTGCAGATATTTCCGATGCCCTCGTCAACTGACGAAGGTAGGACTTTACGAACTCTGATGGTGGAGGGTCTGTGCTGAATGTGTAAACGTAAGATAGGCCTCGGTAAATCCTCGTTGACAAAGCGGTCGACTTGTTCAGGAGACAGAAGTTGTACTCGGAAGGTGAATTGAGCGCACTATCAATCTCGTTCCACCTGCTCTCTTTTAGTACTCTAGGGATGAATTGTGTGGGCGCTTGTTGAGTTGTGTTGGAATTGGTTATTGAGGATAGAGACGACCTAAAAAGTGCCAAAAACACGAGTTGTCCAAAGAAGATGAACTTGTGACGACCTATTCGAACGATCATCGCTATCTTAACATTCGGATAAGATGTGATACACGGATAGGGATGACATAGGAGAGGGTAGTAGTCTTAGTTCCATTCAAAATCCTTGCGGAGATGAAGCTATAGTGTAATAAGCTTGTAACGCATGGCACTTGGCACCATTTCGCAAAACAGAAAAATCCCGTCCAAAAAATGTACAAGATAGAGGTGCCATCGTTATTCGTGTACTTTGAAGCACGGGCCACAGTGTATCAACCAGGCTTTTAATTCCACATATTCCGGTATTGCCGACGATATGCGATATTCGTCTTTGAGGTTGTATGTTAAATGTCGAATAACGCCAGATGCCAGATGCCACGTCCTTCGCTATTGATGCAGCAGTGCCGGCGATTGCGTTGCCTTAGAAAGCTGAACTAAATTTAAAGAACAATAAACTTAAATCAAATTAATATTCATTGATTAATGAACCGGAGCTCCGAGCTACTAGCGATGTGCCTTGGGAGGTGAGAAGTCCCATCGTCTACTCGACTATTCCAAGTCGCAAGTGAAAGTATTACATGTTCTAAGTTATAGTAAAAAGGGATTCAATTGAACTTGGTATTCCTACTTTACTTTACGGTGGTGAAGCTTGGTCCTTGCGTGAAGATTTATTTAAGCGCCTTCGAAGTTTCCATAACAGGTGTGCTCGTAGCATGTGCCGTGTGAACCTCCATCAGACCTTCCGCCACCATATAACTTCCACGAGTCTCTTCCGTCGCTTGGGCATTCTTGACATCGACAGTTACTTTCATAATTGGATTCTTCGTTGGGCTGGCCACGTCGCACTAATTCCCATGAGCCGGGCGCCACGGCAGTTACTGACTGGTTGGGTATCGCATTCTCAACCGATTGATTGTCCACAGATGACTTGGGGCAGGACGTTGGAGAACGCGCTCAAAAGTAAGGGCATTTCGAAGGATTTTGATGAGTGGATCGCCATTGCCAAGGACAGGTTGAAGTGGAGACAGCTGACTCATTCCATTCCCAAGCCTCCCGACCTCCTGCTGCCTGATGGCTGAAGGACACCTCGAGAGTATATGATTACAATTGCATTACGCAAAAGGACACTCAGCCCAGTCAGACTTGTTCTGAATGATACATTTTTCTGTTGCTATATGCCACAGTGGTGTTTCTTTGTATTTTTGGGGAGTATTAATTAGACTAGACTGGTATTATAAATCACACACCGAGAAGAAAAGAAAGGAGAGCCAGATGAGACAAGAGTGATAATATCGCTCTCGCCGCTAACCGCCCCTTTCGCTTCTTCCAAGATGGATTCGGAGATGCAAATAGAAGCACTTTTAAAACAATTGTAGTTGACTTGCGCTATTCCATTCTTTTTTATCTCAGTTGCCGCTTACATTCTTGAGTGCTGCATACCTGCTGCTCTCTGCTTGCTTACTCAATTTTGACACTCTTTACGGTGCAAGTATCACCGTTTGAAGACACTTGGCCCCCCAGGAGCAACCGTGGCCGCTGCTATAGATGGTGGTGCAGCAAACGGCATAGTTCCAATTGTACCGCTAGTTGTAGTAGTGCCAGTAAAAGCGGTAGATGCAGACGAGGTAAAAGGCCATGACAGGTCGTCGATCGCGGAGGCAGGCGGCGATTGGCGGGTGGGGCGCCGGCGCTGCAGCCATAAGCCCGTGCTGTGCTTCAGCTGGGCCTACATGTATACAGGGGGTTATAAAAGAGGTTAAAAGATACCACCAATCATTCGGAAAACATATTATGATGATAATGAAGGGTTCGTGTATTCGCTTCTGCTATCGTACGTGTACAGTGGCCTTTCTGCAGCAAATAGTATGTGTAGCAAAGACAGAACAGATGCCAAAGCTTAAGCTCCATGATAACCAAAAGAAGAAAACGTTGACATAAAGAAGTGTGTGATAAAGTGCATGTAGTAGTTACCTGAAGCAGCATGGGAATAGCCGCAGAGCAGAGCTCAATGTTGGGATCTAAGCTGAGGATGATGCCCTCCAAGACTTTGATTGCCATGGCCATCGTGACGAGCTGCTCGTTCAAGCGGACCTGCGCAAAGATCCAAAGACGCCCAAAAAAGGGGGTGAAGAAGGAGGAGAATAGAGGTACAAAAAGAGAAATTTTTCAAGGAGAGTTGTCAAATAAGATGAATTAGTTCTGAAATAAAAAAATAAAAAATATTAATAGATGAGATTCAAACGATCAAGCCAACGTACTCACTCACCTTGTGGGTGCAAGCCAGGCCACAAATGTCTGCCACATACGACCCAAATTTCTCGAAAAAAGGCGTCTGGTGACTGCGGTCTACCACCTAAGTCAAATAATTTCATAAAATGGTGTTGACGATAAGAGTGCAGTCCCAAGAAGACGATAGAGTGGCAAAATAAACATTCATGATCAAAAGGGAATTTCAAAACGACTGAAAGGACGAGTAAAATGTGTATTATTCAATATACTTTCTTTATCACGGACCTCTGCTATGGCGTCGCAGAATGCAGCCACATTCGCTTCCTTCTTGGCTGCTACAGTAGCTTTGACACCTTCTGGTGTCTCAACCTCACCATGATGAGGAGTAGCAGTTTCGCTACTGAAAAAGGATTTATTGCTGTCTGACTTTTGTTGAGAGCGCGGCGCGCACATGAGTTCACCAGCTTTGTAGCCCTCTTCTCGCATGAACGCCAGCAAGATGTTGGTCATGGCCTGATGGTCCGCGGGCTGCAAGCGCACCTATACATGGAATAGTGCACGCGTGCATTGAAAGGGTGTGTGTGTAAGAGAGAGAGATAAGTAGTTGTGTGAGAGGGCACACACACAGGTACGCAAGCTTCAGTGCGAGAAAATAGAAGAAGGTAAAGCAGGCGAGGGGGGAGTGACAAAATTTGAATAAACAGACGACAGCTGAATTATTCAAAGAATGATATCTTTTTTTCTCTTTCTCCTCTCATTTCCTTTCAAGTTCTTACCGCCATGCCGGCATCTAAAATCCCAAGCCGGCATTTTCCGGCTTGGTCCTTCCATTACATGATAATACATGGAAGGTGGTAAGGGTGTGACTGGTAGCACAAGAATAATATGCAAAAAATGCAGAATAAATTCAACCAAAAGAAATCAAGTCTGCATGCGATTTGAACCATCGAAAGAAAGCAATTTCTTGTCCCTAGAACGCAAATTATAATCATAAACACGAAAGAAGAAGATAGTGCAGCATTTTACCTGATGTACGAGTAAATTGCCAGGATGCAAATCGGCGTGAACGAAGTTGTTCAAAAACACCATGGTAAAGACCTGGAGAGACAATAAAGCACGTCCATGGAAAGAGAGGGATAAGGGGGTAACTCAATAATCTCCGAAAATACCTTTTCTCTCTATAATCCTTTATCCCAACTTTTTTCCGTTCCTTTCTTCATGATTTGTCCTCATCTTTTCCTCTTCACTAAAAATGCATTCCTGTCCGTTTACAGCGACTCACCGTGTGCATGCCCAATTGGCTCAACTGCAGTTTGGTGTTGGCGTCCGCGCTCAAAAAGTCGCGAATGGGCTTTCCTTCGAGAAGTCGCTCCACGAGGCAGGAAGGAGTCGCCGCAAAGGGCTCGGGAAATTCAACCTGAGACAAAAAGGTCACCAAAAGTTCACGTGAAACACACGCATGGCCAAGAAGACAAAAAGGTGGGAAGTGCAGAAAGGCGATCACTTGAGCCTCATCGAACGAGGTTGAAAATCATTTAATTTTTCAGAGAAATTAGTTATTGGGATCGAAATCACAAGTCGTCTTTTTCTTATGACAAGAATCGATTACCAGATCGTCCCCTGCGAAATGCTCTCTTAACGTGTTTAAATTTTGCGCTTCCCATCGCAAGTCCAACTGCTCCGTTAGCACCTTTCATTTAAGTTCACAAGAGTGAGGAGAGGGTTATCGTGCGATAATTTAAATGATAATTCAACGAATAAGATACCAGCAGAGAAGCGGCAGATGGGGAAGGTACTCAAAAGGGGTAATTCAAGAGCGGGCACATGATGTGAAGCAGCACCAGAGTAGGCCCAAATCATCATACGACGTGAGCATTGCTATGCTTCTCATAACTGATACCTTGTCGAATTCCCCCACCAATTGCCGCAGCGATAAGTACTGCAAACCTAAGAGTGGCAATTGCTCCACCGCCCACGCCGACGCTCCCAAGAGGTCCATGTCCGCCGACACTTGGTCCCGCACGCCGGGGTGCAAGACTTTCACCACAACGGCGTCGCCATCGCCACTCTCGTTGCTACTAGTGCTACTACGATGACTACTACTGTGGTCCTGGCCGTTAACTGCTGACACGGCAGCGTTTCTCCCACGACGATCGTCTGAAAGAGTTGCGCTCCTTCCGTGCTGGTTGCGGTGCCGCGGTATTTTCCTCTTCAAAGTTGCTCGATGGACTTGTGCTATGCACCTGTGTGATAGTATGGATGGCGATGGCGATGGTCATGGTGATGGTACAGATAGTGTTGGTAATGGCGATAGGAGAAGAAGAAGTGGGAAAACCCGTAAAAGGTGACTGGCAGAAGGGGAAAATAGGTCAGAAGCCCCTTTTTCGGTTCTCCGTTTTTTCTTCATCTTTCTGAACATCGCAAGTCTAGGTATATCACGAACCCGCTTCCAAGGGGCAAATCTCGATCGTGCTGTTGAAACTCGAGATACCCTTCCCAGCCAGGCATTTCGCGATCCAATTGCGCCACTGTGTGCTTCCAGGAGTGCGGCTTGGTGGAGTCCTAATGTAGTAGTAATAGAATATTGTTGAAGAAAAGAAATGAATGAGATTAGGGAAACTTAAAGGTTACAAGGCCTGTCCTAACACTAATCTCACAGCAACTTTTGACCGATCTGCTGAAAATAGAACAAAACTTCCTTATGGCAATGATCAACCTGAAGGCGTGCAAATTTGGCCGTTAATTCTGCAGGAAATAAGTCTTCTCGAGACCCAGCCCATTGCGCTAGCTTCACTAAAGTGGGCCCGCTTCTCTCCACCTTTATCACACGAGAAAGAAGATAGAAAATCAACGAAGATGTGAGGAAGCAGTTGTCTATACATGGAGGCGCCGCAACGACAGAGCACGAGCTCACGAAGAGTTCGCCCAAATGTCGTATGCATGATAATTCCTAAACAGGTTTCCGGCAAAAATTACTTACTGCTTTCACAAGTGACGCCCAGCACCACTGCTCAAGCCTGTCGTCGCTCTGATAGTGCTTCATAACTACGGCCAACGGCCACGCGGTAGCTACGGGTGCAGCCAGCCACGCCAACCAGCCTAATATAAGTATACATGTCATGCTGCAGACGGCACAGCGTGCACACGCACGCGAGCATTAATTTCACACCGGGTACTTTCATTAGTATGAACTCGTGTCGTAAGTTCTGAGGCATAATAATGCAGTATGATGAGAATGAGAGTTGCTGTTTTTCTTCTCTGAAATGCTCCTATATAGTTGTTCAACCTACCTGCTCGGGCAGCTGCATTTACTGCGCGCCGCAACCATTGAAAGTAGGCCGCCATGGCCGCATGCCCAGTACGAAGCAACTCTACAGCCCTTTTTCGTGAAGCTGCAATGAAACGTTTCACCAGGGCAGCGGTAGAGTCTTCGTTTGGTGATACCAAGGGCAACGGAGACGGAACCACTGGGGGCGAAGCGTGCGGAGCCGCAGAAGGAGCCAAACAGCTAGCGGTATGGACTGAAGCCACCGGCGCCACTAGTGCTAAGATTCTAGTTGCGGTTATTTTAAGCTTCGGTGGCGACGGGAGCTGTTGACGAGCGGCATGGCCTGCGATGCAGCGCGCAGTTGACTGCATGTTGTTGTTTAGGAATGATCTAATGAAGAATCGTACGCACTTGCGAAGAATCGAAGAGATTCGAAATTCGAAATGCTAAGGGAATATCTTATACTTATGACTAGATATTTGCACAATTCTGGTAACAATCAGAATGTCCCGTTGGCCTAATGGATACGGCGTCTGTCTTCGGAACAGAAGATTCTGGGTTCGAGTCCCAGGCGGGACTTCCTTTTGCGTTTTTGCATTCGAACAGCACTGTACTAAGTTAGTGCTCTTGTGCTTTGCTATTTTGTCTTGCTTTCCAGAAATTCCTTCAATCATATTTAATTATTAGTGTAACTCGCTTGTTTTTCGCCTTGGCTTTTCATTCCTATCTTTTAGTTCAGACCTGCGGGGTCTCAGCCAAAGATGCACCACGTTCCCGAAATTTTTGGTGTTTCTGCCTGATAGCCTTCAAATTCCGGCCCTTCGGAGCCTGTGGGAAACGTGTGGCAGCCGGTGGTAACAATCAGAAGACAACACCAGATTAGGCTGCCTCTTATGCGAAGTGTTGCAGAAAATCCTTGCTAACTTAGTAGTGTTTTATATGGAGATTTCCAAACACTAGAGGGGGTAGCGTGGGGAGATTTTCCACAACACGAAGAGATCTCGATTATTCAGGAGGAGGGTTGTTGCTGAGTGAGATAGCTTTCTTCAGGCCAGCGAGCCCCTTGCGGTGGCGCTTCACCCCACAATTTTAAGTGCGCAGTTCCTCGGAATTGCTTGCAATTGTAGGAATATAGGTTACTGAGGCTACATAGTTGCAGAACAAAGACCAGAATAGCATTATGTAAAACGATGCTCAGTCCTGGAAACTTGATCTATTTGGAACACCTTCGATGAAATAAATCAATCTGCCTGCCCAACAATTCAAAAGGGAAGCTAGAGCCCGCCTCGAAGAGGCTTTCAGGGCCTAGACCTGCTGGAATATACTTGGATTTTAGCGGCTTTCTTAGTATAATTTGCACATGTCAGTAAGAGACTAATACGGACGTAATCAAGTGCAGCACCGCACACCCGAGTCCAATCGGGGACACTTGCATGTGCCTGAGCTACGATGAAATGACCGCATTCTTAATTTTAAGCCCAATAAACCTATGCACTCATCGAAGTGACTGCGACATAAGACCGTCCTCATAACAAAGACCACACACAACGGCCAGCATACAGAGGTTATGGGCGCGCTTCCGCTGTGCCCACATCCCCGACGAGGGGATCCACATCTTCACACAACAGCAAAGAGCAACATTTAACAACGATAATTTACAATGCAACACCCCACCCGCAAGCAAGTTCAATGAACAGCCGTCTTGGATGGCCACAATGCAGTGCAACTCCGTCCCCGCAAAGAACACCAAAGCCCTAGCGTGTGCAAGTTCCAATTTGTTTGGCCCGCACTCTCGCATTGCCCGGCAGCGACGAATATTCCGTGGAGCCAAACAAGACCACAGGCACACCCAACCTCCACTCCTCTTCCTCAGCGCTGATAGCTGGCTTCGGAAGGAAACCGTGATGAAAGAAACCCTGTGCGAGAGGACACTCAACACCCAGCCCAGTGAGATCCGACCGCCATTGCATAAAATGAGTCAACGGCAACAACCGAGGCACCCACTCATGGCAGAAACCGACGGAGTGGCAAACTAAATCTAGTCTTTGGTTTAACAGTTTCCACTTTAGAGGGTTCGGAAGTTTCAAACTTCCTGCCCTCCGCACACTTCTCATACATGATTTTGACCCGCGCGCATCGCACGCGCATCACCGGCCCCAGTGTCACCCGGGCTCATACCAGCCCGAGCCCCAGGTACCATCCTCGCGCCAAGCATAAAGCTGCGCCACTCGGGCCCGCATCAGTCTGAGTTCAAATGGGAATCTTCATAAAATTCGGCGGTTCAGATGGCATTGAAGAACATCCGCCAAGATAACCTTACAGTATAGTAAGGGCACTCCTTGGTCATGGTAATTGCCAATGTGAGTTTTCATCGCATACAACGCATAAAATCTGCTTCGATCGCAGCCTTTTGTCCAGCTTTTTCGAGAAGTGGTCCGAGTGAAGTAAATCAGTCTAGCCCAGAGGTGATCGTAATCATCTTGCGTCACAAACGCCACGTTGATTTCTCCGCTATGGTGGTGCAGCCTCAGCGATAGCATCACCTGCATTATGCGTGAAGAAGACTGCCGGCGCAATCAGACATCGACCGGAGGAACTCGGACTTGAACTAATACAAACCCGTATGACACAGCAGCCAATGCTGCGGGTAATAGTGTGTAGAAAGTCCTCTTACGTTTTGACCAGTGAGTCGGGAGGCCGAACGACTCATACGGTCATAGAGCTTTCCTTTCATCTTGAATCAAACGGTGAACTGTCCAAGTAAATATAGTATTTGGGATAAGCGACCCCCTCTTTCAACCGCTTTGAAACGTTCAGATCTTCCTCAGACCTCCGCCTGAGGAACGGCGAATTTAGTATTTAACAGAGCATGGTGGGGCGCCTAGTTGGCGTCGTCAGCAGAATCTCCCGATCTTTGCGGACCAGAATCTCGATTGTCGCCTTCGCTTCTAAGTCGCATGCGTAACAAACCCAAAATTTATGGCCAAATTTATGGCATCATATTATAGTTATCGTGAGTTGCCTCTTTGTCGTAGCTGTCAACAGCATTTAAGTTTTGATGGTACACTCGTGGGGCGCTTGGGGCTTTAATGAGGCCTCGGCGTTCGTGCGTAAGGCGTATTCACCCACGGTAGGCAGTAGGTGCCAATGCACGACAAAGCACCCGGCGATAGTATGCCTTAACTGTCTTCGAGCCGCTGTCGCCGTATTGGGAGACGAGCTCGGCTCTCAGGGCATCCGCAATTGCACCGGCAAAGAGTCGGCGTGCTTTAACGTCTCCAACATCTCAATTATCATTTCCTTGGCCGAGATTTTGGACTAGCCTCAGACCTCGGCCCTTGTAGGATGAGTCTTGTGCTCACTTATGTAGTATAATTCTCAATTGGCAAGTTAACGGGAATCTCACCAGGAGTGAGTCAACTTAAAAATTAAGAAACAGACATCTGTCACTGATACGATAAATTGAGCTCAGGCCGCTTGAAGTATACCCCCCCAGGCCCCCAGCAACCCAGAAGCCCAGATGGTTATGAGGAGACCCTAATACGTCAACAGTGCAATACAACGAAAAGAAGATAAAGAAGACTCACTTCAGGGGGGGTCACATTATTCCCTGCTCACTTTCCCCCTTTCGTTTTGTAGGTTGAACAAAAAAATGGGGAAAAGCAAGCCGCAAAGCCAAGGAGCAGCGTCGCGATCGGGCCACGGGTCGCGGGCGACGCTAGGATCCCGGGCTGAAAAGTCAGCTCCAAAGCCATGGCATCGAACTACTTTCACCGTGTCCCTAGTCTCGCTCGCTGGCGCTTTGCTGGCTCTCACCTTGGCTCAAATGGTCTCCGAACACATTCACGCGTACGGCGGCCTCGAATTCTACTTGAACTTGCTTGGGCTTGGGTCGAGCACGAGTGACGATTTTGAGGCGCAGGATGGCCATGGTGCCTTTGGAGCGCTAGGGTTGGGCCCGGAAGGGGGGAACAGCGCAGAAGCAGAGAAAGCCGCCTTTGATGCTGCCGACGCTTTCGCTCTTGGCAACACTGAATACAACAACGGGCGGTTCAACGCGGCGCGAGAACACTTCGAAGACGCCGTGAGGTTTGCGCCCACACACTCTTTTGCCTGGGCGAATTTAGGCAACGTTCAGGTGCGACAATGCTGCCGAAAATTCGTATGGATTTCTGGCCCAGAATTCCGTCACGGCTATCTATCGGACCTTCGGATTAAGGCTTATCTGTGCACAGCATTAGGGGCTCTTCGGAGTATGCTTTAATTTTGAACCCAACCCTCTCTGCCCTACAGATCACAGCATTGTGTGAGCGAGTGTTCAATCAACGCAAGAAACCTAGCATGCATCTCTGCCTCTCAATCTTAACTTAGTAAGCTGATTCGGCATTTCTTTCACCATCAACCTCACTTGTCTATCATCCACCTTTGCACTCGAACCACTCTCTGTCTCACTCTCTTCCTATGTATGTCTTCTTCCTGCCTTCCTCTATTATTTATTGTGCGTTCGTACTGCATTCGAGCAGCGCGAGTTGCGAGACCCCGACGGCGCTGTTTTGTCGCATCGTACGGCGGTGCAGCTCTTGCCCACGCGGGCCCGGCACTGGTACAATTTAGGCGTGTCCCTGTACTCGAGCCGGGTCAATTTACCAGAAGCGGTGGAGGCGTTCGAAACCGCCCTCAAGTAAGCTGTAGGTAGGGTGTTGTCTACGCTAGTGTGATGCCAAGGAGGGGAGGGAAGGGGGAAGGTACTTGAAGAAATTAAAAAAATCGACATGGTATTGCTTGCTACACGTTTGCTTTCTCGCTTACTTACAACCATGTGCAAGAGCACATACCTCATTGCATGTGATGCACTCTCCTCTCTTATTATCTAGGCTGTGACTACATACCTCACCTCACCTCCTCCCTTCTTGACCACGCACGATCAGGTTGAACGACGGCATGGCGAACGCGCACTACAATTTGGGCGTGGCCATGGCTGAGATGGGCCACAAATCAGAAGCACGCCAGCGCTACCAAATCGCTGCTTCTCTAGAACCCAACACCATGGTAATATGAAATTGGAGGATTTTGTTTGGGTTCGTGTGCTATCGTTTAAGGTGCCCTCTAGTACTTGCTTTTTTTTAGAGTACCATAAACGAACAGAAGAAGGATGTCTTGTCCAATCTTTAGAAGTGCTCTCTTCCCCTCTGCCTTCTTCCTCTTCGCCTCCTTCTCCTCGTTCTATTATTCACTTTGAGTAAGCCATTTTACTACCGTCGTCCTCCTTCATTTTCCATTCGATGTTTGGTCCCATTTGCGCCTTCAGGTGGGTTACGGGGCTCGGTGCAATTTGTGCAACCTCGTGGCAGCATCCGAAGGCCTAGGCGCGTCGGCGCGATGCTTTCGGGAATTGTTAGCCGATGCCCCGGACTACGAGCGGGCTCTCGTTAATCTCGCGGGCACTCTGCAATCCCTCGCCGATGCTGGACCGGTAATATAGGCAAAACGTGCGGTTAATTAGTGAACACATTCTACGTTGTCCCTACCTTATCTCCGCTGTGTTACCTTCGTTCCCTCTTCTGATTTACCTATTCCTGCCTACTTTGAAACGAAAGGCGGTGCTGCGAAATGAGAACGCCAAAGCCGCGGCCGAAGCGGCAGTAGCGGCCGAAGCGCAAGTGCTAGCCGACGGCACATCGGCAATTGCCGACGGGACCTCGGCACTAGCCGACGGCACTTCTTCAGGAGCCAGTTCATCGGCACGGGGAGGCAAACGCAGGGAGGAAGGAGGCAGTAGCGCCATTTACGAGGAAGGAGGAAACGAAGGGCCCGAGTCTGCAGCAGCAGCAGTGGCAGCCGCACGCGCCGCCGCCGTAGCCGCTGCTGCTGGCACCGGTGCTGTTACCGCGCGGTCGCTTCAGAAAGAAGCCCGGAGGCTTTACAAGCAGGCCCTCGAAGTGAATCCCCGCAACCCCATTGCCAACCATGCGTTAACGGCCCTAGAAACTACTTTAACGAGCTCGAACCGCCGCAGCAACAGCACTAGCACGAGCACTAGCAGCAGCAGCAGCGGCGGCGGCAGCTCTAGCAGTGGGAGCAAAAGCAACAGCAGCAATAGTGGCCGAGTGCGTGCGGTGCCGTCGGAAGCCTCGGCTGAATATTTGGGCGCCTTGTTTGACTCTTATGCACTGGATTTCGACGCTAGCTTAGCTTCCCTTGGGTATCAAGCGCCCAAACTTTTGGCCACGGCGGTGGCGAACGTGCTTGCAGAGTCGAGAAAAATCCAATCGTCTAGCAGCAGTAGTTACCAGGAAACCTCGAACGTTCCATTCTCGTTGGCCGTCGATTTAGGGTGCGGCACCGGTTTGTGTGGTTCTTGGATCCGAAGCCATGCCTCGAGACTGGTGAGCTGCAAGAGAAAGGAACGATGAAAGAAATTGCTTCCTCCTGACAATTATTTGCCTATCTTTTGCCTCTCCTTCTTTAGCCCCTCTTCATCTCTCCGTCTCATTCTGTCACTTCATCGCTACTGCCTCATTTTGTTACTGATTGAACACGCGTATCTCCTTCATGTTTTTTACTCCCTCTCTTTGTGTCATTGTGATGGGTACCTGTGCATGCACTCTGTAGGTGGGGGTAGATCTGAGTGCTCGCATGTTAGAATTGGCCGCGGCACGTACCCTCGATACTGCGACTGCAAAACACCACCAAACGAACGAGCCAGTTTACTCGGAGGTGCACCACTTTTTTTTTCTCTTCTTGGGCATTCATTGGTTGTGTATTGATATTGTAATCTAGAGCCTGCACTTGAATTGTAATCAAATATTTGACACACTCCTGCGCGCGTATGTGTGTACGTATGTGCATCCTAGCGTGATTGCTGATCTGCCTGCCTCATCTGCCTACCTACCAATGCGCACTCAACAGGTGGTCCACGGCGACATTGGCGCTGCGTTGCGCGATTTAAGTCCCAAAAGTGTGGATCTCATCGTAGCCGCAGATGTAAGCACACGATTGGTCTATTCATCATTGCCCTGTCAAATGCTCTTGTGTTTTGTTTCACTCAGTAATTTTTTATCACTTCAAATGCAATGCACGTATCTTTTTCTCACGCTTTTCCCTACTTCTTGTGTCTGCACCATTCTCCTCCGTACATTCATCGTCTCTCCCTCTCCTCTTGTCAACTTTCTCTCTTTTACCTCACCCTTACCATCAGGTGTTGTGTTACCTCGGGGATTTGAAGCGCATATTCTCGGCAGCGTCTTCGGCGCTTTCCCCCAACGGCTACTTTGCGTTCACCGTGGAAGCTTGGCTGGATGCGACTTCACCGTCTTCATCGCAGCCGCAATCGCCTTCACTTCGCGAAGCTACTAGTAGCAACACGGCAACAGCAGCAGCAGCAGCTGCAGGCTCCGCCACGGCGACTACCGCCACTACCACCACTACACCAGCGGCGAGTGCGGGGATGGGGTGGCGCATGAACGTGAGCGGGCGCTACGAGCACCGGAAAGCTCACTTGGAAGAGTTGGCCGCTCTGCACGGGCTCGAAGTGGTGTCGTACGAACAGGTGGTGGCGCGACGGCGGCACGCAGATGTTGATGCCGAGCCGGTGCGCGCTCACTTGTTTGTCCTCACACCAAGTAGTGTGGAATGAAGCTCTCGCCCTGATTCAATATATTGGGAATTGAATACGCAGTTGTAATATCGCTAATGACCTCCTTTTCTCCAATGCTCTTACTAGGCCACCACAGCTATAATTGGCAATTAGAGGCTTAATTCTCTATCTGAAATGCACTACGCACAAGTCGTAGGCAGTTACAGTTACTAGCACGCAACAAGCGGCATAGCTCATATCTCAAGAAAGGCTAAGCGATGGGCCGCTCATTATGCACGTCCTATCTGCGATGTCGGCCTGCGCACGTCGCATGGGCGTGCGCCTCTACCAACAGCACATGCTTCTGTGTCATTCGGGTTTGTATTAGTCCGAGTTCGAGTTCACAGAAGCAGAAGCAAATGCTGCGGGCGGAAGTGGGAATGCGCGTGCGTTGCGCAAACAAAGCAAGTGCGGAATGATTCAGGAGAGGGAGAGGCATTGGTCAAATTCCTCGGAAAATTTACAAAAAGCAAGGTATTGATGGGTGTTGCGCACTCCGCAGAACGATAAAGAGGAAGGCGCGCGAGCAAGGAAACTCGTGTCATGCGGAACACGAGGTTCCACTAGCAGAATTCGAATGCCTTTCAGCGCGCAAGGCGCCTATTATTCTGTCCCTGAGCCATAAGAGGCCTGGACGAAACAGGAAGTCCTTCTTTGTTCGCGGAGTGGCAGTGAATAGAAAAGACCCCCTCTCCAAAACACAAACAGCAACATGCAAGGGGGCCGCTTGTGGCCTAGCGGTCCCTCCCTATCATAGAACTTAGAGCTTAACCCATAAATCTTCCATCAAACGCCGTGGCCGTCTTCCAGCGTTTTTCGAAACTCTTACAAGGCCCTCCAACTTTGGAGCAAATCGATTGCATATACCCCGTAGAGCGCAGATTCCGCGCTAGTGATCGGCAAGGCAGTGCTGACAATGCTTATAGCTGTCGCCAAAATATCTCGCTTCTCCGTTGTGCCTGCCTTTGATCAAACGAGAGTCCCGCGGATAATTTAAGTACCAAGCGGTGCTGCAAATTCATAACGAAAGGATTCATCATCTGTCGGTGGCCCGAAGTTTCTAGGCATATATTCCCTCCCCCAATGCCCGCAGTGCGTGGCTGTGTCTAACGTAACAGATGGACCGTGGGATATTACCACCACTTTCGAAGTCCTACAAAATGATCCTGGATTCACAGCCATGAGCTCCGGTGCCGGAGTTCACCAGGGTTCCGTTGAAGTTTACAGTCCACACTCACCTCGAATTTATCCTGGACAACCACTCTCGGACAATGGCTCATGTACGGAGTTAATTTAAACGTGTTAGCGGAAAGGCATACCGTGTAACACTTCAAGGCGACGCGACTACAAGCCCGTGCGGTGGATGCTGCGCCAAGAATTAACGCCTCGAACGTGCTGTGGAGGTGAGAATTGAACGGCTGGTCGTAAACGACCGGCGATGCTACAAACACCTCACCAAGTTTGAGATCCCGGTTGCACTCGGAGCGTTTATAGTTCCGAAGGAGGTGCTGGTCGTTCGAGATCGAAGGTTTGCGATGTCACTCAGGCTGTTACTGGGGGCGCAGTAAGCATTAATTTTTAAACGCACCCCGAAAACCGAAAACCGAATCTTAAAATCGAAATCCGAAGGATTAATGCGAGGCTGAGATCGAGACTCAGTCAGCAGTCAGACTTTCAAGCTCCCGAGTAGTCGGTCTTCCGAGACAGACCAAATCGAAGCATATTTGTGTATTATCTTGGCATTATATTAGAAACCTCCGTCGTTCCCACCTTCTCACTTCTCACCTTCTGCGCACACTGCGCTCATCTCAGCTCATCGCATCAGCTCATCACATCATCACATCAGCTCGTCAGTTCGCCAGAGTGCGTGGCGTGGCTGGCGTGGGAGGTGGGAGCGTGGGGTGCTATTGCGTGCGCGGTGCGTGGAGTAGCGGAGCAACTGCGTAACCAATCAGCACAGTAGTGCAGTAGCACAATTGTACAGCTAAAAATATGAAGGGCAGAATGCATCTAGTCCATTCTGTGACCCCATTTCTAGCCCTCGTAGCCTCATCACAGGCGTTCATTCCACCTAGTCGAGGACTTCTCCTAACCACACTGCAGCAGCAAAGCACCTCCTCAGACACTGCCGTCAATTCCTTAGACGGCCTTACGGTGCCCGCGCTCAAGAATATCTTGCGCAGTCGTGGTCTCCCTGTCAGCGGCCGAAAGGCAGAACTCCTGGAGCGCCTAAGAGGTACTGATACTGAATCAGGAATTTCAGAATCTAACCTCCAGGCTGAACCTACGGTGACGAATACGCGCTCTGCGAGCGCCCGGTGAGAGCTACTCTAGCTAGCTAAAGTAATGTGCCGATACGGTATCCTTTTCAATATCAATGTAGACTTCTGGAATTTCTTTTAATCACTCACCAGCTCTTATTTTGTTTCATTTATCCTAGCTTCGTGTCGCAAGCCCTTTGCAATTAATATATGACATTCTTCACACTAGCGTATTGATAAATGTTTATTTACGTTCATGGCAGAAGGTCGGTGATGGTTCTCGCCTGCAAATCATGAGACAAATTCCGGCGAGCCGCTGTAGCTCTCGAAGCTGCGCTCGTGTCGCTGGATCCAACCATCGAAGTCCAGGGCCACGCTCGAAAAGGCTGGGCGCCAACGGTTGAACTTGACTCCAAGGTGAGTACTTGTGTGACAGAGTAAGTCTGAATATTTTCCTTTAGTATTTTATTGTTGCCATATATAGCTAGGATTATTTTTTCAATTCGCCACATCGTTGACGTGATGTGCTCTTGCCTTACGCAGGTTCAAAAGACTGAGAAGTCATCCTTTACGGTGTGCTCCCTGGACAAGACCCAGGTCTTTGCGCGAACAGGACCAGAGCCGCGCCCGTTTCCAGCCCTCAAAGAGCTTGACGTCGAAGCGCTCGCCATGAAAGTCGTGGCAGATCTGAAGTAATGCATGGGTAGCAAGATGGAGACACTTGCCGACAACACTTCAACAGGCAATCCTAGCTAGCAAAGCAATCATAAAAGATCACATCCAATACTGTCAGTGGCTAAAACTCAAAGACCTGGAATTAAGCGAGCACATTTTTTTTCTTTTTCGTTTGGTGAGAAGACGAAATGACCGACCTTCCCTGGATCCGCGCAATGACTCTCGCCGCGGCCTGCCAGCACCTCGGTTTTGAACTGTGGCAGATACTTGGATTCATGAAGGCGCGATAGATCACTCACCTGGGAGTAAATTTAAATGTCCCGAAAAGGTCCTTTAGATTTATGCTAACATTGATATGAATTATGAAGCCATATGCCATATGAGACAAACTAGCCAGGAATTAGCCAAAGATCTCGCAACGACTTAATGTTTCTCCCGAAGACGGAAGAAGGTGGATAACAAACAAAAGGCAACGTGCCTACAAGTCAAAATCTGTTTGTGTTGTATGCACTTCTGAACCTCTACATCCCTCCGTCCTGCGCTTCCGAGATATCCAAAAGGACATCGCATCTCAGACAAGAATAAAGCAATCAGCAATTATAAGCAGCTCTAGTGTTCACATCACTTTAGAATTTTTCTGGGAAAATCAGAGGCGCAATCACCTCCTTGGCCTGCCCAGAACCCCATCCCAAAAGAAAGAAGGGTAAGCGAGAGACACAACAACGGAAGAACGTGAGTCGCTAAGGAAGCAAGGAAATCAATCGATGCATCTGCACGGGTGTGAGAGGCGGTTTTTAAATCTTTTAGAATAAAAAAAAACCTGCTCTCAATAAACATGTAGAATACATGTGCACAAGTGAATAAATGCACGCACAGTACACCACCAGCACTTCCTCCCAGAACGCACATCAAGAATACAACACAAAGATGCATAAATACTATTTCTTCAGTTTTCTTCTAAAAGTACCTTGTCGAGCATGAACATTTCCAGGACCATCCGCGAGGTGCGCCAGGGCAAGCCGAGGAAGAAGCGAGACACCCCCCCTTCCGCCATCAAGGTCTTGGTCGCCTGCAGGGAACTGCCGTAGGTCTTTTTGGCCAGGTCTCCCTGTAATATTGAAAGTGCGCGCGTGGGTGTGTGCGCGAAGAACAGGGTGATGTCAGCACAGCATGAGCGCTATTCCTACTATTACAGATGGGCAAATCTTCTCTGCTCTTCAACACCAAGACAAGCGACAAAAGAAAAAAAAGCAGACTGTGCGCGCGCGCAGGTTACCTGTTGGCAGGTCTTGATGGTGTCAAAAGGATGGCTCAAGGTGCCCACAATGACCCCGCCCCCAATGGCGCCTACAACTCGGCTGGCTTCGTCTCCTAGGCCGTGGGACTCCCGTGCGTAACGGCTGAGCGAGGGCACCAAGCCCAGGTAGCCCGCGGTGAAGAGCGCTTCGCGGCACATCGCCATCGAAGTGCCTCGAAAGATGCCTTTGAAGGGTAAAGGGGGGGGTTGATGGGGGGGGGGTAAGGGTGTGGATGTGAAGCATGGCATCAAAAGTTACATGAATCAAAACCTGAACAAGGCCTAAGGAAAATTATTCCTACTAGAACAATTCGTAGAGGCCCCTGTGCAGTAAATTCAAGTCAATTTCATCGCGTGGCCTCTTGGTATCCCTGGTAATCGAATATCCTCACCAGTGACGCCGCTGATGCCAACGATGTTGCCTGGCGTAGCAATCAGCGACAGGCCGCTGCGCTGCTGCTGAATCATGAGCAACTCGGTGGGTCCACAAATCAAACCTGAGAGCGCACCTCCCATGGCACCAGCGCTAATTTGCTCCAAATCGCTCAAACGCCGCGGCACCTGAGAAACGTTGAAGAAATGAACCAAAACATAGCTTGAGTACGATTCTGATTGCAAGAAAATTCATCGCTTTTCTCCCATCGTGGGCTTATGGTATCGTACATTTAAAGAATAGGCTGAAAAAGAGAGGAGTTATATGAGGGCCACTCCAACTCAAAACTTTTGAAATGCGACTTGTGAAACCAACTAAACTTACGCTCGATCCAGTAATGATTTGCGTGCAAGCTGCGGTAAGCGGAAATTGAGCGCCTGTGATGAGGGACATCGAAATAGCGGACGCCACCACACCACGATACAGAATCTGTTGCGAAGCACCAATGAACAAAAGCATGGGGTATTAGAGATCGCCTTTTAAATTACTCTTGAATTGATAGAGGAACAAGAACAGTTACTTGAAAAGAGCAACAAGAGATATAGCTTGAGGACCGCCCATTAGCATGAAACGTTAGCCTAGGCATTGACTTCTGATATCAAATCCCGACAAGAAAGGTATGTACAAACAAGGTCGTTTAAAGAGACCTTGTGGGCAGTGCATCACAAAGTTACAGTGGCTACAAAACAGCGATAACACGCGTATGTCTTCATCGTTGGGCCACTAGGATCGTTGATAAGAGGTCCCTCACCCGAGGATCGAGCGTTAAGGGCAACCGTTGCTGTGAGGCAGTTTTGCAGTACAACATCCATTGTGTGGTGCACACGTCGAACGCGCCTGCTGCAATGCCGAGCACAGTGTTTTCTTGCGGGCTCAGCCGCTGAATGGCATCCGACATTTCCCCTCCACAAAACTCTTGGGTTCTATTTCGAAAGTCCTAGCTTTGACGCCTTTCTCTTGAAGATTTCTCTAGAACGAGTTATAGAAGCGACGAGGATTGTTGAGGATCGAGCAGTTTCAAGTTTCAAGTGGAAAATCGAAAGCCAGCCTGCCGTCGGTCGTCGCGTCGTTTCGGTCCCGGGATTCAAGAATTTAGAATTCAGAATTCAGCGAAGTTATGTGAATCACCGAGATTTACTTGATCTCGTATCTCGTATCTCGTATCTCGTATCTCGTTTCTCTTTCTCTGCATTCGCGTACCGTGTACTCGTTACTCGCAGCTGAAAAGTCAAGTCGCGGAGAGCACAGAAGACGGAGTGTTGATGAGGAAGATTATAGAGGTAAAATTTTGATGAAGGACAGTGCAGGGCCATCCGAGAATGGTTTTACAGGAACCAGAACCAAGGAGACTGGAGACTCCCGACTCCCGGCTTCCGAATTAAGGAGCACTTCGACCTCGCCGGTCGCCGGTTCGCCCATTCCCCTGTTCTGAAGCATGCGCAGTGCGCAGAGCCCTCGCCCTGTTCTCATAAAACGCTGGCTCTCCAGAATCCCCCTTTTTTCGAACTCGAACTCGAACTAATACAAACCCAAATGGCACAGAAGCCAATGCTGCGGGCAGAAGTGGGAATGCGCGTGCGTTGCGCAAACAAAGCAAGTGCGGAATGATTCAGGAGGGAGAGGG
>Ga0307931_1000406_pt1 | contig 26725 bp, 13 predicted proteins | sample OrgLakmetageno47_FD_201816 | JGI IMG/M metagenome (GOLD analysis project Ga0307931, IMG submission 201816) | Saline water microbial communities from Organic Lake, Antarctica - #47 | ecosystem: Environmental > Aquatic > Non-marine Saline and Alkaline > Saline | place: Antarctica: Organic Lake...
CTCAATCTTTGTCTTTTTCGTTGAGCTCCTTCCGCCTCCACTAGGCGAACCCTGAGGGCATGCCTGTTTTGTCCCTCGTGCTTCTCTCGACGACAGCGACGCCTGTAGACAGAACGGAATGTTACTGAACGATGACACTGCTACCAAGGCAAGAAACGAGACGCGAACTCGTTTACTTTATCTTTACTTACTGTATCTACTGGCTTAGCTGAGCGGGCGGGTCGCCCCTGAGGCAGCGCAACTGGAGCAGGGGCATCGTTTTCATTCGAGGCTTTCAGGTTGCTCTTCGCAAGGGACATCATCTCGCGAATCGACATACTTCAAATGTTCGACGTTGCCGCCGATCGATGCGCACTAAAGAAGGTTCTTCGCACAGACAAGGATTTGGTTCGCCTCAACCCTGCCAAGCCAAGCTCGCCTTGCAAGCCCCCCTCGTCGACGATTCACGATTGTTTGTGGAATCAATGTTGTGAGGAGACGCGAGGAACGCGCCGACGAAACAAAACATTTAGAAAATTCTGAATCGTAGAATATTTTTGGGGTGTTTCAAAAGTGGCGTCGCATTCCTCCTCGTGGAAACAGGAAACATAACAACAGAAGCTACTTCATAACTTACTTTGAACTTAGCTAGGCTTCACTACTTTCTTTTACTAACTAGCTGAAGCTACCACGACTTAACAAGCTTTTTATAAGCGAGAGAACCAACCTTAGCAAACAAGAAGTAGAATAATCAATTCTGCTTATTCGAGTTTATTTGACACGGCAATGTTCAGGTAGTCCTGTGACGAGGAAGTCGCAATTACGAGATGCGAACGACGCAACATCTTCCCGAATGGGCACAGGATAATTTTGACGCGCCTCCTGAAGGCGACGATGAAGGTCATTCCGAAGCGTCGGTCGAATCGGACGGGCTTTCTGAGCGACCCTCTTACGGGCTGGGACTCAAACTGTTCCAATCAGTCGAAGTTGCTACCATTGTTTCCGCAGCAGTTCTAGCGTTTGCCAACGCATTTTTGTTGGTGACTAGCACAAGTGCGGCCAGAAGTTTAATTTTGAGGCTTTATGTGATAAGCTTGTGCATGGTTGTGGGCACTTCGGAGCTGAACATTTCATCTGTAATCCAGGAACTTGCTGTTCTTGAGAATTGGTTTTGTCGTGGGCTCAGCTACGGGTTTGTGGCAATGCTCACATTGTCTATCGATGAGGACGACATACGCACTCGGGGCGGGCAGTTCGAGTTGGTTGAAGTCACTGAATTTTACAGTGCCATCTTTTTGTTCGCGTGCGGGCTCATCTACTGCGGTATGGGCATGACGTGCCGTAAGCAAGTCAAAGAATTGATGCTACTTGAGCAAAAACTTTCAACCGAACCTTCACCTTAGCCCTGAGCTCCTTTTGGGCGAGAATTTCTTAAATAGATTACTGCATCAGTCCTTTTTTTTTCTTTTTTTTTTTCGCTTCGCACCCCAAACTTAATACAGCTGCCATTTCCTATATTTCCTGAAGACTCAAGAAAAAAGAAAGAAAAAGGGACAGAGACGTCGCCCTCTTCCTCTTCTTCAGGCCTCTAGGGCCTACGCCTACGTATCTACCTGACAGCAGTATTATACACAGGCGTATATTAAAGGGAAATACATGCGCGGTAATCGTAACATTATTAGATGGCCACTGTAGCCCTCGAAATGCGACACGAGGCCATGTTTCAAGCTACGGATGCAGAACACAACACCAAAACACGACTAAAGAAAGCTACAACTCCGGCTGCACCCAAGAAGTTTCGCCTGTGGCATTGTTGTACCAGTAAGGGCCGTCACCGTCATCAGTTTCTTCCCATTCCCCACCCAGAGCCGCGGTCAAGGGCGACACCACCGACTCGCCGCCGTACGCTTCGCCACCCTCCGCCCACGCCTCGTTTTCAAACTCGTTGCCAGCTCCTGCCGCGCTTGCCTTAGCAATCGCCAAAGGCATGGCGCCATCGGGCCGCTCGTAGGTTGACTCGCCAGTGGCGGTGTTGTAGTAGGTAGGGTTGCCCTCCTCGTCTTGCACTTCTTCCCAAGCGCCATCCCGCGGGCTAGGCGGGCGCTCGTTGTTGTTGTCGTCGTCGTCGTCGTCGTCGCGAGGGCTCGGCGGCCGCGCTCGCTGGGTCGGCGACGACACCACCGAAGGAAACTGCAGCGAGGGGTCGCCGCTGGTCCGGGTGCGCGGGTCTTGCCACGACGATTCGCCGGTGTGCACGTTGTAAAAGTACACTTTCCCGCCGTCGTCCTGGCATTCCTCCCACACTGAGGACGCGTGGCTCAAAGCAATGCTAGGGTAAGACAGCACGCTTCCGTCGTCGACTGCATCGTTGCCCCACCCTTCTTCACCTGCTTCACCCCAGCCGCTATTATCACCGTTCCAGCTACCATGTTCACTCTCCCAGCCGCCCTCATCGCCTTCCCAGCCGCCATTGTCGCCATCCCACGCGCTATTGTCAGCCGCCCACGCACCCTCTCCGCCAATCGCCGCCCATTCTTCGGCTTCAGCGACTGCCGCAGGCGCCTCCCATTGGCTCGTGCCAGTAATCGCGTTGTAGTAGAAGTCACTGAATTTTACAGTGCCATCTTTTTGTTCGCGTGCGGGCTCATCTACTGCGGTATGGGCATGACGTGCCGTAAGCAAGTCAAAGAATTGATGCTACTTGAGCAAAAACTTTCAACCGAACCTTCACCTTAGCCCTGAGCTCCTTTTGGGCGAGAATTTCTTAAATAGATTACTGCATCAGTCCTTTTTTTTTCTTTTTTTTTTTCGCTTCGCACCCCAAACTTAATACAGCTGCCATTTCCTATATTTCCTGAAGACTCAAGAAAAAAGAAAGAAAAAGGGACAGAGACGTCGCCCTCTTCCTCTTCTTCAGGCCTCTAGGGCCTACGCCTACGTATCTACCTGACAGCAGTATTATACACAGGCGTATATTAAAGGGAAATACATGCGCGGTAATCGTAACATTATTAGATGGCCACTGTAGCCCTCGAAATGCGACACGAGGCCATGTTTCAAGCTACGGATGCAGAACACAACACCAAAACACGACTAAAGAAAGCTACAACTCCGGCTGCACCCAAGAAGTTTCGCCTGTGGCATTGTTGTACCAGTAAGGGCCGTCACCGTCATCAGTTTCTTCCCATTCCCCACCCAGAGCCGCGGTCAAGGGCGACACCACCGACTCGCCGCCGTACGCTTCGCCACCCTCCGCCCACGCCTCGTTTTCAAACTCGTTGCCAGCTCCTGCCGCGCTTGCCTTAGCAATCGCCAAAGGCATGGCGCCATCGGGCCGCTCGTAGGTTGACTCGCCAGTGGCGGTGTTGTAGTAGGTAGGGTTGCCCTCCTCGTCTTGCACTTCTTCCCAAGCGCCATCCCGCGGGCTAGGCGGGCGCTCGTTGTTGTTGTCGTCGTCGTCGTCGTCGTCGCGAGGGCTCGGCGGCCGCGCTCGCTGGGTCGGCGACGACACCACCGAAGGAAACTGCAGCGAGGGGTCGCCGCTGGTCCGGGTGCGCGGGTCTTGCCACGACGATTCGCCGGTGTGCACGTTGTAAAAGTACACTTTCCCGCCGTCGTCCTGGCATTCCTCCCACACTGAGGACGCGTGGCTCAAAGCAATGCTAGGGTAAGACAGCACGCTTCCGTCGTCGACTGCATCGTTGCCCCACCCTTCTTCACCTGCTTCACCCCAGCCGCTATTATCACCGTTCCAGCTACCATGTTCACTCTCCCAGCCGCCCTCATCGCCTTCCCAGCCGCCATTGTCGCCATCCCACGCGCTATTGTCAGCCGCCCACGCACCCTCTCCGCCAATCGCCGCCCATTCTTCGGCTTCAGCGACTGCCGCAGGCGCCTCCCATTGGCTCGTGCCAGTAATCGCGTTGTAGTAGAAGGTGCGCCCGCTGGGGTCCTGGCACACCTCCCATTCCTCGACATCCGGCGGCAGAGAAGCCCCATCTTCGCCCCAAGCCCACGCCTCAGCGGTTGCTTCCTGCTTCACAGCAGCAGCACCCTTGCCGGAGGCAGTACTTTTGCCGGTCGGTGGCTCCGTGCCAAGGCCTTCTGCCAACACGATGTCGTTCTCATCAGGTGGCTGCTCCCAGGTCGTTTCGCCGGTTTCGTTGCAGTACCAATACGGCTTGTCTTCTTCGCCTTCCTCTTCGTCCGGCTCCACTTTTTCCCAGAGCCAAACCGCGAGGCCAAGGTCCACCAGTTGAGAGCGCTCATCGACCGTGCGCACTTCTGGCAGCTCCACGACCGGCTGCGCGGCCAGTGCCTTGAGGCCCCGAGGCTCGAAACGAGCTCGCAGCGCCATGCCGCGCACCCAAATCGCAATCTTGCGGCTGGCGGCGTGGCCGGAAGGGGTGTCAAACTCGGCGTAGCGGCGCTCCTTCTCCGCAGCCTCCACAGCCCCTTGCCTGACTCCGTAGTCGCGCACCAGCTCGAAGACATCGTAGCCATCGGCCACGAGCTCCGGCCGGCAATTGTCCAAAAAGTAGTTGAAGTTGTCGAGCAGCTTTTCTTCTTTGGGAGTGGCGAGCACCCCTTGCACGAAGGCGTCGGTCGCACCCGGGTAATCGCGGAACGCGAGCTGAAGGCAGAGGGCATAATTGTGCCATGCCGGGCCGCGCTCTTTCTTCGAGGCCGTCACTGTCTTGAGCCGGTAGTAGCCCACTTTCGCCAAGTTGTACTTTTTGTTGGCCCGGCCGTTGCGTCCGGGCTTGCCGACGGCGTTGGCCACATGGGCGCGCTCCAGGTAGAAGTTGATCGTTTCCCAGTCCTCTTCTTGGGTCACGGCCAAGAAGATAGCGTACGAAAAGAGAATGACGGCGTTGTCGGGCCCACGGTACTGCATCATTTCCAGCGCCCGCGCGTACAGCAGACGAGCGTGGTCGTAGTTTTGGGCCCACACGTGCTGGAAGAGGGCGTAGTTGGTGACCGCAGTCATTGAATCGGGGTTTTGCAAGTAGCCTGCTTCGCCGCTGCTCATCAAGCGCTGGCCCTTCATCACGTCCTGGAACGCCACCCGCACCGTGCGCGCCCGCCACATGCGCTGGAACTGAATCGCCGAGTCCCGCTCCGCCAGCGTGTACCCCAACCGCTGCATCTCGGCGAGCTCGGTGCGGATCCGCAAGTCGTCTTCGGCCCACGCCACTGGCTGCTCCCAGCTTCCGGCAAACGTGATGCGGTGCGCGTAGAACAACACGTCTGTGGTTCCCGCCAATCGATATTCGTTGAACATGCGGTAGCTTCGAATCGGCGCCGGTGGTCCCCGCCCCATGCGCTCTTCAGCGATGGCCTCGTCGATCAACTTCTGCCAGTCTTCGAACCGCATCTTCTTCCCCAGCGCGTTTTGGGCCTTGATTTTGCGCACTTGCTTCCGGAACTGGTAACCGCTCCACAGCCGCTGCACCAGGAGCGCGAAGTACCGCATGTGCCGCCGCCACCACAGGCCTTCGTACTCGAAAGTGTGGTACATGTAGCGCGCGACCCCACCGCGCCACACCCGCTGCAGCTCGGTCGCTGCCCAGTCCTCCAAAGCATCCCGCTCGTCCCGCCTCGCCTTGAGCCGCTGCCGGTACAGCCGCTGCAGCTTCCGGGCCGCGTTCCGCTCCTTGCGTTTCTGCCCCACGTACTTCCGAGCTTGCCGCCTCCGCCACCCCGCCTGGAGCTTCACAGCTGCGATGCGCTCTTCCCGGAGTCGCAGCGCGTCCGCTTTTTCGGCGGCCACAAAGGCGCGGTACTCTCGGGTGCCCACCACCTCGTCTCCGCTGGCCGAAGCCCCCGCCACTTTTGCCTTGAAAGGCCTCTCTTCGCGGCCGTCCCGCAACGCGATGACGTCATCGGCCGCAATTTCAGGGGGCTTGTGGCGGATTTCGCCCGTGTGCTTGTTCACGAAGTACGTGGCCTGCGCGTCCTCGTTCCAGGCCTCTTCCCAGGCGGCAAACTTCTCCACGATGGACTCGTCCCAGTTCGGCGGCATGACGCGGTCGGGCTCGTTGAAATCGGGCTCGAAAATGCCGAGCGCTTGCGGGGCCAGGGTGTCGAGCAAGTAGTCCACCACTTGGGTCTGGCCGTGCATCCGGGCCACCCCCAGGGGGGTAAGTTCGGCCCAATTGCGCCGCCCAAACGGGGCTTCGTACTCGATCAACAGCTCCATGGTCGGCACGTGCCCCAAGCGCGCGCACACGTGTGTAGGCTGGTCGCCATCTTCGTTTTGGGCCGTCACCTGCGCCCCGTTGCTCAAGAGCTTCTGCACGCACGCCAAGCTGCGGTCCGCCGATTCGCGCGCTAACTCCGCGGCGTGCGTAGCTACGTCTGAGCCGTCGCGCAGAGCTTCAGCAGCATGGCGCAGCGCCTCCGCCTTCTCGGCGCGCTCGTTGAGTTGGTTCAAGGCCGCCAGGTCCCGCCCCTTGAACTCCTCCCGGGCCTGCACCACCATTTCTGACGAGGTGAGCACCTCCACCAGCGCCTGCGGTAATTGCTGAGGCGTTGTTGCCCGCAACCCACTGCCTCGGCCGCGCCTGCCCCGATTGGCCAGAGCTTTCCGACGCGTGTCTCCCGCCGCGACTGCGTCTCGCGCCTGCAACATCAGCGTGCTTTCCAACTTCCGGGCTTTCGCGTCGGCTTCCGCAAACATCGCCACCCGGCTCTTCGCCGCGAGGGCTGCTTCTGCGGCTTCGGCGCTGAATTTGGCCGCCGAGCGCACCGCAATGTGCAAAGCGGTGTCACCGTCGGCGTCGCTGGCTTGGGGGTCTGAATCACCCACCAGCAAGTTTTCTAAGCTCGCTAAGGCGGCTCGCTCCGCGGCAATGTGTAGCGCGGTGCGACCCTCTGCGTCCCGGCAGTCTACAGAAGCGCCCCACTCCAACAAGCAGTCGATCATGGCGGGCTCGTTGGCGCTGGCGGCGTACATGAGCGGGGTGAACCCTTCGTCATCTTGCACGTCAGCCCAGGCCCCAGCTCCCAGCAGCGCGCTGCACATGGCAGCATTGGCGCGACCGACCGCTTCGTGCAGTGGCGTGACACCCTCGGCACCGGCTTCGTCCGGCGCTGCGCCGCGGTCGAGCAAAGTTTGCACTGCGCCCAGTCGATCGTGCACCACAGCAACCTGAAGCGGGGTCGCGCCTTCGAAGTCGCGCGCGCCAAGGTTGGCCTCACGGTCTAGCAAGTGGCCTAGCAGTGCGGCTCGCCCTAATTTGGCAGCCAGCAACAGAGGGGTGTTGCCTTCGAAGTCCGGCGACTCAATGTACGAGCCGTGGTCCATTAAATACGTCGCCACGTCATCGCGGGCGGGCTTCACCGAGGACAGCGACAAGTGCAGAGGGGTGAAGCCCTGGCCGTTGTAGCCGTTGGGGTCCATGTGGTGCGAGAGGCACAGCTTGAGGGTGCGCTTGGCCGCGCCAAAGGCCGACCGGTGGAGCGCGGTGTTGCCGTGCTCGTCGGCTTCTCCGCCAATGGACGCGCTCCCAAACGTGTCGAAGTACCACTTCAAGCGGTCGTACAAGTTGTCTTCGGCCGACCGCAGCAGGTCGACGACCCGCAAACCCACGAGCTTGCGGCGCGCCATAAACCCACGGTAGCACGCCTGGACGCGCGTGGCCAGATGGTGGCGCCACTGCAGCAGCCACGCTTCCCTGCGCCCGAGGTAGCCGCGCCAGCACCGCTGCAGCAACAGCACGGCATTGGTCAAGTTGAGCGTGACGAACCACTGCTTGTGGGCCCGGTTGCGCCGATAAGTCTTCTGCAAAAAGGTGGCCGCTTCCCGCCGCTCCAGAGCAGCTTCGGCTCGGCGCTGAAGTTCTGCGTCGACCTTGGCCTTCCAGTCGTGCACAATACCGAGGAGGAACCGCTTGTTCATCTTCCGGCCCATGGCCTTGACCGTCTTGGCCGTGGTCTTGTAGCGCAATAGCCCGTCGAAACAGCGCTTCAAGGTGCGGTTATTGCTGATGTTGAGCATCGTGTTGACTTTGCTGTTCGATTGCCCCAACTGCGCTCGGAAGCGCTTCACGCGGCGTCGCGCGACCTGGCTCAAGCACAAGAGCTGGATGCGAATCACGGCGCGGTGCCGGTTTCGCAGCGATGCAGCGGCGCGGCGGCCAGCGCGGCCTCGGCACAGGGCACACAAAGTGAGGGCCGCCCAGCGCTTTTCTGCTTGATGGATCCGCACGTAATCCCGCCACCGGCTCACGAGTGCGACCTTGCCGTTGTGCCCAATGCGCCTTGCTAAGCGCTTTCCTTTCGCTGTGCGGTGCGCGCGGCCATGCCAAGCTAAGAGGCAAGCATGCGCGACGCGGTGAACAATGCGCCGCATGAGCACCGCCGACTTGGCGGCAGCTCGTTCTTGCTCTAACCGGTACGCGACGGCCGCACGCCGCCCTACCATGCCTCGGTACACGGCTTGGGCTTTCATGGCCAGTAATCTCACATGCTTGGCGTCCCTGGCGGCGATCTGCCACTCCACCAAGAGCGCTTTGAGGAAGCGCCGCACGCCACCGAGCGAGCACTTGCGGATGGCCACTTCGCTCGCCCAGCATTTCGTGACCAGCCGCAGAAGCCGCAGCTGCGCCCGGCGGTAGCGTCGTTCCACTTCAAAGTCGGCCGCACCTCGGCGAGTGTCAGCCCCGCGCTCGGCAGCTTGGTGGGCGGCCATTTCCCGCTGCCTGTGCACCTTGCGCGCTCTAGCCAATTGACGCTCCGCTTCTGCCGCCTGCCCCGCTCTTATCTTGGCGTCGTCCATGGCAGCCTCGGCCGCTTCGGCCGCGTTGGCTGCACGAAGCACGTCCAGCTCAGCGTTTGCGGAGGCTTGCGCGTTGCGCTGGTCGCGGCGCTTCCGAAACGACGCTTGCAGCACCATGGCCGCGCGCACTTTGAACTGGTCCAGATCCTTGCGCCAGCCACCGGCGAGGGAGGTCGCTGCCGCTTGAGCGGCTTCGTGCCGCGTCGAGAGCTGGCCGCACCACAGGCCAAAACAGCGCAGGGCAGCCGCAGATTTCGCCGTCAGCGCCCTCGTCAGCTTGTCCGCCTGTAAGTCCACTCGGCTGCGCTTCTTCCGCGCGGCCGCTGCCAAGGCCACTGGATCACCTTCTCCACCGAGCGTAGGCGACTCCATGATTTTCGCCCATATCGCTTCGCGCCGGGCTTCAATGCTGGCTTTCTGTGCGACGAGCTCGCGGCACGCGGCCTTCTGCCGGGCTTCGTCTGCTTTCCCCAACATGAGCCGCGTGCGGAGCTGCCCCTGCTCGGTGGCGAGTGCCAACACAGCCTCGGCATCCAATTTCGAATCACTGCGCGCGTTCCCACTGCTATCGCCTGAAGCTTCTCGAGCGAGGTGAGCAGACACAGCCTCGAAGCGGCGCTGATCGGACAACAAACTGAGCGAAGACTTCGACAATTCTTGGTTGGCTGCCACGATTTGCGCCTGCAAGCCTTCAATGACCGCGTCGTCCTGCAGAGTCTCTTGCATTTGCTCCAGCATGTGCATCTTGCCGCCGTTGTCTTCTTTCCCGTCTTTGCCCTCGGCCACCAGCTCCGCCGGCGCGCCTCGGAGCGTCTCCACCATCACCTGCAGCAAATTGTGCACCGGCAGCGCGAGCGCAGCGCTCGGCGGCGGCGGCCACGGCTGCTGGGACCCCGCACCACCCGCTGGGGGGTCACGCGGCGCTGGTTGCGACACCAACAACTCCAATAGGGCACCGGCACCATCCTTGGCTTTCGGCAAGAGCACTTCCACCACGTAACGGCTCAACCGCTTCGCTTCGCCGGGCTTGCGGTCCCCCTGAAACGCTTGCGTCATGAGCGCTTTCGCAACGCTCTCAAGGGCTGCGGGGCTCAGACAAGGCTGCATGGTGCCGTCGCGCGGGCTAGCCGGGTGAGGGCGCATCAGGAGGTCGCCTGGTCTTCGCAGCAAGCCTCCGCTTCCAACTAGACCTGCGCGGCTCGAATTAAGCTGGCCCACTGCCCCTGAAGCTGCGAGCACCCCCGCGGCACGAGACGAGAGCACTCGGGTTTTGAGCGCACTCAACCGTAGGCCAAAGAGAGCTTGCGTTACGTGGCGCGCGTGCAGAAAGAACACGAAGTGATCGTCCGTGTAGAGCTCCCGTAAGAAGGACGCGAAGAGCTCAACCTCCATCACGGGCCCGCTGTCGCCGCTGACTCCTCCCTCACCACCTTCATCCGCATCATCGTCGTCTTGGGGGTTGTAGGTTTGGCCTTTTTCCGCGGTGGCTGCCGCACGGGCTGCGCGTCTTGCCGCGTTCACTTTCTTGGCCTCAGCCAAAGCTTCGTTGTGTCTGAGAGCATCTTCCAGTGTAACCAAGAGCTCCAAGCAGGCTTGGCGCACTAGGGCGCGCACGCCATGCCGCCGCTCGAAGAACGAATATACAAAGAGGGGCAGCGGAGGGAGCTCTGTGTGGGGAGGCAGCGCACAGCGAGTGGAACCGTCAAGGGGGAAAGCTTCCCCAGGCCCTAGGCCGTCACGCCCTCGCAACTCGTCTTGCTCCGCCCGCAGCGCCGCGCCTTTCTTCATCAGCACCGACTGGCCGTCGTAGTGCAAGAACTGTTTCTCCAAAGCGTTGCGCTCTAGTTTCACACGCGCTGGTACGTGCTTGGTGGCCTTCTCGCCCGTTGGAATCGCATCGGGATGCTCGGCTTCCTTCGCTGCGTCGTAAATGTCTTCGATCACTTGCAGCAGCCACGACAGCGACCGCACTTTTACTTCATTGCCAGAGTGATGGTCCGCGCCAGTGCTAGTCATGCCCCACGTTGACCCTAACGCCTTTGATGACGCACTCACCGTAGTTGAAGCACTAGTGGAGCCATCACCCAGCCTAGCGGCGGCCCAAAAGCGCACGTAGCGCCCCGCGAGACGCTGGAAGTCGGGCTTGGCCCCAGCTCTCAGCGCTAGCCTGGCACTGGTCGCTACTTGACCCGCTGCAGGCACCGCAATCAAGCCAGTGCGCTCACCGCCACCGCTAGCGCCATCAGCAATTTGAGCGCGGGCGCTACCACTAGTGGATGCAGCGGCCAATGCGAGTGAGCGCCGCTTTTTGTGCTCCAATTTCGTTGAGTCTGGAACCTCCAAAGATGCACTCCCGATGAGTTCGCGTCCTCTCCGGCGGTCCCGCGGCCCACTTTTCTGAGTCGTTGCATCCAAACTTTGCGACAAAGGCCGTGCAGGTAAGCTTTCAATAGCAGCATGCGTGTCATGTGCTAAGGGTTGCGCTACATCCGAATGCCTGTATAGACTCGGCGTCTCAACGCTGTCGTCGCGGTAGAAAAACATCTCGCCGTCATCGCTGCCTGCATTTGCAGCGGCTGCTTGCCTTGCGCTACCATGCCGCCTGCCCCCACGGCTACTCCCCATGCGCGCTGACCGAGGAGATCGCTCCTGCGCAGAGAAAGTCTCTGGACGCGGTGAAGTTGATGGAAGCGAGTCCCAGTCGCTGATTGCTTCGCCAAGCCCGAACCCAACGCTGCCTTCAAAACCTGCACCGTCACCACCGCCACCCGTGGCAGCTCCTACGAGGGCCGTTTGGTCTGCATGATGCGCATTCAAAGCCTGCTGGCTCTCTTCATCTTTTCTTTTTGTGTCTGCTGCTATGCGGTCCATCTTCTCACCGATGTACAAGAACTTGTCGAGATAGGGCAACATCATTTGCTTTTCAATCAACGTAGCAGGGTCCCACCTTTCCTCCTCAGGCTCTAGTTTCGCCTCAGGTCTACTTCCACGAGTGCTGCTAGCCCGTGAGCTTTCTGCAGTGCCTCTGCGCTTGTGGTGTTTCCGTGGCCGTGGCGTAGTGGCCTCGAAAGTGCCACTCTGACTTCCAGGGCGTGATTCGCCGCTCGGTGCTAACCCACTGAGTGGTCGAGGTGTCACGTCGTCATAATCCCCCATGGCTAGCGGCGTACCTGTGCGCCCCACGCCAAGGCGCGGTAACGAATCTTGAGTAGACTCACCAATTTGCCGTGGCGTTCTTGTGGCGCCGGCAGCGCTAGTCTCCGTGTATGCTGCCTGCCGTTTCTGGGCACGCGCCCGCTTCACGCGGTTTGTGGACCGAGCAGTGGCCATTTGCGAAGCTGTCGGGGCATACGCATCTTCCAGTGCCTTTTTAGGCGCTTTTCCTAGAGACGTGCTTGCTTTAAGCTGCCGAGCTGTCTTGGCAGCCGCGGCCTCAGCTCCAGAACGAGCACCGGGGGTAGTCTTCTCTAAGGAGGCCCACATGTCTTCCAGCTTATCCCAGTCTAGAGGCACACGGCTGCCCCGGCGATGAACCGCCATCTTGAACGCACTAGACTTGTGGGCGGCTATACAAATGGGTCGACTATAAGGCTAACTTGAGGGACGCTTGTAGCCGTGCAACCATGGCGTCCATGGCTCCATGGCCGTTGTTTCGTTGTTCCGTTGAATTGATGCTACAGGGAGGAAAAGATATTTATCTGGTTTTTGTGTTGAGTGAAGTGTTGAGTGTTGAGTGTTGATGTTGATTGATTTTTAGGACGGACTGCTTGCTAGCTACTGTAGTGAGTAGTCCTAGTTAGTAATCTCTTTAAGACCTAGCAGGCTCCGCCCTTATTCTATATGTGATAACGCTCTCTTAAGTCGAGCATTGAAGCACAAACTAGGCTGCCCCGCGTCTCGCTGGTTCTCTCAACATAGCCTGCTGACTGTGGCTCGCACTATAGATTATCTCCTAACCACAGTCACTGTTTTTTTGGCGTAGTAATCATTCAGTCGCCATGCGGACCACGATTAGAGTATTAGCTTTCTTAGTCGCAAAGTTATTATTAAGTTGTACGCAAGCATTTCAAGTGAGTCGCCGGCAATTTTCCCGCGCAAAGCGTTTGCCCCGTTTACCTGATCTTCAAGCTGAAGGCGCCCAAGGCAAAAGCGCTGACCCAAGAATAGGACAGCAAGCAGCGACATCGCCAATCAATCATAAGACTGCAAGTGAAAACTCCAAGAAAGTATTCAAACAGCGCCGCTGGGCCTCGCATCCTCCGAAAGGCGTTGAGAAGCGAGCGCTCACGTGGATACGAAAGAACCAACAGTCTGCTTCTACTTACGACTGGTATGACAATGAGCTGCTTCGTTATGAGCGTCCCAGTAGACACAATGTCATGCACTAGTCTATGGAAATATTTTTTAACATGCGTATGATGTGCGACAGGAATGGCGTGTTTTACTTGTGCGAGCGCAGTGGTATGCGCAGCGAGGTGCTCACGCTGTTCGAGCAGATGCTTGAATCTCCTGTGGAACCTGACAGAGCCTCATTCGGGCACGCAATTTCAAGCGCAGCCAAGAGGTTCAAACTTCACTCCTTTCACCTATCTATTCAGATCTTTTAAATTTTATTATATTTCTACTGGATTTTTTCTAGACTTGCTTTTGAAATAGGCTTGATGGGGATGAAGCGAAGGGTATCATTTGAAGCCTGGGTTGTCTTTTTCCTGTTTATTTACAGTGGCAATTTGGCGTTGGCGCTCGACTTTTTGGCGCGCATGGAAACAAGTGGCCTCAGCCCAAACCTCAAGTTGTGGACTACAGTGCTACGAGCAGCTTCCAAAACTCGCTCTTTGCCCGACGCGCAAATTGCGCTCGCGTCGTTTGAGCACTTCCAGCGGCAGCAACCAACGGTGCAACTTGACATAGTCGGATACAACACGCTGGTGGGCTTGTATGCGAAGCTAGGAGACGTGCACGGTGCCTTAGCCCTCCTGCAGACCATGAAGCTGAATGCAGCGAAGAGTAGAAAGTGGAATACAGCGTCATCGGCTGGTGGAGAGCTATCTGAGACAACACCAGCGGTTAACAGCATCGCCCCCACCGTGGTAACCTACAACGCCGTGATGAATGGCATGAAAGCTGCGTCGGATTGGGTTGGGATTGTGCGGCTGTACCGGAGCATGGTGTACGAGAAAAGTGCTGGAGCCCAGCCGGACGCGTACATTTACGGTTTAGTGATGCTGGCGCAGTGCGAACTTGGCCGATGGGACGACGCGCTGTATACGCACGATGAAATGCGCAGCGCAGGCGTGCTTCCCAATGACGTCACGTATGGCCTGGTGCTCGGGGCCTGTGCCAGGCTGGCGGACGTGAAGCGAGCGTGCAGTTTGTTGCGTGAGATGAGCACTGTAGCCGGCCTTTCCCCCGGGGTGCGTCACTACACTGCTGCTATCAGTGCTTGCCGGCCCTCGGGGGACTGGCGCGTTGCCAAGTCGCTCTTTGAAGAGTTTCTTCTGCAACAACAAACTGTAGTCATTGCGGCCTGCAACGAGTCTGACTGCAAAGCAAACGAAGTGTTATCGCCATCAGTACAGCAAGCGACAACACAAAGACAGGAAGTTCAGATAAAGGCCTCTGGAAGCAAAGATGTGATAAAAAGCTCAAAGTCAGCTCGAGCACAGCAACGCCGTCCGTCGAGTGCTGGTCCGAATGTGATCATGTTCACCGCTGCCATCTCCACGTGCATCAAGTTTGCAGAGCTTCGGTGGGCCAATGAGCTCTTGCGTGACATGACCCGCCGAGGCGTGCTCCCCAACCGTTACACGTACAACTGCCTCTTGCGAGTCTGTGCCGAAGATGCCAAGCGATCCGGTGACTTAACGACGACACTCGCCGTGTATCGCGAGATGACGTCACCGCTTCCAAGCTTTCCAGGGGAGGTACTGGCTGCAACGGCAGTCGTTGGAGAAGGTCGTGAAGTGGTTTCATCGCCACACGAAGGGCGACCAGCGTACTCGCCGGACGCCTTCACCTTTGGCGCACTCTTCACAGCGTGTCATCGCACAGGCAATGCTACTCAAGCCGAGCACTTCATGTTTGACGCGATGCCTCTCGCTAAAGTAGCACCGCTTGAGCAGCACATCAACGCAGCCCTTGGAGCGTGTGCCAAAAGCAGCAGCGACAACAGTGACGATGTCGCCCGGTTCGTGGTACGAGTGCTGCAGTGGGTAGACGTCACGTCAGGTCAAGCTCTTTCCACAGGCTCTGCACTCTATGCCGCAGCTGCGCTGGCTGCCCACTGCCAAGGTTCGTCACCCAATGAGGCTACCACTGCGCTTGAGCTCTTGCGTCGACAAGAAAAAGTAGCAGGCGGCGTGGTCTTCACGCAGCGGTTTTACGCGCTCATGGTGCAAGCGTTAGCGCGGAGCGGCTCGATAGACCCCGCTGCGAGTTTGTTGTTAGAAGCAGAAGAAAAAGGCCACCGCCCTGAGGAGAGCACTTACGTCGAAGTGGTTACAGCATGCGAGCGCAGTGGGCAGTGGCGCAAGGCCGTTGCGATAATGGAGGACATGCGGCGCCGGAACTACAGCTTTTACAGCAACCCACTGCTGGATAGTTTGTTCAAGCGGCTGGTGCACACTTGGTCATCGGTGACGAAGGCCGATTACGACCCATTTACAGAGGAGCAGATCGGCCCGCTTTGACTGAGTCGTGCTCCTTGGCAGATGAACAAATACAACACTAGTGTGCTATTTTTTTTTAAACGCACGTAATAAATCAAGAATTCACCAAACCAATCCCTTGGAAAATCGATTTAGTTGGTTGCTTTGGATTTTTTTCTGCAAATGGAAAGGGGCACAAGCGCACAGGGCATTAGTCGCACAGTGCACTTCTCATTGTCACTACTTGCATATATAACCGTATTCTTATTCGTTATTCGTGTAACCCCAGAAGTTTTCATATAAGTGTAAGCTAAGAATGAAAAAATGCTATAAACCACAAATAGAGAAAATAGTATACGGTGCGTTTGTTGCGGACCCAGATAAAGAGCGAAGTAATTGAACACTGGCATCCTGCACAAGAGAAAATAGATGTGAACCCCGTCGTAGTTTATATCTAAGATGGTCCCCTATCGCTGAAGATTGCCATCTCGAGAGGCCCCTCAAAACTGAAAAAGGAAGGGCCCTTACTCCACATCGGGTTGTATAGTCGACCTCAGCCACGACCGCACTTCGTTGAATCCTTTCGGGAAAAGTGGCGTGGCAGCCGTGCTGCTGAGGCCCGGGTGCACGTAGACCTCTTCCCCTTGCTTCCAGTTAGCCGGGGCCACCACTTGGTGAAACAGAGACAGCTGCATGGTGTCGACCGTGCGCAGCGTTTCGTAGAAATTGCGCCCTGTGCTGGCCGGGTACTGCGCGAGGTGTCGGATTCGCCGGTCAATGTCAACGGTGAAAGTTGAGGTAGCTGGCCGCAGGTTGCGTTTTGCGTTCACGAAATTGGGCTTCACCAAGTTCAAAATGCGGCTGATTTCAGCGTTGTGGTCGGCTATAACGGGGAACCAAACCACGCAATCCTGGAGCTCCTGGATGTCTTCGATCCACTTGCGAGTGTTGTCTTTGGTGTCAACGCAGAGCGCAACTAACTTACACTCGCGCGCTTCGAACTCTTCTTTTAACTTCGATAGCATGCCAATTTCAGTGGTTGCCACTGGATCAAATCCGAAAAGGAAGGTGACTACGACCTGAGTTGCGAGTCAATTTAAAGGTGAGTGAATAGAACAGACTATATGCCTTTACAACTTATCTGAGGGCGTTTCTACATGTTCTTTATCAGTGGAGATTGCGCACCGCAAAGGAACCGTCGATAATTTCATGCAAATTGAACATGCCAACGGTTGAATCGGTTGTAAAGTTGGGCATTTCATCCCCAATCTGCGGAATATAACAGTTATTGAATGTGAGACTACAAAGTCAGGTATTTTGAGGTATCGATAGCAAGGCAAGTTTGTAGACCTGCAAAGTTGGCACCGCAAGGGACACGTCTACTTCATCCTTCTCGGACTTTTTCTTCTTTCCGCCACCTTTCGACGACATTTTGAATGGAGATGCTCGATCAACTGACTGTCTCCCCTGGCGAACCCTAGGATTGTTCTCCACAAAGATGGCTAGCGATTCTAGTTATTAGCTAGAAGCACATGAAGTCTGTTTATGCTTCCAAGTACTTAGTATCCGCAACCTAAGACCAATTCGGGCCTGCTGTATGATAACTTCACCACTTTGTTCTACAAAAAGACTGATTGCCTATACTTCTATAGCCTTTTCACGCGCTACGTCAATCTGGACTGTTGCTGTTGCTACCCTCAAGTAGTCTTCTGTAAGTGTTAAAAGACTCTACGAAATGATGCTAAAATCCTTTCAGAGCTAGGCTTCTAGGCTTCTAAGTAGAGGCTTTTGGTGTAGCTTTGTAGCTTTTAAGAGAGAAAGCGGAGAGCGTTGCGTTGTCGCGTTGTAGCGTTGTCCGTCGTTTGTGGGTCTGTCTTGGTCTGTCGTTGAAGCTTCAACCAAGGGGATTGCTTCAACAAACAACATCAACCTTCGTTAGGAGTACTTACAGATCTGTACAGAACTTAGCTTATCTTACGAGTAAAAGGCTTAGTTAGCTTTTTGCTGGCCTTGCTACTTAGCTCCAGCCTACAACTATAATCATGTGGCCATTCAACGGCCTCATTACGCAGTAAAGGTGAACAGCTAAGTTTTACTTTTCACAATTAACTACATTTAGGCGTACAAGCTACCAGCAAGCAGGCACCATCGTGACGCCGTCATGGCCCGTGGCCCGAAGCGAAAGCTGAACGTTAGCGCAGCTAGGGATGTAAAAATGTCGCGGGGTATACTCTTGACGTGCCTTGTGGCTTTATGTACAAGTCTAGCGTGGTTTCCGATGCAAAATATGGTTAATCAGCACATTTCGACAGTAGTCGATTCTAGCCTAGCATTGCTCGAGGAAGGCAAAGCTGACGCAGCCATTGAGAAATTAGCAAGAGCATGCAGCCTCGGCAACTGGTTTTTGAGCGCACAAGATTATTCAAGCAGAGCTAACATGCACTACGCTTTGGGGCGTGCGTTCATGGAGACCAATCGAACACACGATGCGGCGCGAGAATTTGAACTTGTAGTGACCTTGGAACCGCAGCATTGGGCTGCACAAGCAAATTTGGGCTCTGCCTTATTTTTGAAGAAGAACTTCTCCGGAGCTCTCAGTGCCTTTCAAGAAGGCATCGCTGCCATTGAGGAGAAAGATTCTGTTTTGCACCCTTCGCGTGGTCGTTCTCAGGAGAGGCCTTCAATCCTGGCTGAGCTTTACTTGCAAAAAGGAGTCGTGTTACTGGAACTGCCAGAAAACCGTTGCGCGGGGGCCACCTGTACTGAGTACGCAGCTCAGGCATTGCGTCAAGCTCAAATTTTGAACCCCGAGCTGCATTTGGCTTCGCAGCTGTTGGCAAAAACAACTGTGGATTTGCAAAGCAATGCAGCATCTTCCAAATCATACATTAAAGCCCTCTTCGATGAGTAAGTCATGACTGGCATATCTCACATCCCTCATTTATCAGAATTACTATAGTTTTCAGCACTTGTCCATTTATTTATTGATGTATCTCTTACGATAGCAGTGCGCGTGTTTCTAATTTCAGCCCTCAACGTGCAGGTACGCGCCAACTTTTGAGAGCTCGCTTGTAGGCGACCTCAAATACGGCGCGCCGCATGACTTACGGAAAGAAATCAACGGTGTTCTGGCAGCGCGGTCTCCACCTGTCCCCACCTTGCGCTCTGCTCTTGACGTAGGCTGCGGTACCGGCTTAGCGGGCGAAGCATTTCGGTCCGTGGTGTCAGGAGCTTTGGTAGGAATTGATTTGTCGCCTCAAATGGCTGCTCGCGCAGAAGCTCGTGAGGGAGTTTACTCCCGCGTGCTCGTAGGCGATTTAGAAGAGTCTATTACAGTAGCAGCACAAGCACAAGTGTCAGCCACAGCAGGGCACGCCTTCGATTTAGTGCTTTTCGCCGACGTGCTGATTTACTTCGGGGACTTAACGGGACCTCTGAAGCTCGCCACCGCTGCATTAGCACCCCATGGTCTCGTTGGCCTTACGCTTGAGCGACCTTCAGAGGCAGATGCGTTAGCGTTGAGTGATCAAGAATGGAAATGGAAGCTGGAGGGCTCTGGCAGGTACCTGCTTGACCTTTTCTTATTGATTTTTTTTGCTTATCTTCGTGTCGTCTGCCTCCTCTTTAGTCGCTGAGCATATTATCGACCCCTTCACCCTCCCCTTGACTATCATGCCCAGCGTTCATTTACATTATTCTTTTCAAATCGAATCGTCTGTTCATCTATTCTCGCCTTTTTTGTGCAGGTATTCCCATAACCCTCGCTGGATCAGGGAGTTAGCTGCTCGATTAGGATTAAGACCTTTGCGTGAGGTGGTTATGCCTCAGCTCAGGAGAGAGAAAGGGGTGCCTATCCAGGGAACTCTCTTTGTGTTTGAAACGATTTAGGCCAGTGCCTTTCTGTGTGAATAGGAGCAATACACGTAGCCCAATGCACATAGGCTGCTCGGTCGCCATAAAGAGCCGAATTCGCGTTTTACTTTACTAAATCAGAACCCATGATAATCGCGGTGAACTCGAACTCGAACTAATACAAACCCAAATGGCACAGAAGCCAGTGCTGCGGGCAGAAGTGGGAATGCGCGTGCGTTGCGCAAACAAAGCAAGTGCGGCATGATTCAGGAGGGAGAGAGGGGCATTGGCCAAATTCCTCGGAAAATTTGCAAAAAGCGAGGAATTCGTGGGTGTTGCGCGGTGCTTTATCAGTTATCGCAAACTCCCTATTTCGTGTTTCTACATTCTACCTTGAAATATTAGGGGTCCTGCCTACCGTTTTTAAATATCAATTCGATGTGCATGCGCAATTGCCGCCTTGTTCTGGACTTCACTAACCACTAACCACAAGAAGAGCCAACTGCCAATTCCTATTTAAAAACGCCCATTATTGATTTCTTGGCGACGGCATGCGCGAAATGAGACGTGATTCTCTCTGGCCTAGAGCTCCACACCGCCGTCCCTCCACGGCAAAGTGTCTTCTATACCTGATAACGGTGATTGTTGTGTAATTTTCTACCAAGGAATGGCTCTCACAAGACCCACAGAGGCAGCAAACCATGTCTACGAAGCGGGAAACACGCCGTTTACTTCCAGCACTTGACTACACCATCGCGACTGCAAAAAGAACAAAAAATGGCAGACCAAGAAGGAAGCGTTTTGTTAGGAGTGGTACCGAATGAAGACAAAATATATGCGCGGAAAAAAAAAATCAGAATCAATGGTGCACTCTCGTTTAGACTCCCTTCTTAAGAACCCCCCCTCCTAAGCATGCCTGCAGCTGAGCATCATTTTCGTAGGCAAATCCAGGCCTTTGAGGTCCAAAACCGCGTCCTTGTGGCCTTGATAGGGCGGCACCAGCCCCCGTTGCTCTAATGTGGGCAAGCGAGAGGGCACCACGTGGTTCCGCATTGGCACATCCGCATCAAAGCACAGGAGGAGAGAGCTCGCGGGGTTGGCGGGAAAGGTCACCGTGTCGAAAGTTGGGCGTGGCTGTAGAAAGAAAGGAGAGATGAGAAGAAGAGGATAAAATTGGCTGAAATGCACGGTTGGTTGCCTTCTACAAAATACACTACAAAGTATACTAATGGAGACGTTCAGTTGAAATGCGACTTGCGCGTAGAATTGAAGAATCCAACCTTCAAGCCTTTCAGGCTCTAAAATAACAAAAAAATCGCGCACCTGCCCAGGCGCGAGGCCCGACACCGTGAAGCACTTGGTTGGAGTCGCCAGATCCCAAAACCGAATGTGCTTGTCGGTGCTGCCCGTGATGAGGTACGAGTTCCCGTTGTTGCTGATGCGGCCCATAATAGCCCGCACTGAGGGAGTTTCTTCGGTCGAGCTTCCCAGCATCGCCGCGGCATGGCTTGCTTGCGCTGCGCACTCTGAGGCATCGAACACGGGCATCCCTGGGTGCGCCGGGAGTGGGATTGGGTCCAAGGTAGGCAGCGGCGCGAGACCCAGGCCGTGCTGAGGCCGCAAGCTCCGGAAACACCGCCGACACACCCCACCGAAGTTCAAGTTCCAGACCGCAAGCTCCCCCGAGCCCGCCGCGACAAACGCCAGAGGCTGGGAGCTGCCGCCCTCCGGGTCTTCGGGCAAGCGCGCACAGGTTGCGAGGCGGTGAATTGTGGCCTTGGAGGAGTGGCGCCACAGCCGCACTAGCAACTGAAACCGCAAGTCCCACACCGCGATGTAGCCCCGGGAGGTGCCCGCTGCGAGCCAGTGCTTTTCGGGGCCACTGCCCACCGCCAAAGTGGTCAAGCAGCCCAGCTCAGGGGGCAAGCGCAGGCACCAGGCCTCTTCTTCGGACCGCAAGTCCCACCCGTGGAGGAACCCCCGCTGAGTGCCGAACACCACCAAGCTGGCCACGTCACTGTGGAAGTGCGCCACGGCTATTACGGGCCCTTCGGACGCTACCGGCACTCGCCGCACTTCCGCAGTGCCCATGGCACCACTGCGGCGCCACGAACTTCCCACACCACCACTGCTGCCACCGGGAGACGCCATCGGGCTAGAAGGCATCGCTTTACCTCCGGCACCAGCGGCACCGACCCCCGAAGTTTGAACGCCGTCTAAAAGATCGACCCGCCACACGTGGACTTCGCCGCTGTCCGAGCCACTGCAAATGGACCGCGTTTGTTCCACCGAGCACGCGTCTAAGATCCGCCCGCTTTGTTGCGCGTACACGGCGGCGGCACGCGGAGCCACATTCGAATCGAGTAAGGCGGTTGCCCACACGCGGCTAGTCCCATCGGAAGACGCGGACACGAAGAAGGTGTGGTCTGGAGACACCGCAAGGCGGTTCACAGCGCCGCTGTGCCATCGGGCGCTCCCTGTTCCTGTCATACTAGTAATAGAAGCTGCACCCTGCGAAGAAGTGCCCTCGTCGCTCGGCACGTGCTCTGAAAGCGTTTGCACCACCACGCCGCCCACTTTTGGGCGCCATTCTTTGCCTCGCGCGGCTGCTGCTACCTGCGCTGCTGCTGTACTGCCCCCCCCTCCACTGGCACCGGAGCCGCCGCTGAGGCCGCCGCCACCAACCCCCTCTGTGCCCTGAGGAGCGCGGCGAGGGGCGCCCAAGTTCGGGGGCAGCGGTGGAATGCCGAGGGCCACAATGCGCCTCTGTAGAGCCGCCGCGTCCGCTCCGCCTTCACCGGATGCCGAAAAGAGCACGCGCCGCGCCGCTGGCGACGCAGCACCGCCAACCGCTGCGCCATAGCCTTCGCCACCCACGGCGGCGTTGCTGCCGTCGCCTACGGGGCTGCTAATTGACTCGGTACGGCGGCGGTCTGCAGCGGTCGTCGCGTCGCCACTTTGGCCGTGGTCGCTGGCAGAGTTCGCCGTGTAGTGGTCGGGGTGGTCGGGATTGGCGGCGCTTCCTTTCCGCGCCAAACGCACGGCGTCGCGGCTGTTGGTGGTGACGCCGTAGAGCGACTGCAGTTTCGAAGCGTGGTGCAAGGGAAGCGGCAGCGCCCACACCGTGATGGGCCGCCCGCCGTGGTGCGCGATGAAATGCGCTAAGAAGCGCTTCCGCACCGCGAGCAACGAATCTCTTTCGATGGCCGCCAGAGACAGTGCGCTCGCGGAAGCAGCGTACACTGCGGCCGCAGACTTGGGCACAAAGAGCGACGAGCTCGGGGTCGCATTGAGGCGCTCGGAATGCAGTTGCAGCCTGGAAAGGGCGCCGCCTCCAGGAGTGGTGAGGGCTTTTCGGTTTGCATCGTTGCCAGCCAAAAAAGAGCCCCGAGGCTTGAGGCTGCGGTTGAGGGCACCAGGGTTGTTGTTGCCTCGCACGCTGTCGTTCAAGTTGGTAGCCGGTGCCGCCGCAGCCGCTGCCGTTTGTTGAGCACCTCCCATGGTTTGTGTCTTTTGCATCAAATTCGCAGCCGCTGCCTTGAGGTACGTGTGCATGCTCGCTAGCTTGTCCTTCTCCTCTAGCGGCAGATCCACTCCGGTTGCTTCTGTAGATGCTCCACTGCCCTTGCTGCCTGCGCTGCCGCCTCGGAGTTCATCGGTAAGGTTCAGAAGCTCGAGGCGGAAGGCGCGCCGTGACACCGGAGGCAGCGAAGCGGCGGCGAACACTTCCTTGCTCACACTGTTCGTGGCCTCGTCTTCACTTCCGCGTTGGAGGAAGCATTTCGCGAGATCTACCCGCAAAAAGTTGGTAAGCACGGGGTACACCAGGGCGTGTGAATCCGTAGGTCCGAGGCGGCGCGTGGCGGAGGCCAGTAAGAGTTGCGCGCCGTGGCGCACCCAGGAAGACGGGTGCAGGAGCAGGGGCGCGGTGTAGGTGGCGCGCTCTACCATGGTGCCTGGCAAAAGTAGACCGAGCTCGCACAAGGTCGCAAGGCAACGCAGAGCGCGGCTCACCTGAAAGAGGCAGGTTCAGAAGGAGGGCGAATGAGGAATGGAATAACGAGGCCATTCAAATTTCCTTGAATCGCTGGTTCGCATCGATAGTCCACACAAAATACTACACAAAAGAATAACTCACCACAAGCTCTTCCACGTCGACGATGAGGGGGTGGCTGAGGGGCATGATGAAGTTTTCAGTGACCACGGGGCCTAGGAAAGCGCCTAGAGCAGGAATGTGGGCGCAAAAGGCGTACCGGAGCTCCCAATCACGGTCGTTGATCATGGTGATGAGGAGCGGCAGCATTTGCTGCTCGGTGCCCGCCGCCCCGAAAAAGATGCACAGCCTGGTGATGTCCCGCAGGAGAGCGCGTTTTACCAAATTAGAGCGAGCTGCGGCGCGATTTTGCGCCGACGTGCCACTGCTCCCACCGCTGCCGCCACCGCTGAACGAGGCGCCCATAGCATTGTCGCTATCGCCAACCAGGTCGTGAATCCACTTGCTCACGACACCGTGAAGCTGCTCCAGCTTCGCGTCAAAGGCAGCTTCTCCACCCTTTGCAGCGTCTTTCGTCGCTTTGCTAGTGCCGGCAGCCCCTCCTCCGGTGGAGGATGGTGAATTGCCGTCTCCCGAGGCCTGGCTCAGCAGGAGCCCTTGGGCAATCTCCAGAAAACGGCGACTGGTTTCGGCGAGCGACGCCAGCGATTCGGCGAAGGCTATCCGAACGAGCTCTTCGGGGTCGGTGGGGAGCTTTTGCAGGGTGGGGAAAATGTATTTGGGAAAGAGGTCCGCATCCGAAGCGGGAAACTTCGTGACCTCGCCCAGGACATCCCGAAGCACGCGCACGGCAGAAGCGCGCACCGACGCAATCTGGTCCGGCCCCTCGAGCAAGGCCACGACATAGGGGACTAGTCGCTGCAGCCGAGCTTCGTCGTCCAGATAGCGGCTGAACCGAAGCAAGAGCTGGAGCGCCAGGAGCTTGGACTGCGGCTCGCGGACGTGGCGAATGCACGAGCACACCAGCTGCACCACCACAATGAGCGCGTTCTCTTGCGACGACGGAGAAGATGCTTCGCGCCCGGTCACAGGAGGAGGTCTTGGTGGCTGAACGCCGCGGCCATTTGTCGCAGACCCGGCTCCAGCAGGCGCCGGCGGCAGTGTGTCAACTGTCTCAGCTTCGATGGACGCAATGAGCCGTTGAGTTTCTTCGGCGAGCGAATCGAGCTCCAGGAAGTCGGTTTCTGCGTTGGTGCCTGCAGCTGACATTTTCACAGGTGAGATGGCAGCAGCACCAGGCACGATGTCGCTGCTGTAGTCGTTCAGACCTTCGTTGTCATCGTCGTCACCGCTGAGCACCGCGCCAGGAATGGCCACGTCAGGCGGCGCGAAGTACTCGAAGAAAGCGGCGCCCTCGGGGTCCGACACGCCACAGCACTGCTCCATGACCCGCGCGTAGTGGCGGCACACGAACAATATCCGCTCGTCCGGAGTGTGCACTTCCCGCTGCACCGTGGCCATGAACCGGTACAAGAATTCCCCGAAGCACGTCGGAAACAGCGGCCGGTGCTTGCCCCCACTCAATTCCACCGTCTCGCAGCGCCGGAGGTAGTCTGAAGCGTCCTTCCGAGCGGCTGGGTCCCGCTGCAGCATCGACCGCACCAAGTGCTTCACTTCTGGCTCCACAATAGCGTCTAGTTTGTCGAGCTTTTGCATCAGCAGCTGGGACTCGTCGCCGCCTTCAGCCGACCGCGCCGCGCGGTACTGCAAGAGTGAGGGGAGGTCCAGCACGGGGGCTCCCAGAAGGACTTCTGCAATCACGCACCCGAGCGAGAACACGTCCATCGCTTTCCTCAATTTCCCCTGACGCTTCGACCGTCCACCACTGCTGTTTTCCGTGCTGTCGCTGCTGCTGCTACCGTGGCCATCTAACCCTTTGAGAGCAGCCTCTGCCTCGGCCTCTGCGGTGGACGAGTAAAAGCGCTCTGGGGCCAGGTAGCAGCGGTGCTTGGCTGAAGAGCTGGACGCAAAGAAAAAGTTGAAGTCGGTGGGGTCGTCCTGGAGAAGAATTGGATGAAAGTGTCAGAAAGCATGCCTTTAAAAGAGAATATAAATTCATTTCAAAACCAAGTCAATCGTGAATTGAGGAAAAAGCAAAGAAGTGAAGACAAAGAGGGGGGGGGGGGCAGGCTGTACTAGTATGTCGAAGGTGTGGGAAAGCTATTTGTCTTTTTCAAATACCTCCGGGAGGTAGGTTGGCTTAAAAGACGCAAAATCAGTGAGCATAATCCAAGTCCAAGACGTCACCATCACATTTTCCGACTTGATGTCGCCGTGGCAAACGTCAACTCCGTGGCATTGAACGACTGCTTGGAAAAGCTGATAAATGATCCATTTCTTTTCCACCGCCGATAAGAAGGGCCGCGTTGAAAGGCGATCGTGCCTAGATATAAGATACAGAAGAAACATGCATGGGTGAACACGAAATGAGGGAATGAGACTACACAGCGCGTTCAATACTCGATCTAAAACACTGTATCGAAGGCACGCACAGGCTCGTGTAAAAGTGCTGCCTCATGACGTAACCGGCGCCAGTGAGTTTAGCTCCGCGAAGCTGCTGCCCAATCACAACCCGCTGATATGGCAACACATTTGGATGCGCTAGCGCACAGAGTTTTTCCTGTACGTCTTCGATGCCCTCCTGTATACATGGATGTACATATCGTGTTGGAAACGGTAGGTAGGTGCTGAAAGTGTGTTGGGCTAGATAGACACATACAGAAAGAGACTTTACCCTGGCGCGGGATAGCTCCTCCAGTGGCTCGCCATCGTGCCTTACGTAAACCTTGACCACAACATTTACGCCGTCTTCTACTTTGCACAGAAAAGATTTCATGAACTTCCCTGTGCCGAGCTCATTCTTCTTGATGAGTTTGGGAAGATCGTGTTGCAAGTAAAAGAGAGGATCCCGCTGCGCCGCACCGCCAACGGGCTTTACTTGCGGAGCTGCGTTCCCCATGATACCAACTCTGCCCCTTGGAAGAGTCCTTGTCCTGAGCAAAGCAACCCTAGTCCAAGGATGCACCCCTTTCTATGTCGAGATGTGCGATATAGATCGGACTAGGCCTTACAAAAATACGTCAAATATTTGACCCAAATACGTCAATCAATACGTCAGTACCGTAAATTAGGGAAATCATAGATTTTTCTCGGTGTCGCCGTGAAAATAAGCAAAGCTTTGAGTTTTTTTTGAGACAGGCCCCGAAGGACCGGAATTAGAAGACTACCAGGTAGAGAAGAAAAGCAAAGCAGCGCAAACTAAACCTTGTGTTCAGCTTACGTAAATTATTTCAAAGGATGCACTGAGGTAGATTTGGTTTACAGCTCATCCACTTTATTTATTTATCCTCATACCTATGGCTATGGCGCTCTGTAGAGGATCCTACTCCGAACAATTCTTTCGTGAAACTT
>Ga0307931_1000407_pt1 | contig 26709 bp, 23 predicted proteins | sample OrgLakmetageno47_FD_201816 | JGI IMG/M metagenome (GOLD analysis project Ga0307931, IMG submission 201816) | Saline water microbial communities from Organic Lake, Antarctica - #47 | ecosystem: Environmental > Aquatic > Non-marine Saline and Alkaline > Saline | place: Antarctica: Organic Lake...
GTGCCCCCACAATCCAAAACGAGGTCCGAAGTGTCCCCAGCCTCGTACTCCTCATCCCGCGCCGGACAGTACATGGCCTCCGTCTTGCTCTTTTTGCCTGGTGCGCCGACGTGCATGAGGAGACCGTCAACAGTGGCTAACACGCGAGAAAGATTTATCGCATGCTATTTCTAGAGCTCCTTACTGAGATCTGACATTTGATGTGTCTGGAAAGTCGACCACGGAATCCAAGAGCTTAAACCGAAGGACCCTGCGACGTAGGTTTACGAATGATGAGGTCCCCGTCGGGGGATAGAAAAAGAAAAAATCATCATATAAGCTTATCAGCGAGGTACACCAAGAATTTTGCACCAATAGGGAGGTCGTGCCAACATTGGGCGACTGTGAAGGTGTGGGACGTGGGACAAATCGTAAGAAGGGGTAAGGCTCAAGTTGTTTTTACCCGGTGCGCAAAGAGCGCAATTGAAAGCATCACGGGATATGGCATTATTCTCATGAGTGGATGATTCGAATGCCGCTGTCCTGTGGATACTTTCTGATAGACCTCGCGACTTATCTCCACCTGCACAACCCTGATTTCACCCTCGCCTTTTTCCTCTCTCTGGTTGTGATATGCGATCTTCGGGCACAACTCTTGTCAATCGATGTCCGGCCTCGCCCCTGATGATAGATAAGTCTCAAAATCTTAGACATCATGTTCGGCAAGGCAATGGGTGGTGCGATGGGCGGCAAGCAAGGCGCATCCATGGCGCAAGCGATGCAGATGTCGCAAGCCATGCAAGGTGGCGGCGGCGGTCAGCAGGGGAACCCGATGGCGGCCATGGCCATGATGGGCGGTGGTGGCATGTCGGGCAAGCAGCAAGCAGATCTTGCGCAGTCCATGAAAATGGCTCAAGTTGCTCAGGGCGGTGGCACCCAAGCTGAGAAAGAAAAAGCGATGATGAAAATGTGCGTGTATAGGGACAGTAAATCTTCTTTATAAGATCTTAGGGTGCGCGAAGTTCAGCTTTATAGTGATAATCATTCATTTCTAAACATTCAGGTCCTCGCCCTCCTTTGCCGCCTCCCTATCTTTCCCTCCCTTTTGATTTCTTGCCTTTTTTTTTTCATTGTACAACACATGCTTTAGGTCCATGGAGCATGCTGCTTCTCAGGGACCAGCGCCCGATGACGTCGAAGGCCTCTTCGCACAAGGGTTCATGCGTTCGTCAAGCGCGTTCACGACTCTGGCCATGGGGCCAAACGCCAAGAAACTCACGCCTTACATTCCTCGCTTGCTCGAAGTCGTGAGCTCTGGCGAAGTGGACCACATTCCCGGCATGGAATCTCACGTCTTTCAGGTGTTGTCCCTGCTGACGCCCGCTTATATTCAATCGTATTTTTCAACACTTTTTTTTCTATCGTGCGATATATTTTTATTGTGCTCATTTTCTCGTGTTCTCACTTTCTTGTGCTCTTACGTTTCGTCCACTCTTGCTATACCATCTCTTTGTCCATTGGCCATCAACACTCTTTAGACGCTTTCCCATTTGAGCGCAGCGGACCCGGACGGCGTGTATAATCATTTGGACGCCATTTTCGATTCAGCCATGAGCACTTCAACGAGCGACTCGAGCTTGGCCATGGTGATTGACGGCGCAGCCAAAGCCAGCGATTCCGGTGCGCAGCTCAAGTGTTTGAACAGCTTGGGCGCTTTGCTCATGCACCCGAAACTTCGGCCCATGTCGATTCCTATGGTGCGTCTGCCATACGCTGCCTTGCACTTGATGTTCCGAATGAGTTGATGAAAAACTGAAACGCTGTATTCAAGTGTTGATGTACTAACTACCCTTCAGGTGTTGGGATATATCACGAACCGTTTTGAAGGCCTGAATGACCCCAAAGTGCTGGATCCGTACATGGCGACCATCCGTAGTCACAAGGCGTCTCAAGGTGTTATGGTGGAAAAGATTGAAGACTTTTACGCTGGCCGTTCCCTTGCGAAGACCGGTAGGTGCACAATTGGATCGCTGCAATGATCGCTGCATGTGTGCGCTTGTGTGTGAAAACCGAGGAGGTCGAAGCGGCATGGAGCAATCTCCCTGTATCCTCCCCAGCTCTCACTTGCTCTCTCGGGCGAGAACATGAAGTTCACCAGTGTTGAGTGATTGGTGACTGTCTCCATCCTCGTTTGCCTTACTTTGGTTTACTTCTCATTTTCTTTTGGTGTCGATTCTCGTCAGATCAAAAGGTTGACGAACTGGCCGTCCGTGTGGACGCGTTGAACGATGACTTCGCCAAGCAGTGCAAGTCCTTCGAGGACGTGAACGCCATGATGGACAAGAAAATTGCGGACCTTAAAGATTTCGTGAGTGGCTTACAATCTTGCATTTTTTTATGCTTTGTTTATTTGAGGTTCTTTCGAGGGGTACCCACGCATTGAAGTCGTCTGAAGTCATTCGTTGGTATCAATTCTCGAAACAGTCTGAGACACCTTTTCTAAATCTCTTCTCCTTTTGCTGCTTAAATTGTGGTTTTTACTCCTTCTTCTCTTTCACCTGTCATTATCACCTTACCACCACAACGTGTCAATTACTAGGTGGGTGAAGTCGTCAAGAAGCTTCCTCAGCCTTGCCGGCTCGAAGTGGTGGGCGGCGTCCGGAAGACGCTCATCTTGCACTTCGCATGCTGCGCCACAGGTGCTACCGTCACGGCCCAAACTGCAGACTGGCACCAGTGGTAAGGTGTCCTTGCTCGCGTTCTTTTTGCCTTTCCAACTTTTTCTTGAAATCGAAAGATAAAACTCACTCGAATTTCTTCTTTCTTTTATTGTTTCAAACCCTTTTCTTCTTCAAGGGTCAAAGTGGGCTTTGGGCTCATCAAGCTTGGTAAATGCCTCGTGGAAGCAGCCCCGGGCAATCCCATGGCCATTGTGAGCGGCGCGGGGGCTATCAGGGACATTTACAAGGGCTACAAAACCAAAGACGACGCGGACTTCGAGACCTTCATCAAGGAGCCCTTCTTGACCTCTGCCGAAAGCGACCGGCTCATCAACCAGCTGCGCGCGGGAGGCTTCTTCGACAAGATGGAGTACGACGCCCAAAAGGGTGACTGGAAGTTGAAAGCCGGCATCAAGGGCAACCAAAGCGTCAAAGAAGTGCCGGCTCTGGCGCCCATCAAGGGGGGTTCTTCTTCCTCTTCTTCTGCGGAGAAAGGGCCAAAGGGCTCCTGGTTTGGTGGTAAGAAGGCTTCTGGCAACGGCGGCGGTGATGGTGGCGAAGGAGCTGCCCTTGCAGCTGAGGCGATGACGAAAGTGGCTGCGCTGGAGCAAGAAGTCGCCTCGCTGAAAGCGGAAGTAGCGCGGCTGCAGCCCCTGGAGCAAAAGTTTGCGGCTCTCGAAGAACGCGTCCTGAAGCGGCTGATGGCTTCCGAAAAGCCTCAGCGCATCTGAACATAAATACCAAGAGAAGGCGCGGTGTTTATGCCACAATTAAATTTTCTGTTGATGGGAGCGAAGTGCCTATGTGTCTGCTCCTCGCCTCTTCCTCTTTAGCCTATCAGTAGTAAGTAGTCGTCGAAGGGAGGGCCCCTCTGTGTAGTGCCGTTGTGCGTTGTGCCGTTGTTGCCGTTGTTGTTTGTCCTCTCTCGTCCTTGTCTGAAATCAGTTTGATTGTATTGCCTGGTGCAGTTTATAACGCTATATTCATTTCTATTTCGAATACCGAATACGGGATATAAAAACCCCCTTTTCCCTTCTTACGAGTCCGAAGTGCGCTTCTGGCTTCTGGAAGTCACCGCTGCCCAGGGCTGAGATTCCCGTTTCCGCGGAATTCCCGCGCGATGGCTAAAAATTTCACTTCACGTGGGATTTCCGCGGTAATTCCGTGCCGTGGTCATAAATACAATGCTAAATTCCCGTCGCGGAAATAACGTCTGATTGGCAAGAATTTCCCTTTCCGCGGGAATTCCGCGGAATTTCCCACGGGAAACCGAACCTAGCCGCTGCCGCTGCCCTGGGCCTCTGGTTTTCTGCCCGTACTCTCGTGGCATCCGAAATCCGAACAAAATACCACCTTAAATACTTCAACTGGTCTAGCCCACTCCCTAACCGCATATTGGATTTCCTATTTCTATTTCGAGCTGGGTCTCGAATCCTCCGCGTGAAGTGACATGTGACACGTGACACGTGATATCACGTGATGTGTTCCTGTACTGTTAACTGTTAAGTACACCGCCTAGGGTCTTGGATTTCCCGAGGTGGGATTTCCAAGTCGGGATTCCGCGGGATTTCCAATGGGATTTCCGAGCTCGAAAATGGCCGTTTCATGGTAAATCAATGGAGGTAAATCCAACACAAGGGGATTTAAAATACGTGCAAAACAGGGCTTTCAAGTACTGAATAGTATCCTTGTAAGTAGTGCGGTCTAATGCCTTTGCCCCTCCTCCTGGCGCTCGAAGTGGAATTTTTGAGACAGGCCCCGAAGGGCCGGAATTAGATGGCTAACAGGTAGAGAAGAAAAGCAAAGCAGCTCAAACAAAACCTAAGAAGCTAATCAGGCGCACATGCCCGAGTGGCCATGGATTTGAAGGTAGCGGTCCAAAGTGGATGTTTTAGCTAGCCCTTTCACTGCAGCGCCGGGTTCACCGTGTTCTCGGTACTTCGAAGATAATTTACTGACAAGTCTAATGACTGACTTACAAGGGGGGTTTCCTAGTGACGCCACACTAGCAATTGGCTACTACCAATGTCGTAAAATCCGGAATTTCCCGGAATTCTATGGGAAATCCCGGGAATTTCGGGAAATCCCAAGGCAATTCTCGGAAGGTGGGAAATCCAAGATGTTTCACGTTTACACCGTCTCGCCGGCGCCTCCTCGCCTCCTCGCGCCTCACGCCTCACCGCTCACCGCCATCACATCTAGACAAGTAGCTACGTAGCTAAATTAGCGGTTGAGGGTGGAGGGTTGAGGAAGATGAGCGTGGGCTACCGGTTCGTCCTGCGCAGATGCAGCTATACAACTCGTGACGCACTATTGTACGCGCTTGGCATTGGCTGTGATGAGCCACGGTATGGAAGTATGCAAGTCATATGAGGAAATCTATCGAGGCAGCAGCTCCTTCTGTTTGACATCATAAATTATGTCACCTGTCTAGGTACTGCTACGAAGGTTGTTCGTCTGGCTTTTCGGTTTACCCCACAATGGTTCTAGTACTGCCATTTCTTGGAACGCCCCTCGGGGTTCATGGTCATGACGTCCAGCCGTTTCCTCCCCCGGGCAAAGATGGAATGCCGCCCGAGCTTGCGGCACTCGTAGAGCACCCTAGCCAACAGCTGCACGGAGAACAAACGGTGGAATGGTTCGATAGCGACAGCGAAATCAACGATGATGACAATATTGATAGTTGTGGCTGTAGTAGCAGCAGGTCTAGAAACTATGTCACGTCTGCACTACCGACCACTGGCGGGGAGTTTATGGCAGCTGCTGAAGTTGTGGGTTTGGCAGCAAAAGGCGACTCTGGTGCACTCCTCACCGTGCGCACCAAATTGACCCACGCTACGACTGGCAAACTAGTAGCTGTGCTCACGATGGGTAGTTTCATCCGCGGGCTGCCTCGTGGCGCGGCAGCTAAGATGATTGCTGACCAAGCCACTAAAGCAGGTAAAATTAGCTCAGAGGCTGCGCCCGCTACTACACCCGCTGCGAAACCGCCAACACCCGTCCCGATGCGCCCGCCGGATGCGTCCGCTATGCTCAGTCTGTCGCCGACCCAAGCGCTGCTTTACCGCTTAGCTTCCGGCGACTACAACCCTTTGCATGCGGACCCAGCTGTGAGCGAACATCTCGGGCTCGGGCCAAAGCCAATCGTGCACGGCCTTTGCACCTTGGGTGTTGCGTCGCGTGCGATCGTGGCGGCTTCACAAGCGCACCAACCCTCCATATCTAACAGAACCGCGAATGATCCGAAAGTGAAGACAAAAGAGCCTACGTCAAGCGAGGGTACCATTGTGTTAGGTTGCGGCGGCGACCCAGGGAAGCTTCGCGCCCTTTCAGGACGTTTCGTGGCGCCGGCCTACCCGGGAGAAGAGTTAGAAGTCCAGCTCTGGGCTGGCGGCCAACAATCCGCCGATGATTCAACGCATCCAGCTGTCTATACAGGCAGTGATGATGCGCATAGCAGCAGTGGTCGCGGTAGTAGTGTAGGGACGTTGGCGAATGGCATGCCGGCGAAGCGGGCTGAGCGGCATCTCGTGCACTTCCGGGTGATTGCGCAGCCGCGTAAAGCTGTCGTGGTGGACTTCGGGTGGGCTCTAGTTGAGAAGATGGTTAGTGATGACAGGGGGCAGTTGCTTAGACCTCGCCTTTAATACGTAACGCTGGAGATGAAAGTTCAAAGACTTGGTGTGAAGCTGAAGCTTAACGCTAGACCACATTAGTTTGTATTGCAACTCACAACAGTGAATTACTAACGGTAAATCGCCGGGAGGACTATAATTCTCTACCTTTAACTCGAAGTGCCCGTGTCGCGGTGGTCCGTAGTCCGTAGGCTACTTCGCCTGCTGTTTCGGAAGGAGAGTCCAAAGAAAATGCTGAATAATACTTGGGTTCTGGGTTCGATTTCAAATATTAGCGCAGTGGCACAGCGAGTCCTCACCCTTTAATTCAATTTCCCGCTTAGCCACAGAGCAGTTCAAGGTCTTCAGTCCGGCCGGGGAAACCCTTCTGATTCTGATGCCAGTAACTAGTGGACACTCAGGCACAGTACAAGTAACCCGTGCTCTGCCCCTACCCTGCTCACTTCCTTCTGTTGACTGTTGATTCAGTTGTCCCTCGTCCCCAGCAGGTGGATCGGATCGGAAGAGAAATAATGATATATTAGAGTCGTTCACGGAATTCGTTACTGAATTACTGAAATTTCCAGTAATTTGGTTGTGCGGTTCTTGAAAAGTTTCACTAATTCGGTTGGTGTTGGTTTGTCGGTGAGGCTTTTGATTTGGTTCGTGGAGATCATGAACCACAAGAACCGAGCTACTAAAAGTTTCAGTAATAGTGAAACTTTCAGTAACAAATCCGTGAAGGTCTCTACAGCCAGTTGCGGGTGATAAGAAAGCAGGAAAATGGCCAACCCCCTCGTTTCTTATGCTATTTCTTAGATTTCCGCGTGAGCCCCCCTTAGTTTCTTAGGCGACTAGCAGACAGGCAGGGCAGAAAGGCCCTCGTTTCTAGAAACCGGAGCCAACACCCCTCAGTTTCTTTTTTTTTTTAATCACTAAATTTTGAGACAGGCCCCGAAGGGCCGGAATTAGAAGACTAACAGGTAGAGAAGAAAAGCAAAGCAGCGCAATCTAAACCTAAGAAGCTAATCAGGCGCACATGCCCGAGTGGCCATTGGCGATGGAAGTGATGGTAGCGGTCCAAAGTGGCACTAAATTTTACCCCTCAATTTCTTGACGTGAGTGTTTCTTTTCACCCACAACTGGCTGTATTCTTTGTCTGCACTAAAATCCTCTCATTTGAGCACCACACTCTCCATCGCATTATCAGTCAGTCATCAGCATCAGCATGAAGCAGATATAGATACATGTCGATAGCCTGGATAGTGCACCCCTCATCCAACATGGACGTCGTACAATGAACACAATTACAAAAAATATGTGCTCTAGATACTCACAAGTTACTTCCTACAGCTAATTAGTATCTTTCTTTGACTTCTAGCTAGGATCTGTTGATAAAGGTTAGACTGTCAAGCAGAGTCTATTAGTACTACTTCGCTAAGAGGGAGCTCTATTTATAAAACACAAGTCTCAATCACAATGATGATATTGTATCATAAGCGCGAGATACTGGTTTGAGTAGAGGATGGCATGGAGCTGTAGTTTTTGTACATTTGCCCACACGGCTGCGGAGGAGTTGTTCTTGACATGTTCTATGTGCGAGCATCCACGTTATGGTTCAGAAGGAGTCAGCAGCAGTAGTATCGGCAGTAGTAGTTTGGATATTGGGCCGTCTAGTTCCACGGCTTCCTTTTCATCGCATACTAGTGAATTAGTGGGTAGTCCACGCAGCACTCGTAAGGAAAGTAGACGGGCACCTCTGAAGGAAGCCGCTCATATTTCTGCAGACGCTGGTCTGAGTTCAAGCGCTCTGGCATCAACGGTAGCGACAGCGGACTCCGATAACTTGGGCCAAAATTTTGATGATCAAGATGCAGAGGACAGTGTTTGCGAATCTACTCGACATCCATTGCCAACTGTTGGTGAGCCAACGCTCAGCCAAAGCGACGAAGTGCAAGATCTAGACATTGGGCAAGCTCTTCTCTCACACGCTGATTCTACAGCTGCGCTTGATGCTGCAGCCGAACGTACCGTGTCGACTGCGACTGAAGAGCATGGTTGGGCGAAAATCGACAACTCTAACTGGGTTCGAATGGGAAGTGACAATAAAACTGCGGCGGGAAATGAGCAGTGGGGACGTGCGAAGCCTAGCTTACTAGCCCAAATGGTTAAGCTCACAGCGCTTTCGCCGCGCGATTCTTTTGTTGATGTGGGATCGGGCTGCGGCCAGGTAAGAAGTAGCCTAATTTGCTATTAATTAGGTGAACGTCTCATCATATGTCGTTGCTGTTTTATGGCTAGGTGGTCTTTTGGGTCGCCCTCGCAGTGGGGTGTCCATCAGCTGGCGTCGAAATAGTTCAGGGAAGACATTCAGCCGCCTTGCAAATCCGCGACATCCTATACGACCACTTGATAACCAATTTAAGCTTGCCTACGCACCAAGTGGCGCCCGCTTTGGGGCTTCGGCCCGTGGGTCGCGTTGAGTTGCTTAATGGCTCGTTTACCGAGAGTGAAGGAACCAAAATGCTCCTGAACGCCACCGTACTTTTTGTGAATAATGCAGAAGGCATTTTTTCGCCGATACGCGGTGGTCTCGACCTCGATGAAAAGCTAGCCAAAATCATGTGCGAAGGTAAAATCGGTACACGCGTTTTGGCTTTAGACGTGCTCTCGGCACTACAAGATATGACAGATGTGCTGGGTGAGATTCAAGCATCTTCGGAAACGCCTGGCTCTTCCTCCATGTCTTCAAAGAGCTCTACGTCGTCTGAAGCTTCCTCTTTCCTCGATGATTCGCCTACGGTTCAACAATATGACCCACTGGTCCACAAGCGCGCCTTCACCCTGACGAAGGCGTTTTCGGAACCTGGTGCATGCTCGTGGAGCGAGCAGTCACAGAGCAGGCAGGCACTGTATCTATACGAAAAGGTCGCTGATGAATGGACTTGCAGCGGGTGTGGCTTGGGTAATTCCCTATTGGATGAAAAGGGCGATATAAGGTCCATTTGCCAAGCACACGCCGAGAAGTGGCTATTCGACGAAAAAGGGAAACTCTTCTGTCCCAAGGGGCATGGCCGGATAGTGCGCCACAAGACGCGTACTGCAACTTTGAAGAATGGTTCATCAGCGCCTCCTACAATGGAACGATTGGCAAGTGGAAGGAAGAATTCTTCTAGCGGGGAGTCCGCTACATCACGGGGTGAAAAGAGGATCAAGAAGTAAACGGCATTGAAATAGGCAGCGAATTAGTATTTCTGAAGAAGTCCTATAGGACACCGTTCGCATTGATGTTTGCAGCTGCCGCGAGGTACATACTCTTTGCACTTATGGTCGGGTCACAATGACATTGAATCCTGCGCATATTGTGTCGAACGTAGGTCTTGTTGCTTTAATTTGCTATGTCATATCGATGACATCTTTCACTTTCAATGGGATTCCGTAGCAGCAATGATATTCGCAGCGATCATTGCAGGCACCCTGCTTGCAATGACCTTCCCAGCTACTGTGAGTGCTGCCCCGACAGTGCTGCTGAGAAATCTTTGAAGTGGGTTAATCTACCGTTCAAGTCAGGCCATTGCACTCGACACTTCTAAGCCTACTGCAGCCGGAACTGGCACGACTCACGCTGAACAATCAATGTTGGATTGCGATACGCATTTTCTTTTACGGACAGCAACGCCTACATATTATCCATCGCTCCGCGGAGATCAAATGGTTGAAATTTTGGTGGAAATACACAGATATATAGCAATTTCCCAGTCTCACGGATAGGCGCCTGAAGCCTTTGGCTTAGGTCGGTGTCGGACTCGTAATGAATTAGATAGACCCTTTAGCCTTTAGCCCCACTAATTTATCAAGCTTGTTTTTACTGTGATCTGCTATCGCAAGCCCTGGGAGACGCAGAGCGCAGAGTGCAATTAACCAATAGCCAGTATAGTGGCCTTGAAAGATGCCCCTCGGCCCCCTATGGATAATTCCTGGTTATACTTGCCATGGAACTCAAATAGGAGAACTATTTTATATTATCAAACTTGGAACCTCTGTAGCTGTTTCTGTTTCTGGACTCTCCGGGTTTATAGCTAATATGGGTGCATTGCATTACGCGTATATCTATGGTGCCCCGTTGGATTTAAACATGCCTTCCCATAGGTGCATGTAATTCGTCCATGTAAGTCGTTCACTACTTACTGTGGTCAACCCAAATAGATGCAATTAAAATTAATCATTTCGCCTATCATTCCCGTTGCCATACTCCTCAACGCCTTCTTCTCTTTCCTCTCCGAAGTCCTCTGAGCCAGCAGCGCCTTCGAAACACCTTCCCCAGCTGCTGCCTGAAGTCTTCACCGTGCGCCGCTCGCGGTCGCGCTTGTCGCGGTGCCCGCTGTGAATGGCCTGCGCGCGACGTTCAATGACGGTGGGCGGCGGCGGTGGCATTTCTTCGAGCTCTGTGGTCACAACTCCTTTGGAAGCGCACCACCTTATCGTAAATGAAATGCAAAAGAAGTACGAAGTAAATAAGCATATGTTTATAAAGTCGCGGTGGAAAGCGGGATGAATATTCCTGGATTCAAGGCCTTTCACAAATGTTTGCAAGGACAAGAATTATCCAATTATTTAATACATGAGATTTAAATCACACAATCGCCAGTAAACTGACTTGTACTATTCTCTCCTTAAAGTACCACTCAAAGTCTTGGTCGCGGCTCCGGGCGCCGTGAAGGTCACTCAAAGTTACAAGCTGGTGCTGCAGCTCGCCGTGTCGGTAGAAAAATAGAGACGGGCACTTAGCATCGGGGAAGTTTTCAACCGCTGACTTCGCCTATTGAAGTGTGGTTGAGAATGATTAATACATGTGTAAGCTGGCGAGCGACCGCAATGTATTATTCGAGCAGCAGTGAAATGTGTCGTAGTACACTTTCCGTGCGTGGCACAGGAAAATGCGTCGTCTCATACAAATAACAAGTTATCCCTAACCTTGATGCGAAGGCACTTCACAGCTTTGAACTTCCGCGCAAATCCTTCGAGCAGCGCGTGCGCGAGGTCGCTGTTCGCGACGTGGTCAGCGTACAAGTGGCACACTACCCAGTGCTTCTGAGACGCCTCGTTCACTTCGCGCATCTAGTTGGTAGAAAAAAATAGTGGGGATACGAAGGTGCGAAGACGTCAAATTGTGAACGCAAATAAACAAACAGAGTTGAGCACGTAGAGTACACTCCACTGCCACTCAATGCAACGACACGGCCTCAACAAGCCTTACGAGCATCGAACAAGAACAAGAATCGCACCCTGGCAGGTCTAGAAACACGCGAGTCACCGTACCCAATCTGCTTTGGTGATTTCGCCTACAGCGCCCCAGATCTCATCGGCGCGAGCTGCTTTGAGCGCTTCCATCCGCTGTTCCCGAAACTTCTGAAGAAAGGACTCGTCGCCGAAGTCTTCGTCGTCCTGGGTGACGACAGGCGTGTATACTCCAACAAGTCAAAAATAACCATATAAATACATTCCAGTTCTACATTTGAGATATTACTATCACCCTAACTTTGGTAAGGTACTTCAAGCTCGTCGAGCTCCTCAAGGTTGGCTGTCGCTTCAATGGCTTCCGCTGCTGTGGGGCCGTTGTCCACTTCCGGGTCGTCGAAGAAGCCTAGCTCAGTCAACTTGTCTTTCACGATGACGTCAGCAACCAAGTCCGGATCCATGCCCTTGTTCAGCAGCGCCTGCTCTTTGGTGATGATGCCCTTGTCCATCAGGATGTCTTCGAACTGGGTGGTCTCGCCTGAAAACTCCACTCGCTGGTTGCCAAATTGCGCCATCTGGCGGAGAGCAAAGGGGCATGAGTCTCGAGCGGAATGTACAGTATGTCGTAGGGTAATTTAAATACGCACAAAGTGTTCTTGAAAGCAGCTGAGCCTAGCAATTCGCACAACCACAGTAGTCTACAGCTATTAATAAACCCAAGGTGCGTAGGGTGTGAACAGAAAGCCAGAGTGCAAAAAATGTCAGGTATTGCGACATTAGACCACGAAAATACAAGGCACATAAAGTAATAGGATCCAAGTGCTGTAAGTTTGCTACGGGGAGCTGGAGCTGCGACATCCTACATTCTCACAACTTACAATTCGAAGGCTGACACGTTCTCTACGGGTACAACAAAGACAATTCCCAGTGCCCAAGCCACCGATAGTTATGCTTGCTACCTTAACTACTGCCAGTGTTCTTGTTACGTTGTCACGTCACGTAGGAAGCAGAGAATGTGTTCAGTGTTACTACTCTACTGAAGGAATCTGCAAACAAGGGTTAGAAGCTCAGGGTAAGAGTAGCTCTCCTTATGCAGTGGCCATTAGCTACGCTAATGGCTAGCTATTAGCTAAGTAACTTGGCTGCCTAGCTACTGTAGCTAAGTAGCTAAGTAGAGCTGCAGCTGCCTACTACAGACGACTACAGATACAGAGATACAGTACACAGTACGCGCGTACGCCTGCTTCTGCTACAGTGCTACAGTACGCACGCGTACTGTACAGTACATATCCATTACAGGGTAGGGTTTACTTGTCGACGGCCCAAACCACTCCTCATCATTCGTAAACCTACGTTCCGGGGTCCTTCGGATTACGAATGATGAGGAGTGGGCCCAAACATGTATGTGCATTTTCTCCTCTACAGTACGAACTACTGTTAGGAGGAAATTATCTGAATTATTTTTGGCACAGGCCCCGAGGGGCCTAAATTAGACGGCTAACATGCAGGCAGGAAATACAAAGCAACTAACTCATACTAGAAGTAAAGCCTTCTCGAACTCAAAGGCCAGAGTGACAATGGAAGTGGTGGTAACGGTCCAAAGTGTATTTTTGACACAGGCCCCGAGGGACGGAAATTAGAAAATTGTTGCGAAATAACCCAAATTCACCTTAAATGAAAAAGCCAAATTCCCAACAACCTAAGCTAATAGGCCGAAAGACAAAGCAAATCAGCATATACTAGAAGAGGAGCCAGTGATAGAAGAGGAGCTGATCTGAAACACATGCCCGAGTGACGTGCTCATTTCCCACTTGCAGAGGAGGGGGCTACTAGGAAGTCTCTCAGGCGATTCTGAAGAAGAGTCGCTCACCCCCGAGCATTGGAGTTACTCTAATATCTAATATGTGTTTTTCTGAGCCCCCCCCCCGAGAGGGAACTGGATTCAGTAACTAAGTAACAGACGAGGTTGACAGGGTGCCATCTAATCGGCGTCTAAAGAGTCTTCCAGCCCGGACTGAAAGGTGTTCGGGGCTTGTAAAAAAAATCATGGGGATTCGTGGATAGACGCGACAGGTTCAAAGACCGACTACCAACCCGCTTCGAGGCCTCAGAAGTTGAATTCCAAAGAGATCTTACTAAAGCGCAGGTGCCGTGCGCAAAGTGAATTTATGGCTTGCCAGAATAGCTTTTGACATAAGCCACGAAGTACCAGACTAAAGTATGTGCTTAATTATCTGGAGTTCTACTGCACCAGCCAACCTGCAATGCGTGACTGCGAGCTGTACGTGTTCCGGGATTAAGCCAAGATATGTTGAAGCACAACTGTTTTATGTATAGCAGTTTATTGCGGGCTCATAAGGTCTAACTTACAGTATCAACTATATCCTCCTGGACTTTAGATTCAATGATTCGAGAGGCCATGAAATTCACTCAGAATTCTGAAGGATCTCAAAAGAGCTTTTAAACAGGAAGCAAGAATCACGAATGCCAATACAAGCCTGATGAATTTTGCTACTTATAAGGCTTCTGAAACACAATAAAAGTCTATAAGTGTCTGCCTTGTGCACTCAGAAAAAGCCAGAATATGAACCCCGTGCCTGGCCTTTAATCTGGCCCGAGGGACACTATAGACGCCGACTCTAGATGGCATTCATTCTGTTAGTTACTAAATCCAGTCCCCCCTCGGGGTATAAAAAAAGCGAGTGCCGGAGCGACTGCTGATAGCCTAGCAAGATGGAAGGGGAATTAAAGCAATCACTGCAAGAATCCAGTCAGACCGGATCGCTACAAGAAATACTTTAATCACCAACCAGGTCCACAGCCCAGCCCGCTAGATCCCGTTGTCGCCACCTTGATGGCACCTCACTATTTTAGTTACTGAATCCAGTGCCCCTCGGGGAGTCAAGAACTAGGGATGAATCGGCCACTTCCATACGAGCATCGACGACAGTTACACTGCTTCTTATACACAGGAAAAGTGATGAAGAAGTGATGAAAAGTGCAGAAAATAAGTGAAGTTATGTTCACTTTTCGAGTTCTGCACTTAGTATCTCCACTTCTAGGTACACTGTGGAGTATGGAGCTTGCACTCATGTTTTCGCCTTTTTGACAGCCTGTGACGGGAGATACGGCGACGAAATTGGACTATTAATGCCAAAAGTGACGATGTTGCTACGTGCGCTGGGAGGTAGATATTGACCTCTTTTTCAATGGAAATTATTTTGCGTTCTGTAACCATGCGCCTTCTCTTCATTTCTAGCTAGAATATGCAAGACCCACATCTGTTCCGATTTTTGCGGTACTCTCAGCCTCCCACATTTCTCTGATTCCGAAGAGCCTTTACATACGAAGCACATAAGTTCGTGTGTGCACTTCTAACGTGAGCAGCCTCATGTTTTGGGGCTTGAATTACTTCGAGCTCGACTTGTAGTTTCATCGAGCAAAACTATCAAAGGGGTCGATTCCCAGCGTGTGAATGCGCGTTCCGAGCATGAATGTATTTTAAAGATTTGAATTGAGACCGCGTGAGTCGTTTGAGCTCTTGTATCACCGTTGAAAGCGGAAGAGTTGAGACACGTAAATGAAAGGAATCTTTGTTACTTGATGACTGCACTGTTTAAGCATAAACTAAATATTTCTTGAAATTGATGTTATCGTGCTTAGGAAGTGACAGGAATACAGGGCTAAATAATGCACCATGCACAGAAGTGCGAGGGGCTATGAAAGGGACACGACTGTCCAAAGATGCATATTCATCAACATCGATGGTGCATTGAGCAACAGCAAACCCTCGGCAGAGGAGGGACATGTTCCATTTCGGCTAAAATCTGTCGCAGTATCATCATGTACGGCACAGGTCTGAAGCCTCAAATGAATCAACAACAGCAAATTACGAGCCAGAGCGAAAACGAGATGGCAATGTTTGCAACATTCTAGAAGAGGATTCATTTCACGGTTTGGCGGTCTAGAGTGAAGCGAGAAGCGGGCGGTTCAAGCAAGTGTCGTAGGATAAAAATCACCTTCATGACAGTTTCCTCTTGAGATGGAGCTGGAAGCATAATACTTCCTGCTGCCTACAAATTTTCACGATTCTTACTTGCGCGCATCGCATGCGCGTACGCTTCTGCCCGCAGCATTGGCTTCGGTGTTATTTGGGTTTGTATTAGTTCGAGTTCACAAGTTAAGATTAGAAGTTCAGATCAGATATCAGTTCATGATCGAAGCCTGATGGAAACCCAGGACCGGGCATTCGCCGGGTGGTATGGAGATAACATCAATTCTGCCGCAGTTTGTTTTCACACGACCCTTGAAGGGCTGAAATTAGAGAAGCAAAGCAACCGAAAATTTGAAGACTTCAGGAGTCGCTCGGCCTCTTTACTCACTAATCCATGTTCAAGGGTTCTTGTTTTCAGACGCAACCTTCCTTTTCATATTAGTCAGCACTTTTATAAGTCAGCACCGCTTCAGTTCGTAATGACCGCGCAGCTCAAAAGCGAGATGGGCAACGAAGCCAAAAAGCATTCCCAATAACAGGCTCGAACTGTTGACCTTGGGTTTATTAGACCCACGCTCTAACCAACTGAGCTAATCGGGAGCACGACATGTGTGAAACTTGTCAAAACTCAAAGTTAATTTTTACAATATTCTCAAAAACGATTGTGCCGGAACAGAAAATCTGTGAGAGCACTACACACTACCCGACTTCACCGACTTTTTTAGCAGATACCCCTTGAACAAAAACAAAAATGGCTGAAACGGTGCGTCCTCTGCATTTGAGACCCCAAGCCCCGACGACTCTATTACGCCAAAGTAGTGGCGCTTTTACCTGTATAAATATTCGGAAAGAAGGAATCAAGGGTACCATGCCTTTGTCATGCTTTCAAACTTTATACTCCAATTTGATAACATCATTCTTACCAATCCAGAGATCTTGCGTTTATGTGTCACCATAGCGTGGCAGCGTTCTGACTATGGTCCATTGTTTTGTATTGATAGGTTGTCTTCAACGTGCAAATGGCGTGCGCTGGATGCTCGGGAGCATGTACCCGCATTCTCAACAAAATGGAAGGTTGACTAGCTAGCTAGGGCTTCCGTGCCTGCTGCTGTCAGCTCTGTAGGATATTGTTTGAAACCAAACGGCTCGCGTGTGGGACTTTATTCCTCCACTCTTCGTCATCTTCGAGTAATTGTGGCTCTCTGCATATATATGATCATGTTCCATTAGGTGTGACTAGCGTGGATGCTAACCTGGAGACTCAAAAGGTACACGTCGGTGGCCGTACGCGCAAGAATAAATTTGTGCAACTCAACTTCTGGGGCTCACTCTGCTAATTGTACACTTCATGATGCTACGACTAACGCCCCATAATTGTATTTTTTTGATAAGGTGACTGTGGTGACGGAGGGCTCCCCTTCCGCTGAGGACATGCTGGCTGCCCTCAAGAAGTGGGGCGAAAACGCCAACAAAACCGTCGAGCTCGCAGAGTAAAAAGGACGAATTCCCTAGGATTGAATGTGCTGATCACAGCATTTTTTATCGATGCCGCTTGCGCTTTTTCCTCTGGATTCTTCATTTGTTTTTGCTGTGCGGGTTGTGCACTCATAATGTATAAATACATGGCCCTTTTTATAAAAGTTCAATTGGATTGTGTAATCCACATCCACAGCGGCTTGCAACGTCAAACCAACGCGCACACCAGCAATCATAGCACACGCAAATTCCATCAAAATCTAATGAAACCGTATGGTTTAAGGAATGGTTTGGTAGTGGTTTAGGTTAGTGTTATTTAATGCATGGCTCGCCGTGACGTAATGCGTGGTCCACCGTGATATAAAGCTCCTTGCTCCTTAGTAAGTTACCCTTCTCTGATTAGTTGACTTGAGTTGGCGTACATTGATGTTATATCGAGGCACTTCTAGACAAAGTTTTAGGTTGGGGCGCAATCCTTCGTCTTAATGCGGAATAAAGCCATCGCAATCAAGGGTTCGACAAAGCCGCGAGAATGAGAAGCGAGAAGCGGAGAAGCAGAGAAGCGGCGGGGGGTTGCCAGGTGCCAGGGATCGGACAGAAGAATGAAGAGGCGCGCTTAATGATTTACATATGACGTAGGGCTGACAACAAAATTACGCGGCTATCTCTGCGTAATGATTGCTTCATACGGCATACTTCCCTTAGCTCCTTGCAAAGCCCATGCCCACTTCGGATCGCTGCTGCTTCTGCAGTAGCAATTTAAATTTGAATAGCAACTAATTTGACACAGTTTCCCGAATGCCCAAAGGGCCGGGTTCGAGCAAAACGAGGCAAACTATAGGAGTGGCGCTCCTCAACACCCCCTAACTCCTGAGAAGGGAGACATTTATTTCGGCCCGGACCAAAGCAAATAGGGGGGGAAGGTAATCATAAGCCACAGAGAATTAGAAACCCCAGAGAAAACCTAAGCGGGAATTAAAAAAGACCCTGAGCCTGGCTTATAATCCTCCCCGGGAGACTTTGTAGACGCCGCCTAGGTGGAACCTTATCCGTGACTTACTAAATCGAGTCCCCCCTCAGGGGACCAGAAATAGTGAATGGGGATAAGGGATAAGGGATGTAGTACGAGTACAAGAGATACTTTCATCAGAAGCACAATATGGTCATCTGCATCATATATTAATGAGCTCTTGGGCAGGAGATTGCACCATTTTTAAAGTGAAAATACTAGGAAACATGCAGACTTAATTAAAGTTGAGGTCGAGCTTCGAGGAAATTCCGCCTGCACCATCCACAACCGAGACACTGGTGAGTTCGTGGTATGATGTTGAAGATTTCGAGAATGATATAGGTTAGTGCAACGAAAAGAACTCCGGTCATCAGCTAGAACACATGAGATTCCTTAAAGAGGCAGATAAGAAGCTACGTTTCAGCACTGCCCTGTGTATGCTGATATGTGGGAGGTGTTCCGGACAATCGGCAGAGCGAAGCCAGAGGCCAGAGTTATACATATCCGAGAATCCGAGATCTGAGATGCGAAATAAGGTATCGTCATAGGTGGTCTGCGAAATCCTTATATTTATATTTAACCCATTTGTTTCTACGTCAAGGGATTAGCCCATTCTCGGCTCTTGCTTTTGGGTTTCATGGTCATGGTGGATAGAGCAGTGGGGCTGCACTGGTACTTGAAATCATTCGGTATTCGGTGGTCTGGTTATATTAAAGATCGAAGTTCCTACAGTCCTCGATTGTAGTAGTGGTGAAAATAGTGATAGTATTACAGTATGTCTTGTGGAATTGAAATTCAAAGCAGTTTTATTTGATTAAAAATTTTCGTCAAGTCCAGCTAATGTGCTCTTCGCATAAACTTACTCGACAAAGAAGTCTCTTCGTACCTACTTTTTTCATCTTTATGAAGCTTCAAGTCTACCTGCATCTGGTGCAAAGATCTCATTCGTGCCACGCGTGCCGAAGACGGCAGTGGCCCGGAAGGAAAAGTCATCGCCAGCTTTCCAGCCGCTCGACTTGCAAAAGGTTGGCACGTCGCCATCAGGCGCATGATCAGGAAACGTAATGCAAAGAGTGTCAAATTCCTGGTCAGGCATTGGGGCAATGCCATTCTCCTCGAGAGCTGCCAAGCATGTCTCCCGGCAAATTTCTCTCACCGCACCCATTTTGATTCGAGGCAACATGAACGGTGGCATTGTGCCAGCCCGAAAGCCAGGTACTGGTTGGGATTTGAGTATTTTCTTCTGATCGTTCAAAATTTTGTTATATACCACTTTACCAAACTTCCCTATCCCCGATTCTGGCCCATCAATCACCACAGTGAAAGTGTTCGGCGTTTTTGCATCTTTGGTTTCGAAGACGGAAGCACCTTTCATGAAGCCTAGAGCAACATTCTGCCGAAGACCTCGGCTGGTAGCGCTCTTGGGAATCGTGAATGCGCTCGCAATTGCAAGCATCAGCCCTAGAACCAGAACTCTTGGTAGAAAGTATTGCATTCTGGACGACAACAGTAGTGCCTAAGAGGTTATGAGCTCTCGACAGCCCTCAAGCTTTGAAGCTACGAAGTTATGCTCCAAGCAAGTAAGCCTACGATGACGATGTTAGATTGCGACTCCAGACTACTCTACAGTAACTGCCAGCTAGGTTAGCTTTACTCCTAATACTTAGGTACAGCACCACGCACGACACCACGACACCACCCACAACAAACACAAAGGAAGGATGACGTGTTTGAACACGCACTCTACCCTGTACCCTGTAAAACGGAAATCAGGAAATCAGGAAATCATCAATCATCATCCGAGGCTCCAGAACCCAGAACCCAGATCCTCCAGAACTTCAGACGACAACTACTTCAGACGACAGACACCGAAGCATGCTAGCTAGCATCGAGGGTTTATTGCGAGCATGCTACTAGCCCTTCGGCGCACTAGACTTCGCTGCCACGATGCCCGCCGTTACGCTCGAAAGATTAGCAACACTACCGTCGAGCTGCGTGCGCCACACCCCACTGCATCTTTCGAACGAACGACGCCAGTCCTCTTCCTTCGAGGGCCATGGCACTCTTGTTGGGCTTGGAAGTCAACCATGGAAAGGCTATCAAAGCTAGGATTTGAGAGCCAAGCATTGGGTTACACGGAATGCTTCCAGAAGTCGTACGATTCAGCACTTAGCACGGTGGACAATGAAGTGGAAAATATCGCCAGAGTGTCGTCCAAAGGGACGCCACCTATCTTGGTAGCTCACGGCGTAGGGACCTTCGTTGCTCAAAAGTATCTCGAAAGCTACGCAGCAAGCGGCCTTGTAATGATAGCACCTTTCCCCCCTCACCCAAAAAATACTCTGAAGCGTATTATAGGGGCCACACTCAAGGACCTCTTGCCCGTTGATTCTAGCGGAGTCCTCGAGGACTTGAATCACCTCGTCAAGTTGGAACCTGATCCTAGTGGGCTTCTACAGGATGCAGCACGACCAGAAAATGTTCTAAATTTGGAGCCTCTCGGCCAATTTATGGATGTGTTGCTCGTGAGTACTTTGACCGACCCGATTGTGACCCAAAGAGACATGACGGCAATTCGTAATTTGCACGAGCTTCTAGACGACGATAGCCAGAGCCTAACTTTCAATGGATCGAAAGGTCACCTAACCATGGCTGAAGCTTCGTGGGAGGAGACCGGCGGAATCAGCGACCAAATTGTTGACTGGATCGACAGGAGATACTAGCCTGAGAGATGTTTCGGATTCATGAATTTGACGGTATTCCCAATACCCCAGTGTGACTACGACTAGCTAGTAGTCGCCTTCGTGAAGTCAGGGCAGTGGTGCTGGTAGCTAGCATTGCACGTGTATTCACGTAATTCGCCAATGTGAGCTTCGTACTACTCCTAGAACTCTTCATACACCCAAATAAGAACGAATCATTCCCAAAGCATCAAGCAGCAGATAAATGCGCTCTTCAGAGCAGGACTAACTGTGCTACAGGGAATTCTGGAAAGAGAAGTTTCGGCACTCACAGTGCCCATAGTAGCTCTTCGGCTGTTCGTTCCACGCATGCCTAAGAACTGGTCAAAGGACTACAGTAGAAATGAATGAGTAATACCAGAGCAAGCGGGTTTTTCAGGAAGGGGAAAGAGCAACCAGTTATATCAAAACGGGTAGGTTTTCAGGTTTTCATGCATCATAAATCATTCACTTTAGGTCCAAATCAAAATCTAAATGATTTTTATTGTAGGCAGCTTTGCGATGAAAGGATAGCTCGCAGGGAGTGTAAACTTAGCCTGATTTATATTAACTCAAGCCCCTACAACCACACCATCCCAGTCATCGCTTTCACAAGTCACAAGTCGCATCAGAAATAAGAACTTTTCGGTGAGTAAAAAATTTCGTATTATCATCGCACGGTAATATATAATCACCAAATCTACTATCCTGCAGTATTCAAGACAGCTAGTCACCTCTTGGAATCATAAAATTGATATGCAGCATGCCATCCACAGAAGCAGGTATTTTGTCGGGCCTGCGAACTCGACGACGTCAGTCAGTCTTTTCTGCTCCGTCATGGCTAGGGTCCTTCTAGTTTCTTGCCGAACTTAATTCAACTACGTGCATATGATTCGACATAAACGCGGCCTGCTGTGTGTTCCTTGCATTCGCCCATTATTTCTGCTTTGATGTAGACCCCGTAATCCCCCATGTCCCTACACCGCACCCCGCACGGCAAGAAATTTACAGAAAACACGTCAAACACTAGAGACGTTCACGGAATTTGTTACTGTTTCCAAGAGGGCAGCAAATGGACCACACATCGCTATATGCCTGGGTGGGTGGGTGCTGTTTGACCGGCCCAGCAAAGAAAAACGCCTGTTTTTTTTTTCGCCCCAAGAGGGGATTCGGTACTTATATAATACTGACCGGAATTGGGCAGTTATAAATGACAGGGGAGACCCCTCGGCTATTCAGCTCTTTTCGATTTCACTCACTTCATTTGTGCGGATTTTGGTCACTGCGAGTATCTGTTTTGTCGAAATTTACTGTTGTGCTCGTGTGTGAGGACACGCACTTCTGCCCGCGGCATTAGCTTCTATGCCATTTGGGTGTGTATTAGAAAGGTACTGCCATCTTCCCTCTGGCGCTTGAGGGCCAGAGAAGTTTCTTTCTTATCTTTTGAAAACGCATCGGACTCTGCGTGTGCTCGAATGAGCTTCGTTAATGCCAATTCGTTGCTATCCAGCAGTGCTACAGTAATGAAACGTGAGGGAATGAATAGGAACAGGAGGAGTAAGCTAGCAACAAGAAATACATGGCACAAAAAAATCGTATTCACCGTTCCACGGCCTAGAAGGAAGTTATGGTAAACGAAACTAATTCTCGATATTGGGCATTGGGAGTTGTGTTGGTGTGGTATTTGGTACGTTTGTGTTTATAGTAGCACCACCACAACGATTACATCGCACAGCGCGACCAATGCCAGTAGTGAGGTCTTGCAAGCCCGCGGCCTCGCTACCCTATAAATCACGCAAAAAAGCCGCAGCCACGTGCTCTGATCACTTCGCCTGTATCCTGATCGACAAACGCATTTATCTGGCCCAGGAGGGGCCTAGGATGATACGAGTTAACCTAAAACCTAGATGGAGTTGCCACATCTAACGTACAGTGGAAGTTTACCTCGCGCCTTCTTATCCACTTCAATTAAGACACAATACAAGTTTTTTACGACCTAGTTCCGCTCTCACGTCTACCTACGGCAAAAGGCTACTTTCCTCATTATCACCTCAATTCGGTCCTCATCGGAATCAGGCCCAGACTGAGCTAGGTCTCAGCATCTCATATCGCTGCTGAAGCATACAAGTGAGACCTGTAGACCTGTAGTGAGCCTCTAGAGTCATTAGCATGACTTTAGGATGCCATGGGGGCGCCTTGGGCAGACTTTCAGTGACCACCCCACCACCACCACCACAGTGGGCTAGCCACCTCAGAGCTACTTCCGAAAAAAAACGCCTAACAGTGGCCTGTTCGGTTTTTGCTGCCCTCTTGACTGTTTCAGTAAAATTTGGTTGTGCGGTTCTTGAAAAGTTTCACTAATTTGGTTGGTGTTGGTTTGTCGGTTCTGCTTTTGATTTGGTTCGTGGAGATCATGAACCACTAGAACCGAGCTACTGATAGTTTCAGTAATAGTGAAAGTTTCAGTAACAAATCCGTGAAGGTCTCTACTGTACCACTCACTGTACCACTTTACATCCTTTATATTAAATGGAATTTGGTGGTTGGTGGTTCGTGGTCGTCGTTTTTTATGTACCTACAGTACTGTACTGTAGTACAGATTTGCTGTACAAGTGCAGTAAAAAAAAAACACAAGGCGGACCACGGGCACAAGAAGGGACACGTACCACGGGCACAAGACAGGCACTCATCCACGGGCATCTCAAGGCCGCGCACTGAGGTGCTAAGAACACGCGCCTACTTGTCCGCAGCAAACACATTGCTCCGAAGCCGCGCATCGCGCGGGCACCTGATTTTGTAACCCCTTTATGGGGGATAGAAAATCGGAATTCAGGATTTTGGGGGCTCTCACATCAGTCAAACCCGACTTCCATTAGATTCCACCTTCCACTTCTCGAGCGCGAGGGGTCCAGGCGTTCACGCCACAAGGTGTCCAAGATGGCATCACAATCAAGCATTGTGGATACAGCCGGAGGTTTCTCAGGCGCGGGTGCTGGCGGTGGCCTGGGCTTAAATGCCCCCGGAGCAGGTCTTTACCCCCTTCCAATCAATTATGATACCGATATGATCGGTGTGCGCTTCTCCTCAATATCTTGTCGTATTTTTGTCCCTACCCAAACAGGTCCTAAGGTGCAGCACATGTCTGGCAGCGGCGTTTTGAAAGGTCTGACCATTAGCGATGAACTGCGAACTGTGTGGGACAAGATTTTTTCGGATGACGACCCGACCACCTGGGTGTACTGCGAGTACGACTCCTCCGGTGAGTGGAGCGCACCATTGAATTAAAAAAACAGCGGCGCACTCGCGCTTTCACTGATATCATAACGATTTCCGATGATGACCCGAACGCATGCGCAGGCCGTAAATCTGATTTGCCCTCGCAATTGAGCGCCCTCCTGCAAGCCTGCTGCTTGTCTTAAAATTATAATTTGACTGTGCTCATCGTGTGATGTTTTGGATCGTTGGCTTTTGTACGAAAAAAAAAAACCCCGCCACCTCGTAGGCAAGGTGATCGAAGTCAGGGCGCAGGGCACGGGCGGAATGTCCGAGTTCAAAGCTAACCTTGGCGACAGCTTGGCGTGGGGCGCCTTCAAGTGCATTGCTGTCGACAACCGAGAGGTACGAGCGCGCTGCGTGCATTCTTTGCTCTTCCTCTTTAACGCCCTCTTGGCCTTCAAGACTATTGGCCTCTCTCGCTTTGTCTTTATCCTTGATAACGATTTCGATATCGTGATCAAATGCCCACGCGCATACCCGCATTCTTTCTATTGCCTTTTTGATTTATTATGCGCCCTCGCGAGCTGTGAACTCATGCATATTTCGTTTGACTTGGCAACATACCTATACATCATCAGAACACGACATCCAAACGCAACAAGTACATCTTCGTGCAATACATGCCTGCTGCTGGCCCTGCCATGCGGAAAGCGAAAATGGGCAGCCACAAGGGCTCGATTAAAGCGGTGAGCACTAGGAGCGCAACACACATATTTTTCTCTTTCAACTTCTGAAGCTCGATCATGTTGGTGCTGGAGATACCTTATCGTTTATAACGATTCCCTGAACTCGTCTTCTGCCCTTATCTTATTTTAAATGCATTGCTCTGTTATGAATTACGTTCTGGATCGATGGGTTTCTCGATTTGTGTGTGATTTTTTCAGATCTGCACTGGCACCCACTTGGACCTCAGCATTGACTCTCCTGACGACTTGACCGAGAGCGACTGCATCGTGCGCCTCCAAGCCGCAACCGGCGCGCACAAGCCCAACGGCTACGAGTTTGAACCCGGCGTCGTGACCTCGGCCCTCGGCTTCCTCAACGGCTAAAGAAGTCCTTGAGGAAAGAGCGCACCCAGAGGCAGAACAGACAGCTCGACTGACCATCCCAGCTTTCTGGAGAGAGAAAGGTGGAAGGTTGAATGGATGGAGGTTGAGCTGTGGTGACTCTGCACTGTGGTGCCGAATAGGAGCTGGATTGAGCGACAAGTAGGTTGGAAGAATGCGCGCACTCACCAAGCGATGCAAGCAAGACTTTTTTTGGGGGTTCATGGAGGAGATCCCGTTGGGTGTTTCTCTATTCTCCCGAAGGACCAACATAGCGCCAAGTACGTCTAAACCAAGAAAATTTAGATTAAGATACAGTGAGCAAAAATTAAAAAAATGGAAGATGGAAGGCGAAGGCGGTACATCGATACACTACCAGGATTTATAAAGGATCATGAACCAAGCGCGCATAAATATACCGCATAACTATACACTACACATAAATTAGTATGATTAATTATTAATAATTATTCGGATTCGGTTAATTGGGTTATTCCGTACGTATTTATTAAGCGATTAAGGGCTAAGAGTATAAGGAGCCTTCCCAGTCCCAGTCTTCCAGAGAGGAAGGTCTGGCTTAGCTCAGCTCGAGATGGGCATCTTAGTAATGGATTTCGTATTATGGCGCTTGGAATATAGTACGTCATACGTCGTGTTGCGAATTAAAAAAAAGCGAAGAATACGCGGCAATGGCCAGGCATTATAAAGACGACAAAGGACAGCAAAGAAACAAGGACAGGAAAAGACAAGGACTTGACTTGCGACAAATGATATGTACCGATGTTACATCCATCACAAAAAGGCGCTGACATGCGCTTCGGCGACATAAAGAAGTGCAGAGATCAATATTTGTCGTCCTGCTAGCGCCCCGCTGCGGCCGCTGCTTGCGCCACTGCTTCCATGAGCACGTTCGCGACGCTCCCCGTAGCGTTCTGTTCCGAAGCAGAACCCGCGGCATTGTCGCGTTCTGATGGGTTCAAAGCAGCAGGTTGCTGAGGCTCTGGCTCGTCCAACCGCTGGCGCTTCAAAGAAGAAGAAGAAGAAGCAGAAGATGGTTCTTGCTGGGCACCGGCCCCGATGAACTCACGATGGAAAGGAGCGCCGTGATACTCGGACCCGGGAGGAGCCTGGGGATGGTGCCCTGAGGGCATAGGTGGCGGCGGTGCTCCGACTTGCTGGCGTAGGAATGCTTCAGCGGCAGCAGCTGCGGACGCCGCGTCCTGGTAGGGTGGTATCAAAAGTGCGCACACAAGTTCAGTTATAAATGTAAGAAGACGAAAAGAGTGAAAACAAAGAATTCATGGAATGCAGACAGAAACAGAGAAAAATAGGTACAGTTGATACGAGGAAAAAGTTTTGGACAAATACTGGTTCAAAAGTTGTCATCTCACCCCAACTTGCGCTAAGCTCTGAAGAGTGAACGCCGGGGCATGACCTCCTCCACCAGTAGTTCCCAAAGAAGATGAAGGCGAAGCACCAGGAGCGCCGCCTGCTCCTCCTCCTGCGGTAGCATTGAACGCAGCAGCGTTCGACGCAAATTGCGCTAATGCGGAGAACGGATTGAAGTCCTGGCTGCCAATAGTACCGCTGTTGCTGCCGCTGTTGTTGTTGTTGTAGTTGTTGTTGCCACCATTGCC
>Ga0307931_1000408_pt1 | contig 26687 bp, 28 predicted proteins | sample OrgLakmetageno47_FD_201816 | JGI IMG/M metagenome (GOLD analysis project Ga0307931, IMG submission 201816) | Saline water microbial communities from Organic Lake, Antarctica - #47 | ecosystem: Environmental > Aquatic > Non-marine Saline and Alkaline > Saline | place: Antarctica: Organic Lake...
GAGCACTCCAGGGCCTTGTTCCTGTAGAAATAATTTAACAACCACCACGTAAGAATAAAGCTTTTAGTTCAAAAAGTGTAGAAGGCAAACTAACCCATTTTTCTTCGAGCCTTGATTTCTTTGTCGGCAGAACATCCATCTCGCCGAGGCACGCCGATGTGAATCGATCAAGAAGTTCCGCTGACGTTTGATCAGACGAACTCTGCGGAATGCCCAAAGCCCACCTATTGTGTTGAAATAATAATGGATGAAAAAACATAAGCTCAGACTTGTAAGATTTAGAAGATACTACAATAAATCGTCACCTTGCGAGCATGTCTGCATATTCAATCAGCCAATGTTCCACTATTCCGACTCCATTGCCTGTTTCTTCCATTGATTGAGCTTTGCCAGCAGCTAGCTCCTCGGGATAAGAGTCATCTCTTACATGTTTGAGAAATTCTGCCACTCCATCTGTGGCCTCCATAATAGCACGCTTTGGTAAACCAATTAAGATGCGAGCATGCTCATCCTTTTGGGCCTGTGCAGCCTCTGATTCCTCTACAAATGCATTTGGCACGCCTGCTGTACACACGTCAATTGCTGTCTCTGCAGCACCAGCGTCGAATGGCGAGGCCTTATTCGACTTATGCACGCTCTTTAAAAGGTCGTCGAGGGCGAGCCCTGTAAATCCATGGTCTGTCTGGGTACTGCTTAAACGCTCTTCGCGTTGAAGCATGGCTGGATCATACCTGGCAGCTCGAAGAGTCTTCACAAGCAAGCGAGGAGGGACTTCGAGGCGCGTGAGAAGGTGCGCCAAATAAGTCTACGCAAAGAGAAAAAAAGCCAACCTAAGTACCGATTCATCAATTTGGTGAATTAATAAAACAGCGACGTAGCACTCAACATACACACATTTGCCTAACCTGCATAGCCACAGCTTTCACAGTGGTGCTCAGCATGTGCTTGCTTTCCTCTGCATCATCATTCTCAGAAGAAGAGGTTGATCGAGCCAAGGCTACAGGGAGATAAGTGGGCACTTGAGTAGCATTGTAAGCAAGGAAAGGCAGCGGGTGCCATAGGCCTTGTGCAAGTTCTGCTTCTTCTGCGGATGGCGACACTACTGACATCGAGAGAGCGACACCAGAATCATTGCTTCGTTCTTTGGGAGGGCTCATAGTTTCAATACGATGCCACCAAAAGGGTGGAATGTAAAGGACATCACCCGGCTCTAAAATCACCTGAAGAGGAATGCAGGTTATAAAAACAGAATGATTAAGGGACTCCTGAATGCTTAGAAATATGGGCCGTAAGATTATAGGATAGGGCATGAAATGACTTGCCTCAGTAGCGGTGAGTGTTTCGAATGAAGGGAAGCGAAGGATATCCGGGGCGTCAAAATCAACCTGATATCATCGAGGCGAGATCAAATTCTATCAAAGAGCAATCGATGGTGCACAAAATTCACAGCAACGATTATTCGCGTCTCAAAGTCTCAACCTGGCTCTGGTGCCGGTGAGGTGAAGCTTCGTCGTGAGGATAAAGTGCGCGCCATTGTTTTGGGCTCCATAACAGCACGCGTTTTCGCCCTAACACCTTCATTGTATTCATTGAAGTAATCAGACAACAGTATTGCAAAAAGTCAAATGCAAATCCTAGGTGATACAAGCATGCCGCATACGTACTATACGACTACATCAGTAGTAATGTAGTATCTTCAATTAGAAAAAAAAACGACCTAGGTAACTATGTTGTGTGCACAAACCTGAGTAAGAAAGTTGTGACTCTTATCAAAGTGGGCGTGCGCTGTCACGCCAGGTTGCGACAGCCACAGCATTGCTACGGCATCGTGCGCACTGCCCTCTGCTGGCGCTTCACTTTTGCTCACAGCTCTTGTGACAGCGGCATCTTTCACTTCGAAGAATCGCCATCCTCGAGTTGCATCTTGAAAGGATTTGACAAAGGACCAATCCGCGAGGGGTGCTGTGTAGTAGCTACATGACAGCAAAGAGCAAAAGAAAGTAGAAGACTTCAAAAATGGAGCAAAAAAATACATATATAGCTATAGTTTTGAGTTGTGGTCTTCTACGCAGTTATTACCAGTACGGGGCGTCAGGATCAGTTGTAGAGTCCATGAAGGTGCTCATAGGAAGTCCGTCAAATGTATCATATGCTTGCGGTCCCAGCCCAGATGATAGCTTGAAGATTGGCGAGTGCCACTGCAACAGGACGCGCACACAGTAGGATTAAACTCGTTAAAGCTTGCGAAAGCCACCTCCTAGATAAAACACGGCCCATTGTATGTATAATATTTGATTTGACTTGAATTCAAACCTGTGCCTTCACTCGCACAAGAGCAAGCCCTTCGAAAGCAGTTCGCAGGCGCGATTCAACGCTCCATTCGAGCAAAGAGGATAAATCCGCAGTGGGAGTGCCATGTGTATCTGGAGATCCAGGTTGTAAACCCAAGGATAAATCAGAACTTAGCCATCCGCGCACAAGCTTTGGTTGGCGTTCAGCAGCAACGTCATTAGGTGTCAACTTTGATCCACCAGAAGGCTCCAATCGACCTTGTGCTCTCAACTTTGGAGATCTATATGGCACACGCCTTGCTGGTGAACTACTACTAGCAGTGTTTGGCCCATCTGAAGCCTCAATGCTTGTGTCATCAGGCAGGGGCCATATCTTTGACATATGATCGTTGGTCGAAGAGCTTGGCAAAAATTGAGGAGGCAGCAAGTTTGATGGCAGTACCTACAGTGAATATGACACCAGCATAATGCAGTCGTAGAAGTGTTACGCTTCTGGAAATACAAAAGTAGATAGTAAATTGAATCCATCCACATGATAACAGAAAGAATTTTAAACTTGAAACTTCAGCGGCTTGTCCCCAAGTGTAAACTCATTCATGTCTCCAAACTGATAATTACCGTGAGGGTAGTGGCTATAGCAACCAACGCAGCGACGGCGCCGATTGCAAGCTCTACTACTGACGGCGCGTTGGAGCTCTTCATCTCGGATACTTTTACTTACTTTTAGGGCCGCAAGTGTATGCTCAGTAGCATAACCAAACTATTAGATCATTTCCACACTAGACGACTCTGTAAAGGTGCTATCTCTTGTGTCGGGAAAGATTCTAATCTTTCAAAAAATATGCTAGGATGGCACAGTAGCGCAGCAGCAGCAGTGTGCTCAGTGCAGCAGCAGAAGAATGCGGGCGGGCCAAATGATGAGAATTCGAGAACTGGACTAGCTAGCTAGATGGGTCGAAGGTGACACTTGACATGAGATGAGCTGCTCAGAATCAACGAGATGTACTCGCCCCCTGTAGTAGCGTGATCTTGAAGTTCTTCGCAGTATTTTTTACTCAGAGTAGTCTAAAAAATGCGTACGAGATAGGAAGTAGTTGTTCATAAGAAGCTCAATTTAGAGATGCTATTCGCTATTTTTTCAACTCTTCTTGTGATCGGAGAGCCTGTGAGGTCGTTCAGTGTATCCTTCGGCACGGTGCCGCGACTAGCCGCCTCGTACGCTGACTCAAAGAGCTCGCAGTCTGATGAACTCACACCCATCAAGACGACGAACAGATTAGAGAGTGCACTAGCGGGCCTTTCCGAGGGAGAGAGATACAATGTTGTCCTTCAAGGAATGCTGCAGCGAACTAAGGGTCCTGCGATATCCTCGGTACTGACATCCGAAGTGTTTCCTTTACTGGAAGAGATGGCTGAACGAAGAGGCCAAAAGCTCACAGACGACTCGTGCGCGGCTATCCTAGACGGTACAACCTCACACGCACAAATATCACATCGAATAATCCTACTTATTCACTTCGAAATTTGACTTCCCACATTGTATTCAGCTGCGGCGTCGGTGGATGATGCGTCAGCGATGGAACAATCGATTCGGTTGAGTCGACGAGCTGGCGGGAGTGCCTTGAGCAAATACTCTTGCGAGCAGGTGTGAAGGTTATAACAAATAAACGAAGTGCTAGTCTCGTTCACTGCCGCTTCTCGTTCTATAACCTTCTTCTTATTTTTGGTCTAGACTACGCTCTCGCTGCCCCCAACCGACCCTCGTCGCGCGTCCGCGCTCCTCGAGTCCCTGCCACCCTACCCTGTAGACGACCGTAGCAGCGAGGTGGTAGCAGCTCTGGCAGTGCTGGGAATAACATTCTCAGCTCTTCTCTGGGACCCCATTTTGGCTCCACTGGCAGGTACTTGAGGATGAAGCTCAGAGAGCACAGTACCCTTGCCACTTTGAAATTGCTGTAAATCTTTGTCTTTGTGTCTAGCCTGTAGCGTCGAGTTGTTTCATCCAGTCTTCTCTTCTGCTCTATAAATAGGACACGCCGATGATTTCATCAACCCGCCAGCAGTTCTAGCTGTAACATCAGTGCTCGGGCTAGGAGTTGATGTGGCAGCTGGCAATGGTACCTACACCAACCAAGTGACAGGGGGTCTCGGCCGGCTGTTCACAAGGGACCCTACTCGAGAATGCCGTTGCGAAGCGGCTTCGTTCTTGGCGGCCTACTTGCTGGGCTTGCCCTCCTTTGGCCTCGCCCCCACGGCCCTGGAAGCCCTCAAACTGGTGGACAGCTCCTCTTCCTCCTCCTCTGTGGACTACGGGTCTGCAGCGGGGGTGCACCGCTTGCTGGTGTGGCTCTTGGCTCCGGTAGCATCTGAACAGGCCGAACACAGGACATTACTGATCAGCGACCCTCGGCAGGTAGGCTAATTAACAGAGTGCTGTAATGAAGCTGTTTTTTTTTTTGCGTTAATTCCTTTGTTTTCGTCATTTTACTTGGCACCTCCCGCCTTGCTCTCTCTTACCAACAGGCGGCCACCTTGTTGAAACTTTTGCGGTCTCGCGGGATCGGTTCTGCTGAAGGATACACCGAAGCAGATGACGATCTGCGCCTTCGAGCTGCTTTATCTCAGGTGGTTACTGCCAATCTTCTCGTGCATCCCTGTCTCTTGGACTTAAGCATAACACTGGGACTTTCAGCTTTCGCTGTACCGTTTTTTTTTCGCAAGTCGCCTCAGGGATGTCCTCTTTTCTATTCCCTCGTTATATAGGCGGAGCTGCTCATGAAGAAGTATGGCCCAACTGCTGATGCTCTGCGCTTTCGGATGGAGACAGGGAGCGCGACCGTTAGCAACTGCATAAATTTACTGGAAGGATCTAAGTAAGAACTCTGCGAAGCGCTTCCACCTCCGCTTACCCGGCCATTGAACTGTGCGGTGAACGCAGCGATTTGAGGTCGAGCCGTTCCCTTCCCTTGGATCCGGCATTGAGCCGCAAGTAGGCCATCTGCGGGCTAATGTATATACGGATTATTCTTTATGTTATCCTGGATAGGTGAATGCTAGAAAAGAATTCACCGCACTCAGAAATGCGCCAGGGACCGGGACATATGCGAATTGAATACTACCAACGAGATATCCATGTACCTATGCGCATATTATGCTTCTGATGACGTATATTTCCATACTTCAAAGCGCTCGAAAGCTCCTTGCGCTTCAGAACTTCACAAATCCCTTTTAATTCATAATTCTTATGTTGAGTGCGATTAAATTCCTAGTTTCAGATTTGAGCTCCTGGCTTCTGGCCGGGGTTTGTGATGAACCTTATATAGCTCCGTTGATAACCAATGCGACTGTAAGCTGGGAATTCATGAGAATTACAGCACTTCAAAGGAGAAATCAGCTCATTTCACGAGCTTCCTGAAGGCGAGCGCCGCATTGTGGCCCCCAAACCCTAGGTTGGTGCTCACTGCCACGTCTACATCGGCTTTCACCGACTTGTTGGGCACGTAAAAGAGGTCGCAGTCCGCATCCGGGGTCTCGTAATTGATGGAAGGCGGCACGACTCCGTCTTTGATGGCCTTGGCACAGGCGATGGCCTCGAGGCCCCCTGCGGCGCCCAGGGTGTGGCCGGTTTGTCCCTTGATCGACGAAATAAGCAAATCCTTGGCGTGATCCCCAAACACCCCTTTGATGGCCATGGTCTCGAACTTGTCGTTGTAAGGAGTCGAAGTGCCGTGCGCGTTGATGTAGGTCACCTACGGGTAATTCAAAGGAGGGCGCATGTGAAAGAGAGAAGCGCTGCATGAACAAAGAGAAATGTAGCCGTCGCACCAAAGGTTATTGAGCCAGGATTAGCGCATGTGTTATTCCATTTCCTATCGCCAGCCCTTCACATCTCACCTGCGTCAAGTCCTCGATGCCTCCTTTCCTGAGGGCCGCCGACATGGCTCTTCCCAGGCCTTCCCCCTCTGGGGCCGGGGTGGTAATGTGGTGCGCGTCGCACGAGGCTCCGTAGCCAATCAGCTCGCAGTAAATGTCGGCGCCCCGCTTGAGGGCGTGCTCCAGGCTCTCCAGCACCACGACCCCCGCGCCCTCGCCCATCACGAAGCCTGAGCGGTCAGCGTCAAAAGGGCGAGAGCCTTTGGTCGGGTCGTCGTTGTAGTTGGTGGTCATGGCCTAGTGGCAGATCATATTGGGGCACACGGAACAAGGAAAACTGTAAGATGGTGACAACGTTGACGCTTAATAGTATAAGGCTGTGCAGACAGGCAGACTTGATTCGAAAGGGGAATAGTGTGACACAACGGGTGCGCTACGGTTGACTTCTCTTCTCTTGAGATTACTCACCTTCATGGAGCAGAAGCCGGCAAAGCTCAAGGGGGTGATGGCGGCCTCACACCCGCCGGCAATCATCACGTCCGCATCCCCGCGCTAAAGGTATGATTGGCATGATGGATTGGTTGAATCGAGGTAAAGAAATGAGAAGTTGAGCTGGCAAGATTGTCATAATTCACAACTATTAGTGCGGCTAAAGTAGCAGGATATGCAGTACGAGGCAAACGTATCTTTGACGTTGCTCACACCTGAATCGCGTACATGCTTTCTCCCATGGCGTGACTTGCAGTGGCGCACGCAGAGACTAGGCCATAATTGGGGCCCTTGCACCCGAACTCAATCCCAATTACCCCTGAGGCAGTGTTCCCCAGCAGAGCTGGGATCGTGAACGGGCCCACTTTTTTGGGGCCGGATTTGTCCAATTTCAGGGTTTCCCGCTCGTACGATTCCATGCCCCCAAACGCCGACCCCACGATCACTCCAATCCGCTCCGCATTCATCGCGCTGGTGTCCAGTCTCGCGTCCTCTAGTGCGAGCCGCGTCGCCGCCACGCCTATCACATGTACAAAAAAACAGCAACCACGACAAGACGACGAAAGTTATTGTAAGGATGGCCGTATTTGAAGCAGCAAGAAGAGCTCTTCACGAGGCTACGCCAATCGATTCATTTGTGCATGCATACCGAAGTGGGTAAAGCGGTCGTTGCTCCTCGCGGACTTTTTGTTGGTGAAATAGCTCGCAGCATCGAAGTCACTCGCCACCTAGTTAAAGGAACAAACATTACTTTTGAATCAAGCAAGAACGATGTTAAGCAGTTGACGGTCAGTGTGTCGAGGCGACTGTCCCCTCGACTACGGGAATTCATGGATGTTACAAATAGAACAAGCTAGCTAGAGTTGGCAAGCTGCTTGATAGTCACAAACCTCAGCAGCGATCTGACATGTGTACTCGCTGACATCGAAGCGTGAAACCGTGTCAATAGCAGTCTTGCCATCCAGAAGGCCCTGAAAGAAGGAGGTTTGGTCCATCCCCACTTTGGACACCGGCCCCAGACCAGTAACCACTACGCGCTGCACAAGCAGGGGTTTAGAATTTAAATAACTACGTTAGAAAAGATGATCAATACAATCATGTAGGCTTAGGAATGTCAGCGTGAGTACTTGAAGGCCAGTCGTGAAGTAGCATGAGGTGTTGTCTTTCTGACGGTCGTAGTACCTGGCTATCTGGAAGTTGGTTGGCATGGGCACGAACACTCGCCCGTGATAAAACAGTAGGTAGCGGAGAGAAAGCTACTGTTGCTCCTGTGCAGAGCAGTAAGATCACTGTGCGAAGCAACGCCATGCGTTCCCTTGTAGCTCTAGATTGGCCCTTGCTAGCAAATCTCGAGCAATAATTTTGCTGACGCACGTACGTCATTGTGGGAAGCAGAAACATCAAGAAAAATCTGTGAAAAGGTACAGATCTGTACCGAATTCCACCCTGTACCAGTTATATGTCTGTGTCTGTTCGTTCGTTCAGTAAGTAGTACTAGTATCTAGTGTTGCCTTGAGTTTGATCCAAAAGTGCACATCATTACTCAACCGCCCTTGGCTGTTTCATAGGTCAAGAAAGAACTCTATTCAAACTCTCAGTGGAATACGGGCGCAGTAAAACGGCACACACCAACCCCGACGTGCGCCATCTGTCTACTGTCTATCGACTATCGATCAGGACCCCACCGCTGCCGATGACCCGGTTTCCTGCTGCCTGAATCACGTTACCCTTCGCACACGCCATGCGTCTCTGTTGCGAATACAGTCCAAGAACAGCCAGCTACGGACGCGCCTTTGGCCTTCCGAACTCTATTTCTCTCTCGAGGGACAGCCCTCTGCTATCGCCACTCGCGAGGCGCTACCTTAATCCACCTTAATGGAGCCGTAGATTTTCTTCGTGAACCACAGGCATGAGAAGACGCCCACGCAGCCAGTGGTCAGGAAGATGGACAAGGAGAGCATGCCCATGTAGCCGAAGTATAGCAGGTAGGTTACCCACATGTCGGGCTCCAGCCGCGAGAAGTAAATGGCCGCGTACACAAACACGTACAAAGCGGTGCTGCCAGACGTGAGGAACGAGCGCCACCACCAGTTGTAGTCCTCGCAGCACAGCTGGAAGTAGCACAGCACCACCGTGATTTCCGCGCAGGTGATGACGAGAATCAAGAACACCAGGAAAGTGAAGCCAAACACGTAGTAGTATTGGTTCATCCACATGGAGCTCAAGATGAAGAAAAATTCAACGAAGCAAGCGCCAAACGGCAGAATCCCGCCCACGAGGATGGTGAACCAGGTGCTGAGGTACCAAGGCTGCTCGGGCACGGCACGCGGGATCACGTTGGCTTGTTTGGTGGGGTATTCGATGGGGGGGTTCTTGTAGCCGAAGTATGCGCCCAAAAACACGAGGGGCACCGAAATGCCGAACCACAGCGCAATTAGGGCGGCCAGGGACATGAAGGGAATGGCGCCGGTGGAGTGGTAGGACGCGAGCACGAGGTTGAAGCTCAGGAACAAAGTCATACACAGGCCAGGGAACGCGAGGGCGGTGTAGGTGGTACACTTCTGCCACTCTTTGCCCTTGAAGGTCTTGTACAGGCGGGCGGAGGAGTAGCCCGCCATGGAGCCGCACAGCACGTAGAGCACCAGGACCGCAATCACCAGGCTGCCGCGGTTCGCAGGCGAGAGGAAGCCCACCGCCGCAAAGCAAATGGTGCCGAAGCCCATGGCCAGGAGCTGCACGCCCGTGCCGCAGAGCACCGCAAAGATCATGGGGTAGGGGGCCGGTGGGCGGAACACGTCGCCGTGCACTAGCTTCCAGCCGGACTCCTCGCGCTCTTCGGCCTTTTCGTCTTCGGTGAGGACGCGGTTGTAGCGCGTGATGTCGCGGCGGAGGTTGCGCACCATGATCATCACGATCATGACCGACAAAAAGACCACGATGAGCATCGAGTTGATGATGGAAAACCAGTGCACCTGCGAGAGAGAAGGGAGTGAAGGGGGAGGGGAGGTGTATAAAAACATGAAAGCTCGAAGAGGATATTCAGGTCCCCAAATATAGATAATAAGTTCTGCAATAAGAAAAAAAAGTGAAAAGTATAAAAAAAAGCCCCTTCCAAGCCCCTTCCTTATACCTTATCGGGCACCGCGTTGTCCATGGTCAGGTAAATGTCCCAGCGGGAGGCCCACTTCACGTTGGAGGCCCGCCACATCACGTCGTAAGTGAACAGCACGCGGCCGGGCTTCACTTCTTGCTTCTCGCCGATGGACTCGAAGACCATGGGGCCGCTCTTGTCGCAGGTGGTCAGAGGCGGCGCGGTGCGAATGTCCTCCCCGTCCCAGATTTGCCCGTTGGCGAACTTGTGCTTGACCGTAAACGGCTCCACGTAGAACCCCACCACCCGGGACCCGTCCTGAGAAGAGGAAGAAGACGGGAAGAAAGGGGTGAAAGGCACAGGAGCGAGCAGAGTCCAGTCAGGAGGTGCCTGCGGCCTCTTCTTACTATGTGGGTCATCATCTAATACATCGCGCGTGCACGCGAAGGCTGATCGAAAGGAGAACTTCAAGTCAACACTGCGGGTTCTTATTAAAAAAACATGGAGGACGAGCACCAAAACACTCACGTCCAGAGGGTGGTATTCCACGATGATGTTAACGTGGTTGAAGATGTAGCTCTTGCTGCCGTCCTGGTAGCCTACAGGGAAACCGCCCGCGTAAGTGGTGGTGATGTACTGCTCGCTGTCCAAAATCGACGCCGCCTGACAAAGAGGAAGAAGCACAAGCAATCAGAAGAGACCAGAATGAAGCGGCAGCGTGCGGAGGAGAACGAGGGGATGACAGAAAAAAAAAACAGACGGGGATGAATGGGTCGAAGAAGGAGAGGGCAAGGGAGTGAGAACGCAGGTAAAGGTGAGCCCGCATTATCCACCAACAACACTGTTGCTATGGAGTACCGGCAAGTTGTCGATGATCCAGTTGTGGTGGTACTCTTCTTTGATGATCGCTTTGAACGCCTGCACGTCGTGGGACTTGAAGTGCTCCATGCACAAAATGTTGCAAAACTGGTCTTGCTCCATGAAGAGCTGCGAGCAACGAATGAATCAAGGGTAGGGATGGGCAGAGATCCAGTGAGAAATCAACGTGTACACTGAGAGAGGACAAAATGAATTCAAGAAGGAGCAAGCTGGAAACAAATCTTGCACTAAATATAGCATGTGTACTAACGAGAAATTAGATGCAGCTCTCGGCACTTTTCGACCGTATAAGCACGCCTTTGTGACATTCATTGCCACAGAGACAAAGAGGCTTTTCCAGGTTTCCTCGCTTACTCGTGCCCTCTTGTGTGCAGTAGTAGTCGCATGATCAAAATCGCACTATTGACGCTAGTGTCTATGACCCAAATGAAGAACATCTACGCCCCCTTTCGTACCTGGTAAGGCGACGATTCGATGCGGTCGCCGGTGAGGAACTCTCCCAGGTTTTCCTGCGCCTGCTTCACCCCGCCAGGTGGTTTGCAAAACTTGAGGGCGTAGTAGTCGTACGGGATCTGCGTGTGAATCGACGCCATCTTGTTCACTTTCAACTCCACCTAACATAGAATCCAAGCCATACAGATCAGTGTGGCTCATGCACTCACAACTATGATGGTAGGCAAAACTGCGGGCGCCAATTCAAAAATCAGTGCGAACAAGTATGGTATTTCTTTTGAGATGAGGTCGCCGGGATCGCGTAGCTTGGCACCCCGACACCTTTCGACCTCCTCTTAGGTTTTGATGAGACTTAGCTCTTCCTTCATCATTGTCATCGTCAGACAAACAGCATGTCTAATTGGACTACGAGATACTCTAATAGTACACGCCATCTATGACCCAAACCCTCTTGAAAGTAATATGCGCCACATACCCGATCGCCATAGCGGAAGGTGCGGGGCGCCACGCCTGGCAAATAAAATGCCGAGGCAGGCGCCAAGGTTACCGCGGCCAGCGCTGCGCGGAATGCCATCTCGTATAAGCGTTCCGTCGCGACAAGAGACCCACTTGTTGGACCACACAAATTTCGTTTCGACGTTGGCCAAAAGATGCGTGACGAGAAGGAGAAAGCCTACTGTAGTAAAAAAAACTACGAGTTCTCTAACATGCTTGAAACTATTACAGGGGGGTTAAGTAGCGAGTTGATTTCCGAGAGGGGGAGAGTAGAGAGAGAAAGAGAGGTAGAGGTAGAGGGAGGGCGAGACAGGAGAGGGAAGGAAAACAAGAACGTGGAATCGGAAGAGTTTCGATTGGGCAAATATATCAGGAGGGGATCTTTTACCCCGTCGCCCTCCCACGACAGGTGGCATAGGGGATGGAAATTTGAAGATCTGAAGTGGTTCCGCTTGCTTAATCTTGCACACAAGAACTAAATGGTCTCCACTTGATTGCCTCCACATAAATTATTCGCATGTGCAATCGGTAGCACCCACAGGGACAGGCAAGTAAGGATGACCAAAACCGGGCACCCACTTGCTCTTGTGAGCACTTCACTGCAGCTTTTCAGAGACACCACCGGCCAGCCAAAAAGCTTGGGCTCTAAATTCAGGGCATGACCATATGCTTTCGTTGCGCCCAGCAGGTCGCCTTCTCTTCGCCTCGGGCAAGTTTCTTTCGCCAAATTCTTTCATCATCGACTCTTGCCGAATGATTTTGTGTTCGTCTTCGGCATGCTTCTCGGTTATTGACGCATTAGGAGTAGCTTGTGCGCAACTTCTAGGTAAGCTGCCTCCTCCCTCACTACTGTGACGACTGCTTGAACACGGCGAGTCTTGTGGAACAGGATCACAATGCTCGACTAGGCGAGTCATAGTGCCTCGAAAAAAATTCAAGGTTACTTCAAAGCTTTTATAAGGATTTGGCTCCCATTCCTCTCCAGCTTTGCGCGCTTCGAATTCTTCAAATCTAGTTCGGCCGGTGATTATTGCAATGCACAGATCAACGAAAGGTGATAAAGACAGAAGATTAACGCAAAGAGCACAGGCAGAATCATTAATTGCAACAGTAACCACAACATTCACTTACAGTTCTTGGCTCAGGATATTTTTCGCTGGTTCCCATGTGTCACCGGACGCGTCGAATCCTTTCCAGCGAACGAGATATTCGTACCGATTATGATCACCTTCATGAAGCCCCTTCGACAGGTCGCGTTGGCCTAAAATTTTCTCCGCTATGAAAACATCTTCAGATGCACGTTTATGACTTGATTTGCGGGCCTTCGAGGCTCGGGCCCGATGCACCATGTTTGCGAGATGAAGCCCGCCACGCGTCAACGCGTCAACGGTTTCTCGAAGATCCGGGAAAAACAACGAGCCTAGGGTTCGTAAAAATAAGTAACAGTTTTGACCCAAATAAGTAAATAATTAAGTAAATACGGCATATACGGTGATATATACCGTATATTAGGGCGAGAAAGTAACAATTTTAGAATTCCAGTTTAAGAAAGTCCCATTTTCCGGAAAAAGTGGAAAAATCTATTACTTATTTACTTATAAAATTACTTATTTGGCCTAAAAAATTTGCATACATAAGTAATACTTATTTTTATCAACCCTAAACGAGCCGAGCGATGATGTCATGTCCGTAAAAGTATCGTGCACTAATGTAGTGCGGTGGAAAACATGATGGGCAAGGTACATGATGCATGAAACAGACAGAAGATAGAAGGCAATACAGTACGGCCAATTCTGGGTAATAAGAGCGAGGATTATTACCCTGAGCCCTCGCTTTCTTGGCAGGACAAGAAGGAAACCGTGGCGATCTCTTAACGCCCGCAACTGACTGCATGCAAGTTCGTAAAAACGCAAGACCAAGACAAGACAGAAGACATAAACTTCTCTCCATGATGAAAAAAGGCCCGAATAGTTAATTTAAGTCAAATATTGAGCACACCAAGACCTTCTCAAACGCGAACTTATACTGGCCGTACAGAGCCCGTTTTTTTCTTTTCCAATTTTAACGAAGCAAGATCGAAAAAGAATTGAACTCCGCTGATCGTTTTGTAAAACCCAACAAGCGACACAAGAGAAATAAATGATAAAAACCAGAACATGGAAAAATTTTCGGTGTCTGTGCGCTGGAAAGATAGAACTTTCTCTTGAATGTTTGATGTTCAATCGAGGGCACGAAAGTTTCTGTACTAACGCAGCTCTCTTAGAAGTTTTTTCTTTCTAAGCTGATAATAAGTAACCGAAGTCCCACACTCGATGCATCAACTAGCGGACTGCTCATGCCACAACGACAGGTCACAGCCAGGGCCAGATGTGTACCCATATTGCTTTGCCATGTCAGCGACTTTCGTGGCAAGAGCGAAATCAACGGCTGCTACGTTTGCCAAAGAGCATCGGCCGTGGTGACGATGATGATGATTTAATCGCACTTCTCCTAAACCTATAGCGTGCATGAGGGAACTTCCTGTAGCTCGATGCTTTGCGCGACTGCAGTATGATTGATTGAATGCTCTTTCGCAAACACGACTAGCGAGGTTTTCAGAAGAGACAAAGTCTTCCATTCGTAGAGTGAAGTCAGCGTAAGTGGCCACGTGAGAGTTCCAAGCAACCCACACATGGGCAGCCCACACACAGGGGTCAGCTATAGACGGATCGATCCCGGCGGAGCGCCAGACAAACGCCCGGCTGATGTTGTTGTGCGTGGTGAGGGCGCCCATGTTGGCGACAGGGCAGCGCACCTGTCGCGATGGAGACACAATAGACAGGAGCGCGCAAGATACTTGAATTGCAAAACGTATAGAAATAGAAAGATTTGGCAACACTTATCGCATTATGTCGCCACTTCAAAACCAAGGCTAAGATGCGTTAGTCAATTTGGCGCAGCATGATAAAAAGCTGGTGCGTCGCATCTTCTTCTTCGTCTCACCTGGTGTATCACGGTGCGAAAGCGCGGCGTTTCATCTGGTAAAAAGCCAACGGACTTATAAATGCCTGCTCTCGGAAAGGGGTACGGTTGCCCGACCACCACATCGTTCACTGCGTGAATCCAAGAAGCTGCGCCTGCGCCCTCCGCATACTCGTGGCCTACCTCAATGTCAAACCAGCGAGCCAGCGCTGCCTGAACTAAATTAGTGCCGCTGCCGCCGACTCCAGTGATAAGCACGCTGTATATCCCCTTGGTGGCTCTACTCGTCTTTTCGGCTGCGCCACCCCTGCGAGCAATCCTTGTCATTTCTTCGAGTGACCCATGGCACTGAGGGTCATATTTGCGGGTATTAATGAGACGAGCACAGCTTGAACCTCTTGACGTGGCTGCGGCAATCAGGGCTGAGCATGTGTTGTCACGAAGAGGTGATGAAGGAGTATCCGCAAATTGACATGACGGCAGGAGGATTGCAGGAGTTGATTCAAATTGAGGCTGCTCCTATAAGTATAGAACACAGTAAGGGTCCAGCATAAGGGTTAGTATGCATAAAAAGATGGTAACATGCGCAGATTGCGTGCTCTTCGGCGTTACCTGGGATGGGTTTGGCACATGCCCTGTCCAGCTCCTGAGGATCATCAAGAACCTGTAACAAGGCATCAGATATTTCACAAGACAGTAAACATTCGATATTTTTCAAAGCTGCAAGTCCTCACCCGAAAGCCGCACAAAGGCTGCGACTGTTGCAATGCCGGCGAGCCCAAATTAATTCAAGGCGTCTACGCATTGCGGCACTCTAGTATTCGACAGTTCTTGAACTAGGCCTCGATTATTCACAAAAAAAACATTACTATTCATAAATTGACTCATGCTGCCACCTTATCAAAGTGGCTACAACTTTTGTTGGTGGTCACTTCACGTCAAAACTATCGCCTACGCATGCTTGATGCGATGTGATAATTAGTGACGACCGACGCGAATGCTGGCTCACGTCTGTTTGAAAGCTAGCTAGTCTCGCTACTTAGTAGTGGTTGCATTGGAGTGAATTTTGCAGTTTTCAATGCTAGTTCGGTGCTAATTAATTGGAGAACTTGTAACACATGGCTAATATCTCCATGCTTTGCCTGCTTCTATCTGTAATCTTATTACTAGCTAGCTAGTACGTAAGGAAAAATGCAAGATTTTGGAACTGGGTCCGAATGTCCGAGTAGCCCGCCAAGTTGCGAGCGAGTCCCGAGTTTTTTCCTCGCTCAGTCACTCGGGACTCGGCCGTTTGCGGCATGAGCCACTCGGGGCTCGGGGCTCACTCGGGACTCGGGCGCAGCAGGAGGAGGTTACTCGGAGCTCACTCGGAACTCGTTCTTCACTGCTGCGGTGTGTACTTGTCTTGAACTGGATGCATTAAGCCCCTCTAAGGAAGGAGTCTGAATATAATGCATACGTACAAATAAACGTAGAGGAAATAAACCTGACTTCAATTAGAACTTTGCTTAAACGAAACCAAATCTGACAGATGCCGGCGCTGCGGGTTGAGGTGTAAGTACGAATATTACAATGCACACAAGCGGGCCCTACATGCAAATATGAATTACTTAGCCCTCTTATATTTCGAAGCGCGGGTGTGGAGAAGCAAGCGGCTCATGTGGCTATGAAGCAGCTATTTGGAATGCCTTGAATCAAACGTTGCGCTCGCGCGGCACTCAACTGACAAAGCAAATGGTTTGTGCTCGATTTCAATAACTCCTCTATAGCAGCAGAACCCGAAGAACATGGAAACTCTCCACGCCATTTGTCACTCCGGTCAAATACTTGAGATGGCCATGTGCGTTTAGTGGGGTCCGAACTCGAACTCGAACTAATACAAACCCAATTGACACAGAAGCCAATGCTGCGGGAAGAAGTGTACGCGCGTGCGTTGCGCGCAAGTCAAAATCGTAAATAGGAAGTGTGAAGCCCTCTTACTTTTTGACCAGGGAGTAGGGAGGCCGAGCGACTCATACAGCCATAGAGCTGCCCTTTCATCTTGAGTGAGTCCTCCGAGTTGTGAGAGATTCCCAAGTTGTTTCCTCGCTCACCCGGGACTCGGCCGTTTGCGGCTTGGGCCACTCGGGGCTCACTCGGGACTCGGGCGCAGCAGGAGGAGGCCACTCGGAGCTCACTCGGGACTCAGCCCGTAGATTTTTGGCCGCTCGGACTCAAATTCTCACTCGGATTTCTCAGACGCCCGGGTGCCGATCCCTGTAAACAAGTAATGAATGTACTTGAACTCGAACTAATACAAACCCAAATGGCACAGAAACCAATCCTGCGGGCAAGTGCGGAATGATTCAGGAGGGAGAGGGGCATTGGCCAAATTCCTCGAAAAAAATGCAAAAGCGAGGTATTTGTGGGTGTTGCGCACTCCGCAGAACAACCAAGAGGAAGGCGCGCGAGCAAAGAAACTCGTGACACGCGGAACACGAGGTTCACCTCGGCAGAGGTCGAAGTGTGCCTTTCAGCGCGCACGGCGCCTATTGTTCTGCCCCTGAGCCATAAGAGGTCTTGATGGGACAGGAACTCCTTCTTCGTTCGCGGAGTGGCAGTGAATAGAAAAGCCCCCCCCTCTCATAAATACAGACAACAAAATGCAAGTGGGCCGCTTGTGGCCTTGCGGTCCCTCCCTACCGTAGAGCTAAACCCATACATCTTCCATCAAACGTCACGATACTTAAATAGTTGTGCAGTACTAATTAGAGGCTTTCACGAATCTGAAATTTCACTAACAAAAGATTTCACTAGTGTAACAAATTCATGGACTGATCGTATCACAAGAACCAGTTCAATGGTTGTATAGTCTTGTACTGTACACTGTACAGTACCGTACTGCACTAGCGACTGATCAAATTTGGTTCGTACAGCAAGATCAGTCCATGAATTTGGTAGTGACATTTCACAGTGAAATCCGTGAATGCCTCTGTGTAAAATTACCTGTTCTCCCCCCGGAGGAGGCGCGAAAAAGTTAATATGTGCTCTACTGATGAGATCAGGGCTGGCATAAGCATTTCAACCCAGATAAAAATTTGGGGCGATTTGGAAAAACAATAACCCCGAGCTCGCAACAGTTACTTTACGACAGCTAGGTCGTTGCTGACGCCTATACAAGCAAGATGAAACCCTCTCTTTCATGCTATCGCAGCCTATGCCTCGGGCGCCGCGGCAGTTGCTCACTGGCTGGATAGCAAACCCTGAACCCTCGGCTGAATGGGTGCCCTGAGATGACGTGGGGTCGGAATGTCGGGCATCAAATAAGGCTGTTAAGTGCAAAGGGCTTCCGGTAAATTTCAGGGAATGGGGATAGGTCGGAATGGAGATCGCGGACATACTCGAAGCCAATGCCTCCTTCCGAGAGTGGATCCTTAAGGGTTTATGAACTCGAACTTATACAAACCCAATCGCAAAGCAACATCAAGAAACAGCATGGAGCGAACTCGAACTAATACAAACCCAAATGGCACAGAAACCAATCCTGCGGGCAGAAGTTGGAATGCGCGTGCGTTGCGCAAACAAAGCAAGTGCGGAATGATTCAGGAGGGAGAGGGGCATTGGCCAAATTCCTCGAAAAAAATGCAAAAGCGAGGTATTTGTGGGTGTTGCGCACTCCGCAGAACAATAAAGAGGAAGGCGCGCGAGCAAAGAAACTCGTGACATGCGCATCACGCTGTAAGTTGTCTGCCCCGCCGGAATGCCGCGTAATTGGTGGTCAAGTCTTTCTCGACCGTGCTACTATAGTATTGCTGAGGCGAAGCTCACCAAGAGGTTTGAATCTTGATGGGTGGCCTCTGTGCCCTACGTAAAATATTTTGAAGGGAAGTGAACCAGCCAGAGCAACCGAGGTAGCACACAATAATGAGAAAGGCGCGCGAGTAAAGAAGCTCGTGACATGCGGAACACGCGGTTCCATCGGCAGAGGCCAGAGTGTGCCTTTAAAGTCGTAAGGTGCCTATTGTTCTGCCCCGAGCCAGAAGAGACTTTGACGGGACAGGAACTCCTTCCTCGTCCGCGGGATGGCAGTGAATAGAAAAGCCCCCCCTTAAAATATTAAAGCAACATGCAAGCGGGCCGCTTGTGGCCTAGCGGCCCCTCTCTATCATAGAGCTGAACCCATAAATTTTTTACCAAACGCCATGGTCGCTACTCGTGGTCGTCTTCCAGCGTTTTCGAAACCCTTGCAAGGCCCTCCACCTTGAGAGCAAGTCGTCAGTCGTCTGCGTATACCCCGATTAGTGCACGTTCCGCGCTAATGATGGGCAAGATAGTTTTGACAAGCTTTCGCCAAAAGATGCCGATTCTCCGTTGTGCCTGCCTTTGATCAAACGGGAGTCTCACGGATAACACGAGCACCAAGCGGTGTGCTTTTAATTCATAACGGAAGGGCGGAAGGACCCACCATCTGCCGGTGGCCCGAAATTCCTAGGAACCCGTTCCCTCCCCCGATGCCCACTCGTACATGGCTGCATGGCCGTGTCTTCCAGACGGACCGTGTGGTGATATCGCCACTTTTTAAATTCTGCAGTACGATCCTGGGTTCACAGCCATGAGCTCCGGTGTGTAAGCCCCGTTGGAGTTTTTAGTTCATACTAGGAGCAGTATAATCAAATCTAATCTATCGCAGTGGGCCGTGCATATTTCTATCTACTATCTATCTCCCTCATTCCCTTGCTTTCTTCCATTCATTTCTCTTTTTCATTTTCTTCGCCGCTGCGCGCCTTATGCATAAACTGTATCGCTCACCGTTTCATTGAGCTCGATCTTTTGTAGCATCGAAGTCAAAAGGAAAGTGGACTATGATGCCAATTATTTTCATTTCCTTCATGATTTAATTATCGCACAAGTGGCGCGAGAACGAGAATAAGAGTGGAATGGAGAGAAAAAAATAGGGTGAAAAGTATCGACCAAGAATTGGAAGAAAATGCTTCGAAGCACGCGGTGAAATTACATCTTACTTTATTCGATAAGAAGGGCCACTACTTCGTTATGTTTCTGCCCCTTGGCGAAATCCAAGGCTGTTTTGCCATTCTGTGCGTGACAGGGGACAAAAGTGCGACACATTTGTATAAGCAACTTAGTAAGAAATAGGAAGCAATTGTCGCAAAGAAATTGCTTGAGGAGGAAAGAAGGAAGAAAAATCGTACAGAACGGTTTCCCACACAACCTTCATTAGAGTGAATAGTGACGTGCGTCCTGTCAGATAAAAGTGGGTTCACTAGTTTATATAAATAAATTGAACAAGCGCATCACTCCTCTTCTGTGCACATGTACGCGAACGGAGAGACATGTCCTTGCACAGATCCAAGGCACAAGTAAGAATGGGAGGGGGGGTCCAAGGTGATCCTCCTTGCCATATCGTCACATTTCCTCCTCTACACTAAACATGAGAGTGAGCGTGTGAGCCTCTCTTGCTCTCTTTCACAATCTTACTTACCTGGTCCTTGGCCTCCTTGTCAGCCCCAGCCTCTAAAAGAAGATAGACAGTTGCGGTGTGACCGTGGGCCGAGGCATACATGAGGGCCGAGTTTCCACTCTATAGATATGTTTATAGAGAAAAGCACCGTTCGAAAGGATGAGAGTGAAAGAGGACGAAGAAATATACAACATAAGACGATATTTACAGAAACAGTGAGTGAGAATAAGAACGAAGACAAGTAAGTGGAAAATATGTAGGTACGTGTAGACCAAAAAAAAAGTAAACACAACCAGGTGATCCACTTTGCAAGGTATTTATGAGGTCGAATAAAACATTTGACAGCATTGTATAAGGTGAAAAAAGTGTCAGATCTCAAATATGACTCAATCAAGGCAAGGATGGCACAAAAGATGCTACCAACAACAGGAGAACTCGCAATAAGTATATATTTTGCACACTCTCACAAGCGCGCCCTCTCAGTCGATTCAAGATGAACGCACCATACAAGGAAAAAATCCATAGAAACACTCTCTCTCAGAAAAATGATAAGGCAAAAAAAAGAAAAGAAACGAAGAACCACGCGCAGAAGTAATCCAAGGCAAACGTTAAGAGATCGCATGCTTCCTTATGACCCTCACATTGTGTTCTGTATCGCGTGCGTGCGTGTCGGTCAAATCATTCTCTCACTCTATCGCTAACCTTGTTCTTAGCGTTCTTGTCAGCGCCTGCATCTACGAGGACCTGCACAGTTGCAGTATGGCCGTTGAGCGAGGCACTCAAAAGCGCTGTGAACCCATCCTATACATATACAAAGAAAAGACGAACCATGCAAAGATATGTAGCGTAACAAAGTTACACCGCACGAAAAAGCTAAAACGTGCACCTCACCTTTCTTGCTCAAAAAAATAACTCCATGAGCACTCATGCAATAACGAAATAAAATGGTCATTGTAAAATGTTATATGTAAAAATGATTGAGAGCACGACCAATGCCAATGCGGAGAGGCCACATTCTCCTTCGAAACCGTCACATCTCCTCACAATGCCATACGTGCGTTTGCAGCCCTTCTTAATTTTCATCTCATATCTTACTTCATTCTTGGCCTCCTTGTCAGCCCCAGCCTCAATGAGGAGCTGCACAATTGCGGTGTGACCTTTATATGAAGCTAAAATGAGCGCTGTGTAGCCATTCTATGTATACGTGAGGAAAACATACAAAAAAAAAAAAAAAAAAAGACAACGCAAGAAGAAAGAGACGGGGGATAGAAATGAAGGCAACTCAGTGGAAAGCATGTGAGGTGAAATGCACTTCAAAGGCGCGCGCCGTGTCAGGAAATATTAAGCGAACTCAAAAAAGATCCACCTTTATACCATTGTATTCCAACCTACGGAAAAGGCGAAAGACTGTCAAAATCATTCCGCATAAGTCTTATATTTACCATGCAAAATTACGAGGGTAAAATCGCGAGCAGGTCAGCTACATAACACTCTCACACGCGCGTACTACCAGCTTCTCTTTTGATTACCTCAACCGCTTTAAAATAAAGGAAAGAAAAAAAAAGCTAAATTTGTCTAGCGTGCATCGCCCCTCAAATGAACTTCAGGGTAGAAACATGTGAAGCTTCTCTTACCGCGTCCCTGTACCCATCGACGTTGGCACCGTTGGCGATGCATTTCTTGACGAGGTATTCCTTACCGCTGCAGGCATTGTCACATAACTCCTTCGCTAGAGATGATGGATTGAGAAGGGCTGTAATATCCTTGTGACCATTGGCGAGACTCAAAGCCGTATTCCCACTCTGCATTAGAAATATTACCAAACATCGCCGCACCCAACAAACAATGCGGACACACACAGAAGCAGAATGGATGTTTGTGAGTGAGCTTCTGGCTGGTTATAAAGTCAAAGGCGTACGAAATAGAAAATAAGGTAAACATTTAAGCATACGCTCACGACTTTGTCTCTTCAGCGGATACGTAAGAGGGAGGGGTGATGTATACTGGTTGAATCTTGCAGTGAGAGAAGCAACACCGCCACAGCAGCCCTTTGTCTGGAAAAACCAAGTAGTAGGTATGTTGCCGAACCTTGCACCCCTTCAACATGAACGAAAAACGAACGAAAAGGCACGCATTTTAGCATCGCTCATGAACACTCTCATTCTATCTGTTACATTTGTCATGGCTTTTGTATTAGCGCCTGCATCCAGTAAGAGCTTCACAATCCCGGTGTGACCGTGTTGCGAGGCGCACATGAGCGCCGATTGGCCATCCTGTACATGTATAGAGAGACACATAGCATATATAAAGTAAAAAAGTGGAGCGAATAAATAACACAAAAGACGACCCAAAAGTATGGGGCACGAGAAAAGAATGAATGAGTTGTCGGCAAGTGTATGTTCGTGTGTGAAAGGGGGGGGTCATAATGTGGCGCGCGCTGCAGTTGTGAGAATAACAACAAGAATAAAAGTGTTCATTTTGTAGGGTACGCAAAACGTTATCAAGATGGCCGGCAGGCAGATAATCTTGAGTGCAGATGTCAAGAAAAGTTGTGTGATAAAACGATCCGCAAATGAAAATATTGGACCGTGGGAGGTCAAACGGTAAATAAATCAAAATGTAAACATATGCTACCTCATCCTTCCACCCATCGACGTTGGCACCCTGGGCAACGAATTTCCTTACAAGGTCTTCATAACCATTCGAAGCTGCGGCCCAGATATCCTTTGTAGCAGCCACCTGAGGGGGTGTGCAATGAAGAAAAAGCCAAAAGAGAGACAAAAATAAACGGAAGTATGAAAGAAGTAGGGGTGTAGAATATTTTTCAAAATGGAGACGACAGCATCATACCACTGCTTCTTGCTTCGAACTTTCTTCGACTTGCTGTGCCGCTTTTGTCTCAGCTTTTAGCTTCTGTTGCTCTACTGTTTCAATTTGACTCAAGAGCACATTCACTTCACGGCCACCAAACTTAGCCCTTATTTCGTCACGGTCAAACGGTTTGCTCCAACCCAAAATATTGCCTGGCTGCCCGATAACAGCCTTGCCTGGCATGTCAGCGATAGAAAAGCAGACTTGATCTATTGCCCAGCCATTTGGTAAATCAGCTACTGCGTTCAGTGATGCCAATCCAAACGCGGCTTCCTCGCCATCTTTGAAGCGCACTATTACTTCGCCACTTGGTGAGTGGCCAATGACTTCGCCTGCTGTGCCAGCAGCCACCCCATAAGCACCAGCCACTGACGCACGCACGATGGTGTGGACGGGAAAAGCGTCCAATGCAATGGCCACCGAAAGAGTAACTACAGGCAAAGCTTTCAGAGTTGCATCGAGCTCGTTATATCGAGACATTTCTTTAGCTTCAAGTGCTCTGGCTAGCTCATCTAGAATTCCGTTACGCTGGCTGTCAAGATCGCGAACTTTTGTCAACTTGCGATTCAATGCAGCAGCAAGGTCAAACTCGTTCTCAGCTATTGCAACACTTCGCGCTTGGTCCAAAAATAAGGAAGCATCGTTGAAGTCCGATGGTGAGATATTGCCCAACTTGTCGTTCTTGGCCCTCTGCGCGTTTTCTCGGGCGGTGGTACTTTGCGCCGCTGCTTCTTTAGCTGCTGCATCAAGCTCTTGAATTTTCAGGTCCAACGCTTCAACACAGTTCTTACAAACCCGCTCGAGGGCTGCGTAACCCTCAACTTTAAGCCTGGGAGGAGGAGAGCAATTCGCACACACCACTAGGCCACAGCTCCTACAGTGGTGCTTGTCGAATCCAAAATTTGTCATGGCAAAGGAGCGGCCACATTCTCTTTGGCAAAGTTTTGCAATTCCCTTGTCGTTCAATTCAGTTTTCGGTCTGCCTCGAAAACCCTTCGTAGCTGCTTCCTTTGCTTCGGTCACTGCCTTGACTGCAAGCTGAGCCCATTCGTTGGAAACACGTGCAAAAGCATCGAGCGCTTTGACGTGCTCAGAAATTTGTTGAGTGGCAGCTGAAAAGTTTCCTTCTGCCCAGTGCTTAGATATTCCAATTTGTTGTGCGCTCATCTTTCGTTTCGCACGTACAAGAGAGTCCGCTATATCCGTGGCTGGCACGGTCGCGACGCTTCCTCCTTTTTTGGGCAATGCAGGTAGACAAGTGCCCACTTCTTGTTCGTAATTAGTAGTATTGGCATTCAAGAGGCGGTCAATGTGCGCCTTGGCATGAGCTTCGCAAACCCAATAGACTTTACCATCTTTCCGGTCCGTAACCTTGTGCAGCCCTTGGCAGATGTTGTCCGTGGGTGTTACGCCGCAGCGTGCAAGCAAATCTGCCAGCGCTGCATACGCTGGGCCGGAGGCTCGGATCCCAGATGCAGTCACCACTCCGTCGGTCACCGCTGCGAATTCATTCACAGCTCCCGCAAACTCAAAAATATCAATCACGCCGGGTAAGTTAAGTGGTAGCCTTATACCTGCAATATTGCTCGCAGCTGAGACCGTTGTGTAGAGAATTGCTGCGGCCTTAAGTGCAGGAGTCAGTTTCTTCAGCGTATCGCCAGGCATTTTAACCCGCACGGGATTATCGAGCTCTTTTCCGCACGAACATTCAGTGGAAGGAAACAGGGTGCAACCTTCGCACACGAAGTATAAGTCGTAGTGATTAACAAGCCCTGAATCCGATGCAAGACGATAGAAAAAATCTTTCAAGTTAGCCTGGCTATTTGCCAGATCAACAGGCACCAGCATCACTACGCGAGGAATCGCAGTGTCTCCATATTCAACGATCATGCGCTGGGTAGCCTCAATTGCCTTCTGGAGCTTTGCTTGGCCTGCTAGAAGCTCTTCTTGCCCTCCCTTCAGATCTGACAACATCGTAAAGGCACCTGTTCGAAACACATTTTCATTCAGTACAACGGACGCACTTTTGCGCTCGTTCGCACTGAATTTGAGCAGCAATTGAACAGATTGGCGGTGGCTTTTCTTTAAATCATTGATACGCTCTTCGATGAACGCCATGGGGTCACCTCCTTGAAGAACTTCTGCCTCCTCGTCATTTCTAAAGATAGGCTCCAAATCAGGGTGAAATATTTGTGCTAGTATTAGCCCGAGAGGCCACAAGTCGATCGCCTTGGTGGGTGCGAAACTCGAAAGTTCGCCCGCTTCGGCTGCGCGCACGACTTCAGGCGCGGCGTACATCTTTGTAAAGCGGTCTAGAGGCGAAAATAACTCATTCATGTAGCGCGCTGAATCGAAGTCAACAAGCTTGAGCCCAATACCTTTAGTTAAGCACACCTGATGCGGCTTGAGGTCGCAGTGTGCCACACCGGCACGATGAATGGCGTCAACGGCTTCTACAAGATTGAGCGCGAGAGCAACGCGCGCGTGCGTGTTGAGCTCTGGATTTTGGCCGAGGTAGTCATGTAAATTTTCGCCGAGGACCTCCATTGCAATACCATAACGCACTTCTCTGGACCTTTCAGAGGGTTCCGTGGCGCCCTTCAGGTCAACAACAAAGCGGCGAGCGATTGAATTGTTCAGGTATTTCAAAAAGCCAAGCTCGTTTTCGTAGTCGTGCTTTACATCGTGCAACTTAAGGACGACCTCCTTCCCAATCGCAGTATCTTCAACTAGGGCAATATTGAATTTGAAAGGAGATATCCATTTCATGTGTATGAACGAGCCCTTCTCGTAGGGCTTCCCCACGATGCTATGCTTCTGTTGGGTGGATGACATCGTTGAACGCTCTATTGAATCTTCGCTAACAATGCTCGGCTAGCACGAATGAATTATCGAAGTCGACAACATCCCCTAGTAAATAACTAGACGCCAGTTCGATGGGAAGTATCTCAGCCATAAGGCAACGTAGCGTGGAGGCTGCGGCGAAGCCACAGTTAAAGGCTATCTCCTTACTCGCTGTAAGTAGCCAAGGAATAAGCAGCTACGGTAAGTACTCCATACTATCTGTAGTTTAAGAGTACTTATTAGCGCGAGAGGAGGAGCTCAAAGCTCGCAGGGGAATTTTCAGATCCTCCCTGTCCTGCTCCCTGGGATGATGATATTAGGGAAATCATAGATTTTTCTCGGTGTGTCGCCGTGAAAATAAGCAAAGCTTAAAGTTTTTTTTGCGTTGGGCTTACGTATTTCACAGGAAGCACTGAGATGGATTTGGTTTGCGCCTAACCCGCTTTATTTATTTATCCTCGTGCCCCTGGCACTCAGTAGCGTATTATACTTCGAAGTTTGATGGCTGAAGCACAACTGAAGAGTAAATGAGCGTTTTTTGCTTCAAGCATAAGATGCTCAGTCCAGTCAGACTTCTTAGGGGTTACACTTTCTGCTGCTGTATGGTACAGGGTAATTCTTTGTATTGAACTCGAACTCGAACTAATACAAACCCAAATGGCACAGAAGCCAATGCTGCGGGCAGAAGTGGGAATGCGTGTGCGTTGCGCAAACAAAGCAAGTGCGGAATGATTCAGGAGGGAGAGGGGCATTGGCCAAATTCCTCGAAAAAAATGCAAAAGCGAGGAATTTGTGGGTGTTGCGCACTCCGCAGAACAACCAAGAGGAAGGCGCGCGAGCAAAGAAGCTCGTGATATGCGGAACACGAGGTCCACTCGGCAGAGGTCGAAGTGTGCCTTTCAGCGCGCAAGGCGCCTATTGTTCTGCCCCTGAGCCACAAGAGGCTTTGACGGGACAGGAACTCCTTCCTCGTTCGCGGAGT
>Ga0307931_1000409_pt1 | contig 26676 bp, 29 predicted proteins | sample OrgLakmetageno47_FD_201816 | JGI IMG/M metagenome (GOLD analysis project Ga0307931, IMG submission 201816) | Saline water microbial communities from Organic Lake, Antarctica - #47 | ecosystem: Environmental > Aquatic > Non-marine Saline and Alkaline > Saline | place: Antarctica: Organic Lake...
GTGTCAAAGATAGCCGAGATTGTCGTGCTTTGGCCGATGGACAAACACAAATTTCTGGATGGGCGCCAAAGATATGCACGAGACCGTTTGCTTGGCGAGTAATCAAAAGGCGGCAATCACGGAGCATAGACCTTTATGAACCCCGCGCTTAAGAAGGCGCACGACTTGTCGATGTTCATTGCGCTAGTAACTTGCCATTTGGCGTACTACTAGTAGGGGTAAAATATTTTCATCGCCGGTTGGCCTGTTCGAAAACTGTGGGAGGAACCGAACGGCGAAAGAAGTTTGTTTCTCGCCGAAACGAAAGCGAAAAAAGTTTGGTTCAAGGTTCCAAACCGAGCAGCAGTAGCAGCAGTAGCAGTAGCAGTAGCAGTGGGTTTCTTTAGCGCGGCGAAGCTACGATAATAAGAATGGGACGTTGAAGTACTTAATCTAATTTCAGGGCACCTCCGTGGAGTGGAGGTGGAGCTTGACTGTTGACTGCTTGACTGCGACGGAGCTGGAATTTGGAATTTTGATTATTTTCTTGGCCTTCTTGGCTGTGCGCTGTGTTGACTTCCCTAAGCTATCCCCAGATCCCTAGGGGTTCTTGTGGGGGTGCTGTCCCTAATGAACGGGACGTCATTGAAAGTCCGGCTACTTGGTCGGAGCGACTCCTATTTCAAACTCAGACAGAAGTCAACACCGCAGAGTAAAGGAACCACGAACGAAATCAGAGCACAGTGCGAACAGGCGACAGAGCATAAGGGAAATCCGTTTCCGTTTATTCTCCGGCTCCCTAAAAGAGACCGCCATTCCTCTCAGCAGCCTTATTCCACATCACCACCGCCGTCGTGGCCATTGTCGTCTGGCCCGCGGTCGTTGCCGACATTGTCGCATTCTTCGTCCGGATCAATCATCACGTGCCGGGCCGGAATACGCCGGTGCAGGGTGCGCCTGTTACAACATGAGGACAAAAGGGGTAAACCGAACTATATAAATACGTGAAGCGCCATTTGATGTGACCATTGATTACTAAAAGCTGCTAAGAATCCATCTTGTACTTCAATTCGATCAAATACGCCTGCATGGTAGTCAATCATCTCTATTTCCTCCCAAATTACACGCACCCCGACTCGTCTTCGTCTTCGTCGAATTGCACGGAAATTTCGCCGCCGGACCCGCGCTGCTTTACTGGTTTAGAAATGCGCCCGTGGTAGAAGGATGTGGTGTCGGGAAACACGGCGAGCACTGCGTCACCTGTTGCATGGAGAGATGTTTGCAGATAACGGGCGAAAAGACGAAAAGGAGACAAGATATACATCATGTAATACATCGAAAGATGAAGTGAAATAGGAATAAGCAGACCAATCTGCCTCACGAATAGTGGAATAAAAATTACTGCAATCACGTCTAGAAATGGAAGTGAGAGAGCGGGACAAAGGGGTGGGGCGAAATTGAAAACGAAGGCATCACATAAAGGTGAGAATTAAAAAAAAAGCAAGCACGCGAGGTAAACGGGGCATACCTTTTTGGAGGCTCCCCACGGAGTCTTCCAGCCTCACGATTTGCGACCGGCCCAAGCGCATGATGTGAGCTTGCGACCCGCGGCCGTCGGCAGCGTCGTCGTCGTCCATCACGTCAAATTCGTCCTGTCAGGCGGGTGAGAGCGATCGAGAAGATGAGAATATGTCAAATGAGGGTACACGACGAGAATCTTAGATAGAGGCATTGGAGCAGAAGGGCCAAATATAAGTAGAGCATCCTAAATGCTGCTGCAGATACGATCTTTCTAGCCCATAGAACTGTTTTGTCCTTCAAGCCAAAAACTGGTCATAAAAATAAGAGGATCCCCGCCAACTGCTTCCTCTCATTTCTCATCATTTCAATTGGGGGAAGACGAAGAGAGCGCTACACTTTGACTACAGCTACAATGCACCTCCGCAGCGTAGTACTTGTGCACCACGGCCAAGATCCATTGCACGCTGCCGTCTTCGTCTTCCGTCAAAGCTGCGACCTGTTCGCCTTCCCTGGCTGGCCCATAGCCATCCACTGACCGACGCGCGGGGGCGCCATAGAGAGTAGCATCATCATAATCTGCTTTATTATTGATTCCTTCTTCAGTATCACCATAGCTCAATCTTGCTTGCTTCGTAGGAGGAGGCTCGTGTGCCTGAGCGATCCTGAGGTAGCGTGCATGCGAGGCCAGGAAGCCTTCCAAGCTTTCGTCTTCGTTTTGCTGCTTTGACTGACGCTCAAAATGCTGCGCTACCTGCGCCAGCCAAGAAGCAAATTATTGCATAGAGAATTATTCACACGAGAATGAAGCGAATGGCGAAGGGTCGAACCAGCCATGTACTTCTACTGAAGTGTAATTGATATGTGGTGGGGCAAAATAATTATGGCCACATCTACCACTGAATACAGGACTGAATTATCGGATGCAAGAACGTAATGAGGCGAAACAATCGAAGAAAATACTAGACACATACAGTACAACACGAACCACTACGGCAAGTTCGTCGTTTGATAGGCCTGCTTGCACCGCCAGCTGATAATGATCGACATACTTCCGCAGCGCCGCGTTGTCCAGCTTTCTGAAGTCGATTCTCATGCTCCGTGGGTAATCTTTTCCCCCCGTAGATTTCTTCTCAATGGGAAATGAATTGCCGCGCTCTCCTTTGGGTTTTCGGACCAGCGCTGGCCTTTCCTTGACCAGTATGGTAGAATGGAGGAAAGCAGACTTACTTTCTTCGGTGAACTGATGTACGTTTTTCACTGCGTCTCGAGTCTTGCTGAACAAGTGGCTTACGTAGCTCTTCAGCACAACGACAGACTGCGTTTTTTCGCCAGGGTAGCACCAGGGGTCCACGACGCGGATGAACTCGAGAGCATGGGATAGGCCAAGGTGCTGCTCGAGAACAATCGCATCAGCAACCGTGAGAGGAAGGCGCAGAGAATACTCTAAGGGTTCGAGCCTGTTGTAAGAGACGCCGCGCAGCTCGCGGATCTTCGCTTTGACAGCAGGGTTTGCATGCTCCCACGCCAGGATCTGGATTTTGTTCCCTGCGATTCAAGTGGTTGGGTGGTGCAGCGTAAACGGGTTACGCACGAGGTTGCGATGCCATTCCACGAGAACATAAACAAGCAAGTATTCATACCTTTGGCTTCCATTCGAGGGCGGCCAATGCTGAGCGCTGAAGTGGGCTAAAGTTCGTGCGCGCACGGTCGAAGGTAGCTGAGGTTGCGATGGACAAACACAAATTTCTTAACGGGAACTAAAGGTGTGCAAGAGACCGTCCGCTAAGCTATTAATAAAATGGCGGCGGTCATAGCACACGGATCTGATTTGACCCCGCAATTGAGGTGGCGCGCGAGCTTTCGATGTTCATTTCACTACAAGAAACTCGCCATTTTGTGTGGGGCTCAAAATAGTAAAAGTTTTCGGATCCCCCGAGGGGGGACTGGCTTTAGTAACCAAGCTTATTCTTATTCTGTAACAGACCGAGTGCCATAGACGATTAATTGATGTACTCTTGCCTCCTAAGTGACCGACCTACTTGAGACGATAGTTGGCGCCGGCAGAATCCACCGGGCCGGATTGGAAACCAGGCTCGGATGTCTATCCTCCGTGGGCTCTTTGTCGTAGTCGTTCCAGCTCGGGGTTGCTCACATATCTCAGTGAAATGTCCATTTTTGTCCATTTTTTTGGGGGGGTGCATAACATCTTTCACACAGGCCCCGAGACCCGAGGAGCCGGAATTAGAGGGCCACCAACCAACAGACAAAAATTCCTAGCAACATATACTATAATGATGGCCTTATCAGGCACACACGCCCTATTGTCCATGGAAGTGTTGCTAACGGATCAAAGTGTCCCGCTCATCCACGCCCCCGAAAATCTTGCACGAACACAAAAGCATCTCTCTCTTTTTTTTTCTTCTGAGCCCCGAGGGGGGACTTTCTGTTTTCTTTCTTTTCTTTTTGTTGGCTTTTCACACAGGCCAATGGCTTTTGGCCCATGCGAGGGAGTGCCATTTCATTCTCGATGCAAATGAGGGACAGGGGGATGCTATTTGTTTATAGTGCATTTAGAGGGTCAAAATTCTTATATGTGGGGGTGCTAGGTGAGTAAAATGGCCAAAACGCCGGGTAAGTCTTTCTTTCTAGTATTTGTTGCTTTGAAACCCCTGTTTGCCTGTTAGCCTTCTTATTCCGGCCCCTCTGGGCCTGAGTCAAAACGCTGGGTCCCGAACTCAACCTTGCCCTCGGGCTAATGCAACTCCAATGGCATTGAGATTGGTGCTGCGAGCTATAGTGCTACTCGAAGGTGATAAGAATGGTGTTTAATGTTTCAATTGCCGAGTGCAACGGCATTCATACGGAGTAGATTAGTTCAATCGACGAGCCTATTGATGCCCCTTAAGAAACAGCGCTTCATGCTCCAATGGCGCAATGGCGCCCTGCGGCGCAGTTGTACCGCAGTTGGTACCCCCTACAGCACTCCACATGGGGCATTTACATATTAGACTTATTCGTCAATCGGAAGGTCCCTTCTCGTATCCCAGTCTCAGTGGGCTCAGCAACCTCTTTGAGGCATTCATTCTTCTTATCCAGTCTAGTCTAGTCTAGTCTAGTCTAGTTAATACTCTCCCAAAAACGCAGAAAGGCAAGTACACAGCAGCCACAGAGGCAAAACAGAATGCACATGTGCTGCTTATGCACCAGCAAATTTGCTCTCGAAGGCCAATTAAGGCTCCAACTGGCGTCTTTCCTCCGAACAAGTCGGCGGGACTGAGTGCTCGTTCGTGTGCCAAGTCCCAGATCCACGAGGCATTTCTCCGGGCTATTTTTTGCCCCAGCAGGGCATCATCTCAATGTTTTTCGAAGGTGTCGGGCGCCAGCCGATCTCAGCATCGCTTTCTTTCTTGCTAGAAGTATGGATCACGTGGCTGCATTGCTGTAGGCTGTGCGAACACGAATGATCACAGGCCCACTAACACCAGGAGTTGCTTCTCCGCTCCAGAACAGTACTAAACGAGGTCGAACAAAGATTCGGTTGTGTTCAGGCTCAGACTCACATGTATACGAGTTTAGTGGGGGGTTTTTACTCTCATCATAAACCGGATTTCTCTCCTTCAAGATGCTTTCACCCACCGAGGTGCTGCGAGGTTAGGCCCACTGCGATGAACAAAGAAATTAAAGATGCAACAAAGCCACAAAGCAGGGGAAATCGTTACGGAATTGTTTCTTCGCAAATCGTGCATAAGTTCAGTGGCTGCGCGGGTCACGGGAAATTCACCGCCAGCGCCAGGAAACTTATCAGAGAGTGTTAGCTATCATGCTTGTTTAGACTGTCTAGCTGTCTGGATATGCATAAACATTGGCCGCTATTACGGCCACTAGTTTACACTGGTAAATAGGAATGGTAGACATCCCCAAATCCCAAATCCCTCCTCTCGTACTCCCATAGGCATGGCAGCGCATCGAAGATTGAACATTGCACCGCAAAAAGCAAGAAGTGTGCAATATCTCCACCACCAAGCACCTCCAAATATCTTCCATTTTAGTCCCTTTTCTTCATCTCAGCACTCATCTCATCATCACATCACATCACATCACCTCCTCTATCGTTCCAACTATCGCTCGTCATCCGCCCCACTCTTTGTGTAGTTAAAAAAAAAAACTACGCCCAGAGCTCTTGCACGTAGCGCCCCTGCGCCTTAAGGTTGGCGACGTAGTTGGCCGCGCTGCCACCCCCTGTAATGCGGCCTGCCACCACCTTCAAGAGTGCGGCCTGCACGTCGGCTCCCATCGCAGTGCCGCCGCACACATACAAGTGCCCGCCGCGTCTGCACCATAAGCGTGAGCGTGGATATGTGCAGGTGAAAAGATAGTTGAGCACGCATGCAATCATATAGCACGCGTGTATATTATGGAACGAGAAGCATAGAATGGAACACATTCAAAACTCACTTTCGAGGCATCACTACAGATACGAAGGATCGTTTAAGGTTGTTTTCTATTCTGAATGCTCGAAAGTTGAATTTCAAGCCACTTACCCATCGATGAGGTCCCAGAGCTCTTCACTGTTGGCCTCTTGGCCGAGCAAGTGCTGAACATAGACCTTATGTAATGCAAGAAACACACATCATACAGATGGCCGGAAAGACGCGAGGTGTCAGGAGAGACACGTGCCAAAAAGTGGAACAACAATGGGCACTTTACTTCTTTAATGTATGAAGCACTTATACATGTCATCACCGCAATTTATGATTATGGCACGCAATAAAAGAATTCCAAGAGAAAAGAAAGAAACCTTCCCTCGTTTGCACATACCTTGTTCCCAGGAGCGCCGCCTGAAGTGAAGTTGGGGCGACTGATCGCCAAGTGAAGCTTCGAAAGGGTGCCGTCCGCCTGTAATCAAACATACAGACAACGAACAACGTAAAAGAAACAAGAGAAAAATGCACACACGTAAGTTGTTGCCAAGCATAAGGCAGTTCGCTATATATTCAATTGATGTCGTGGCCCAAGAAGTTGTAATTCTTTTTGCAGATAAGTTTTATCTTTTGTTCTTCATTATTCTTTTCCTTTGTAAGAAGACAGTTTTACCTGAAACGCTGACAGCTCGTCCTGGTACAAGAAGTCGCAGTCTTGGTGCTTGCAGCCGAAGTACAGCACCGCGGGGCCAACACTAGCATCGCTTCCGTTTCCTCCTTGCTGCTGCTGCACCCAATGTTGGCGCTCGTAGAGCAGGGCGCGCATGGGGGCAATCCCGGTCCCGGGCCCTACCAGTACGATGGGGGTCGCCAGGCTCGGCGGCAGGCGAAAAGTGGACGGCCTTACGAAGGCGCGGCACGACGGCCACGGGCGAGGAGGGCGAGGCTCCGACGCAACCTTGTAAGAGGAAGAAGAAGAAGAAGAGCCGTTGGTCTTGTCGAGGGCGTCGGCCTTTTTCCCACCCACCGTGAGGGGGGGCTCGAGGCGCTGCAGAAAGGTCGAGCACACCCCTTGGAGCATGCCGTTGCCGCTGCCCTTGGGCTGGTATATATGATGAAAGGGAGAGCGAGGAGGAAGAGGTCGGAAGGGAGCGAGCGAGAGTGTGGAGGTGGTCAAGAACAAAGGAGAGAAAGGAAGGAAGGGAGAAAGGAATGGTGGCAGAGTGCATGGAAGCACTTTTTTCAAAAAGACTGCGAGGAAAGAATAAAGAGATAAAAAGAGAGAAGTATATACAGTACCTGCGCCAACACTGCCACTGTCGCGTGAATGCGCTTCGGGTGGGCCTTGTTGGAAGACGAGATGGTGTAGTAGCGCGGCTGCAAATGCGGGGCTAAGTGGAGAAGAGCGCCCAAGGGCACCTGCAATTGTTGAAAATGGGGACAATAAAAAAAGAAAGCAAAAGAAGCTGAGAGTGAGAGAATGAAAGAAAGAGAAAGAAAGAGATCTCAAGACAGCGATTAAAAAAATCATATACATGCACACAATGGAGATATCCCTCAGGAAGGACACTTGAATTCAAGACCAACTCCTCAATCCACACGCCCATACCTTGCAGGACGCGAAGTCTTGGGTCAGCAACTCCACCAGCGACTTGTGCTGGGACTCCACTTCACTCGTGAACTTGGCCTTCCCTACTGGGGTTTTCCCACTCATGCTCATCAGGGCTGCGGCGTGGTCGGGGTCCGAGCAGAAAGGCGCCCAGTCTTTGAGGCTGGTGCGCCGCGGGAGGCCGTGCAAATCGATGAAGCACGTCAAGGCTTCCCGCACCTGATTCGGAGAGGAAGGAAAAGGAAGAGGCAAAGAAGAAGAAGTGACGACACGACGAGATGGTGGAATGTAACCAAAGGGAACAAAGTATTGTTCAACGACTATCAAATGTCTAGAGAAATCTCTTCGAGAAAAATAAGAGACTACTGCTGCTGCTTGCGCGCAGTATTATAATGCAATTGGAAAGGTAATGGAAAACGGATCCCTTTTTTCTTTCTACTTCTTCAACAACTCTTGCCCTCACTCAATCACCGTGCAGGGAGTCGGGAACGCGGGCTTGAAGGCGGTTTTGCCGTTGGGCTTGAGCGTAAAACTGCGGTCCAGGTCGTAGCCCATGGCCTACAGTAGGACACAGTAAGTGTACAGGGGGAAGGGCGGGGAAAATGAATGCAAAGATACATAAAGGGTGGGCTTTCACGATTCTTGCTATATCTCGCCCTGTGCATCTATCATCCCTTCTTGCAACCAACATCATCATCATCTTCTTCTTCTTCTTCAACGACTGCGGCAGCTGTAACCGCAATAACACGTACTCAATACATGTTTGCCCACTTAATAAATGCACCACCACCACCACCCCATGCCAGTATATACCTTCGCAAGGGCCTCAACTGCATCTGGGTCGTTTTCGGGCAGCACTGCCAAGTTGTCAGCGGTGGCATAGGTCGACAAGTTCTCCACCCCTTGCACCTATTTAAATGTATAACACAGACATTCAAACATGGACATACGCATGAGTACACACATACGTGGTGTACACAATGAATACAAACGTGGTTTACACACGCATGAAAGAAGAAGAAACGTCGTGGGGCAAGCATTCTCGACATCTTGATACATAGTCTACAGTTCTATCTAGCATATTGGCAATCACTAGTAATGCCTGATAGAAAAGCGCGATCTTCGTCCGCACACCCTCATAACCAAAAGTAAAAGTACCTCGAACTCAATGTGGCGCGTTGAGCCGCCGTCCAATGGGCCGCGCAGCTCGCGGTTTTCCATCACCTACATGAGCAGACGCAAGCATAGAAACGAAGGATGGGGAGAAAGATAGACGGGGCGCACACAAAATACGTGATTCACGGAGACGGAGCTCAAGATGCGCAAGAAGAGAAGTAATGACGAGATACCGGAATTAAAAAAAAAGATAAGAGGTGCACAAACAAATAAACCCACCCACCTACTCTACTCTCGTTTCACTATAGCACACACACACCTTGATGCGGGGCGCAGTAAAGAAGTGCTTGGTGGAGGCTTGGGCATGGGCGGGGGCGGGGCCGGGAGCCACGAGGGCGTTGGCGGCACGCGCGCTGGCGGGCAAGAGCTCGAGAGTAAACGGCAAGTCCGGTGTGGCGAGGGACGCCAGGGCTGCCAAATCGGCAGCCTGTTCCGTGATGATGAGGAGGAAATTAAAAAAAATATTCGAATGGAGTACGAAGATCAAGGAAGAACGTAGGTGTGAATTGAACGAAGAAAGTTGAAGACTAAATGCTGAGCAAAAGGAATGCTTAAGAAATTTCTTTCTTCTTCTGCTCTCCCTGCCAACCCACAGGTCTCAACTCCATCATGGAATGCAAAACAACACGAGCAATAACAACGACCTACCGATGGCGTTTTCTTGGCAACCTTGTTGGCATCATCATCGTTGGCATTCGGGTGAAACTGCGCCCGCAGTGCTGGCCACAGTTTCTCCTTCCAAGCATCGAAGTCGTCCTCCAGAGTACCGTCGTCGTCCCCCAGCCCCAAGTCATAGACCCGTTTCCCGCCCAGCACCGACAAAAAGTCGTCCACATCTTTGCCTGAGCACACAGGCGCACAGGCCACGCACAGACATGTAGCAGGTGACGCGTACAGGTGCAAATGCCCAACTGATGATTAATGCACCAGGACAAAGACACTAGCACCAAGACACCAACACCAAGACACCCAGCACAAAGACACCCAGCACAAAGGCACAGGTGTCGTGTGATCGCCCACAAGCCCGCCCACCCAACGCACCAACTTTGTTGAAGTGCTCGTATTGGCGGTTGCCGAGGCCAAACACCGCAAACGACAAGACTCCGAGGAGCTTCTCCCCGGAAGGGTCCATTTCTTTCTTGCTGGTCTTCAGCCACTTGAAGAAGTCGGCGGCGTTGTCCGTTGGCTCGCCTTCGCCGTAAGTGGCCACGAGCACTACCGCGAGCCGACTTAGGTCAGATACACATGCACACCCACACAAGACCACATAGAGAAGAAGAATAAGACGACGGAAAGATGGTAGGAAAAAATGGGCAGAAGCACACTAAAGTTGAGAGCGCCTTTAAGATAAAAACAACAAAAATATGACTACAGCAGACAGAAAGCCAGGCTTGTTGCACATGAAAAGAACCCACAATGATGTAGTAAGTTCAGTACCTTTCAATGAAAGCTTCAGCATCAAAGTCATCCAAATCGACCACGCTAGAAAAATAGACGAAGGAAAGGCCGAAGGTGAGCAAAGAGATTAAGTACGCTACAAGAGGCAAGCAACTGTCATCTATGCAACATCTACCGCGACTTTCAACTCGGACTCGATGGAACAAGGTCACAACTACTCACGATCAAAAGTACGTAGCACGAGATTTGACGGCGGTAACAAGTCAAAGAACATTTAGCGAGCCGTTCAAGGAACGCAAACTTAAATACATTTGTGCTTTGAGGGGACAACGATAGCAAGCTAGAATCTAAATAAAGAAGCGACGACAAGGCGGTGACCCACCTGCAGTCGAAACCTTGGCCCGAGGCTTCTTTCTTCACTTGCTCCGCAAAACCTTCAGCGGTGCCGGTTTGGCTCCCGAAATACACCGTCATCTTTCCCGCAGGTGCATCTTCAGCCTAGTTCCATTGTGTAAAGCCCCAGCAGATTCGATGAAAGGTAAGAATGATCAAAGTATTGACAGATAGGCAATTGAGGGAGCTCTGCCACGACACGCAAGACCATTAGCAGAGGCTCTATCTAGCATCTAAGACACACCTTTTTCTCGGGTTCTTTGGAGACAGGTGCGGCAACTGCCGCAGCGGGCTTGGAAGTGCTCCTGATTCAAAGAGGAACAGGACGGTAAAGTACGTGAGCTAGGCATTTGTTTTCTGTTGCAAGAAAAGCACTCCTCTGAATGGATGAGCTAGCATTCCAAAGGTCCGCACTAACCCATTGCTTGATCCTCGAAGGAAAAAGATAGCGGTTGCCACGACCAGACAAATCGCAACCGCAATAGCGCCAAGCAGCTGTGCGTCCATCGTAAACGAGGCCGAGCTGTTGCGGGCTGCCGTAGCGATAAAAGGTGAGAAGTGAGAAGTGCGATCGACGATCGATCGCGCCAAACAGTTGTGCTGACTGGATTAAACCCTAATACAATTTGAGTCAAAAAATATGACACCCAACGGATGACTTCTTGTTTCTTGCTTGTCTTGCTTGTTTGGCACTTCGCACTTTCCACTTTGCACTGCTGCGTTGCGTTGCTGTCGTGTCTAGTCCCTACAATAAAACATCTGACGTATTTTCTCCAGAATATAAGGCAAATACGTCGTGGCGTATTGGCTTTTCGAACTCGAACTCGAACTAATACAAACCCAAATGACACAGAAGCCAATGCTGCGGGCAGAAGTGTACGCGCGTGCGTTGCGCGCAAGTCAAAATCGTAAAGAGGATAGTGTGCAGAGGGCAGGAAGCATAATACTTCCACCCCCTTCTAAAGTGGAAACTGTTCATGAAATAATTTTGAAACCGGACTTAAGTCGTTTCTGCGTCTGTTTCTAGTCCCTACAATAAAACATCTGACGTATTTTCTCCAGAATAATATAAGGCAAATACGTCGTGGCGTATTGGCTTTTCTGCTGACGTCATCGCAAACACGTCATCAAATATACGCCTGTATACGGCGTTTGCCATGCATATAGTGGGAATATGCCCTAATATAACGTAATTTACGGTACTGACGTATTGATTGACGTATTTGGGTCAAATATTTGACGTATTTTTGTAAGGCCTAGCTAGTGTCACAAGTCACAAGCTCTTCAAGCTCTAATTATAACTCCAATACCTCAGCGCCTTCCTATCATCTGGACATGGACTCTGCTCAGGCTGCACAGAACCGATTAGCAGAAGCTTTCAAAGCAGCTGATGGTGCGTGGTTCTTTTAACTCTAGCCATTCAATTCTAGCGTCACTGTTCATGCCCTCGGAGCTATGCACATCTGGACCACGCACCTTTGCGAAACGACTCCGAAATCATTACGACTTTCCTTAAATTTCCAATTGCTCTGCGCAGAGGATTTGAAGCAACGGCGCTTTAAACCACTGCAAAAAATCGCTTACCAGTGCATGGCGAAATGCTGTGACAGTGACGGCTCACAGAAGGCGTTGCAGGATTGCTTCGCCAAATGTGGCGGGCCTTTGGAGCAGGCGACTCAGGTATACCAAGCCGAAACCCAGCGGTTTCAGCAGAAAATTCAACGCTGCGCGTCGTCGTGCCAGGACGAAGCTCAGGTCTGTTGGTTGCGCGAGTCATGTTGTGTTGAGTACACTTAGCTTCGCAGTGGTTACGTCGATGTTTTTGAGGAAACAGCGACGCCCAAATCGAAACAAAAATATGATTTTATAGCTTTGTTTCGAGGCTTACTTCTAATAATGTTCTCACCTAATTATCTAGTTCTTACTTCCATAGCTTGTCTTGCTCTCTCGTTGACTTTTAAAAACTAGGACATGATGGCCGCCATGTCGAAAAAGCAGCAAGAAGACCCAGCGTCAGTGGCAAAGGCTGAAGCTGCGTTTGGGAAGTGCATTGGGAAGTGCGCAGACAATCATGTAGGGCAGCTTAAGGGAGTCGTGAAAAACATGGACGCTAAACTTAAGGAATTTCTTTGAGTCTTAAGGAAGGGAACTGTTTGAGACAAGTGTTTTTTTTTTTACAAGACCCGCGACATAAACGATATGGGCAGTTTAGTTATGTGGCTCTTCTCTCGGGTTTCAGCCATTCTGGTGCATGAAGATGGACCTAAAAGTCGCAGCTAGTCTCAGAAGTACTTACGCGTTTTCTTATTCCGGCTGGCCTGTATTTTTGAAAGTTAAAAGGGCAAGTGCACGGGCGATGGAGGTGGACAGGTGGAGGGATTCGATAAGCGATAAGGCATATGAATTGTTTAAAGTAGTTGGGGTCGGCTTGTCCGTTCGTCTGTTTCGAATACGCAAACAGCAAACAAACCATAAACACGCCCTGTGACTTTATCGCCTAATGCCAAGCACAATCGCATGATCCCTTTGCACCTGGTTGCTGGTTGGCGAACGGGCTGTATCAGGGCAGTATCACGGTACTAAGTACTAAGGCCTTTCTGATACGGGAATTCTCTTGGTTCCTGATGTTCACGTGAGATCAGTGGGGTTTGAAGAATCTTATACCCTGCCCCTCCAGACCCGATCACCCGATCAGCTCTTGGATTTGGATTTCGAAGTTCCATACTACTGTAGGAACTCGAACTCGAACTACGATCAACTACGGATCCATATGACGTAGATTGTAGTTTTCCAGTTAGGAAAACAGTCCTATGCAACACGCGGAATTATGACTGATGGCTCGGGAGGGCTCAGGAAATTAAAAAACATCTCTATAGAAACTGAGGACAAACTTCAGGTGAAGAAACGTAGCTGTACTTTCTTTCATAACCATATTAGTGCAATTCCTCCTTATTGTTTAGCGCCTGCCTCCTCCGTGTGTTCAGTTGTTGTCCTCATCTTAGGAAGTACAACGGACTCGCCTGGTAGGCGCTCCAGCCTTTGAGCAGGGCAATGGCTGACTCTACGGGAATTCAGGTGTGTAGGATAAAATATGCACGGGCGGATGATATGATTTAGACTACTGCTAGTTTAGCAACTTGCCTATGCCTATGAACTATCCAAACTTAACCAGCCTTATTGCATGCATCATTTGCTCCTGGCTCTGGCGGCGGCGTCTTTAATTTGGACCTCGCGGCTATTTTTTTTTCTACGGCGAATACGTTAGCCCTACGACCGCGCCTCCTTCGCCGCTACGCTAGTCGACGACGAAGTACCCGGCGCCGACTTAACGTCCCTGCATCACGTCTTTGGCTTCCCAACCGACCGACGTGACAATTTGCGGTATGTCGAGCCAGGAGTGCTGGTGTACGTCGCCGGCAATTATTTGGTCACGTTAGACTTGAGAACGACGCCCCCGCGCCGCGGTTACGTGCGGGGTGTAGATGGAAGAGGCGTTGGCGCGGTGGTGGTTCACCCTTTTGAGCCTCTGGTACGAAGCTATCAACGTTCATGCGCGCTGTATCTCCTTAACATTCCGTGACTTACTCAAGATATTGCTTTCTTCATTTCCTCTCACCTGCGTGTAGCTTAATATGCATAGTACTTTAATTTTCCTCGTCTATTGTTTACTCGGACCAAACCTTATTTTTCCGATTTCTTTCGTACATGTTGCCTATGTGGCTCACTTTACTCTGTGTATGTGCACACACCTCCCTTACACGCCACCCCCTCCAGGTGGTGGTGGGCGAGAAGGGCAACGACCCCAACTTGTACGTGTTTGAGTACCCGAGCTGGCAAGTGGTGAAAGTGCTTAAGAAGGGTGCGGTGCGAGGCTACTCTTGCCTGGCTTTCTCACCTGATGGCAACAAACTGGCGTCAGTGGCAATGGTATGTACTAGCATCGAACGAACACACTCGGACGCCAGGGTGCTCGAAAATCTAAGATATGCTCTTCTTATAATTGTGACCGCTATAACCACCATCACTACTACTGTTGCCATCGTCTCAAATAATTATTTCCTCTTAATACCCCCCCCCCCCACTCAACAACCACGCAGGCCCCCGACTTCACGTTAAGCGTTTGGGACTGGCGGGCCGAGCGCGTCACGCTGCACACCAAGGCCTTTGGGCAGGATGTTTACAAGGTGAGCAGCAGAATTACAATCTGCAAAATTGTTGTGTTTTTTTTTTTAAACGTCCCACAATTTTTTAGTGGCGGCACTATCACAACCCATACCAACTACAACACCTACACAAATCCGAACCTTTCCCGATGAAACGATGTGGTCCAGATGTTAGGTAGGTTGCCATATCCGCCATCTCAAATTTACCATATCAGCCCCATGTAGACGATACCACACACAAACAAAATTGAGTATTGTTCTTCTGCCAACCAGGTGTGCTTTTCGCCGGACGACCCGATGCGCTTGACCACTTCCGGCGCGGGGCACATTCGCTTCTGGCGCATGGCCCGCACTTTTACGGGGCTCAAGCTACAGGGGGACATCGGTAAATTCGGCAAAGTGGAGCTCTCGGACGTCGGGGATTTCGCGGAATTGCCGGACGGCAAGGTAGGGTATGAGCTACAGCCGCGCGCATTTCACCATTTACTAGGCGTTTGAAGCAATAGCCAAACGAATGGAAAAAGGAAGAGGATGCTCAAGCCCGATTCTACTATATTCCTCAGTTTCTTTTTCGGTTACCCGCTCCTTTTTTTTTCTTCTCTTGATGTGGTGTTGAAAAACAGGTGATCAGCGGGACCGACAGCGGGAGCTTGCTCCTGTGGGAAGGCAACTTCATCAAATACCGTTTGGTGCGCCCGGGCGGTGCTCTGTGCCACGAAGGCGCCGTTTCCTCGGTGCTTTTGCTGCGAGACCCTAGCGGGAGCGGGCGAGGCGCGCAAGTGGTCTCCGGTGGGGCGGACGGAAAACTGTGCTGGTGGGACTTCAAAACGATTGACGAGGTACGAAGACGGGGCTGCGCGTGTGTTTGTATGTGTGTGTGTGCGCGCGTGCCTTCGATGAATTTAGAATGGGCTAGGACGCCTTGACATTCTACGAGCATGCGTGTGTTCATATCATAGGTACATTCTTTGTTTTTGGGTCGGCGGCTCTTTGTGTGTCTCACTCTCTTACACACTCTGCATTTTGACCGTTTTCTTGGTGAGAATCCTTCATCGTGTAGTTTTACTATTATATTCAACTACTACATTAGGCGGAGATTGACATGGACCGCACCACCGACTTTGAGCTGTCGCCGTCGCACGAGCTGGTCGTGGGCGGCGGCGTGGCCATTCGCACCGTGATTCGAGGCAGCGGCCGCAGCGCCACCAACCCTCCTCCTGCCGCTGATGCTGCTGGTGCCTCAGGTGATGGTGCTAGTATGTGCAAAGGCGCTGTATTACGTAGAGTGTGTGTATAGTAATGCAGTGAATTTCAGGGCTATAGTGGCACAGTCGTCTCATCGTCGCCATGTCTGCCACTGCTGCTGTACCTCAGGTGACGGTGCTAGCGGCGAAGGAGGTGGAGAAGGCAGCCATGCTCTAGTGGTCGACGGCCGAGGCGGCTTGTGGCAGCTGGGTTTGAACGAGATCGTGTCTCTGAAAGACCCTGCCAACCCACTCGGAGGATTCGACGTGGACATTGAGGTGCGTTGAAATCGTTGGAATCGTAGTTGTGGCGTAATAGGAAAAAAAGCAGTCTGGGAGCAAACGAATATAGAGTATAATTGCCTTACGAGGAGAAACAGATTAAAAAAGCCTGCAGTTGACTCCCAACTTTTTTATTTGCGCCGTCAATTTCTCCCTTCATCCCCTCTACGTATCCTTTCTTTCGAGAACCCCTGTATTCACATGCTATACTTCACTCTTCGTTCTCTTTCTGCCTTATTCGTGTATTTTTTTTCTCCCCAATCTTTCATTCGTCGTTCTGTCTCGTCTCCTCCCAGTCGGACGAGCAAGGAGGCGACCAGCTCTTCGAGTTTCACGCCGGCGGGATTACCGCTATGGACGTATCACCGCTGGACCATTTCGCAGCGACGGGTGGCGCAGACGGCACGGTAAGATGGCCGTAAATGCGAAGAAGAGAAGAAATGAAGCGGCAGTAGCTGTTGTAGCAGCAAAAATACTTTGACATCTTTTCTCCTTGCCCACTCTTCTTGGTTGGTGAAGGCATTCACGTTTCGTTTCGTTTCGATTTGTTTTTCCATGTAGCAAAATCGCGCCATTCTTACCCCGTTCTTCTTCTTCTTCTTTTCATTGTGTACGCGGGGCTGCATGGCTTTTTGATCGCTGGCCAACAGGTCCGGTGCTGGGACTACGTCACCAAACGAGAACTGTTTCGGAGCTCGTGGGGCCCCAAATTTAAGCCACTCAAGTCTTCGAAAGCGCTGAAAAAGAAGAAGCCAAAAGCGGTGCTGCCAGAAGCCCCAGCGCCCGACAGCGCTGATGATGGTGACGGCGACGGAGCGGTGGCTGCCACAGAAACACTTGAAGGACGAGATGGCGACAGCAACAATCTTGCCAGCCCGCAGTCCTCACCCTCAGCTTTGGAGGCCGATTACATGAATGATTTCTCGCCCGAACCTTCGACGGCCGAGGCCAACGCGCCGCCGCCGCCGCCAGCGGCCGTGACTACCCTGAAATGGGCGCCGGTGACGGTGGCTCCCGACGGCCGCTCCATTTTCGTCGGGTTTTCAGACGGCGTCGTGCGCGTGCTCTGGCGCGGCGACGCTATTGCTCCCAAGAACAGCAGCACCAGCAGTGGTACCGGAGGCAGTCTCGGCAGCAGCAACAGCAAATATGCGGGAAAATGGGTGCGCGAACAGGTGTTCAAACCGCACAATGGCGCCGTCTCCGCGGTGGCCTTCTCCACCGACGGGTACTTTCTGGCCACGGCAGGCAAAGACGGGAAAGTGTTTCTGTTTGCGGATTTTGACGCCTCGGCCAGCACCGGGAAACGCACCAGTTCAAAAGCCGAAGGCACCCGACAGTTTTCACCTTTGGGATTTGTCGCAGTAACGCGCGAGGACCCGGAAGTTCCCGAATCATCTCCTTCTTCATCTGGCAACGAGGATGGCGCAGCTTTTGCGACGTCGCTGTGCTTTCGGTCCGACGATCTGGCGCTCTTGTTGTCGGCCTCCAACGGAAGCGTGTGCGAAGTGAACTTGAGCGCTTTGCGCAACGGGAAGGCCAACGACCTGCAGTTGACGACCGGAGGTGCGGATTCTAGTGGCGGTGGAGACGACGACGACGAAGGCGGTAACGCAGCAGCTGCCGGCGGAGAAAGCAGCAAGAAGACCGAGTCCTTTGCCTTGGCGCTGCCCAAAGCGTGGCACACGATGAAGCGCCCCAAAGGCGACAAGGCTTCTGGAGTAGCCGCCGGAGGCGGTGGGGAGTCATTGGACGGAGCATCAGCAGCAGCTAGGGAGGGCAGCGGCGGTGGCGATGGAGCTACTGCTGCTACTGGCGGTGACGGCAGTGTAGTGGCAACCAGTGAAGTCGAAGAAGGCGAAGAAGAAGCCGCAGAGTTGCCTTTGCCTCCGGCGCTGCAATGCACTTACGTTCGCAACCGCAGCGGCTCGACTGTGCCGGGGCAGCCATCTACTGCCAGGTTAATGAAACGCAACATTCATCAAAAGTATAAATTCACACTGTACAAGATATACTTCCATTCACCTTCTAACTCCCGCTGTTTCTTTGATCTATTCCATGCTTTTCCATGCCGACTCCCTCTTGTCCTCCTTCCTACGCCAACTTTTGCTCCTTACTCCATTGTACCTTACCTTATGCTCTCTCTCTCTGACTACTTCTGCGCCTACTTGTTTCTTTTTCTTGGTAGCTCGGAAGGTGAAAACTCGACCAATGTTTTGCCCCCCTTTCTGGTGTCGTTTGGCGGCGACTTGTCGGGCCACATTTTCGAATGCCGCGGAGGCGTGGAACACCCTGTAGCCGATTTGAGTGTGGGAAGCGGGCCCCGGGCCTCCGACAAAGAAGCTCCGAGGCCCGCTGCAGCTTGCCGGATGGAGTACAACCCAACGGGGCAGTTTCTGCTGTGCGGGGCGGATGACGGTGGGGTGTCGCTGCGGCAAACAGGTCTAGTCTCGAGTCTATTCTAGCCTCGCCTTGATAATACTCCACAATCACAAAGAAATGCCTCTGTAACGTATACCAACAGAAAAAGTGTAATCAACTTTAGAACAAGAGTGACTGGGCTGATTGTCCGTATGCATAATTATTCATTTACTTCCTTTTACGGCTCAAAACAGGGGAAGCCAACAAGGACGGCGAAAAGAGCGGCGACCTTTTGGAGCAGTGTTTCATGCGATTGCAGCCCCACGATGGAGATGCCGGGCCAGTGACGGGGGTGTCTCTGAGCTTCGATCAGAAGTTCTTGCTGACCGCCGCAGAAGACGGTGAGAGATATATGAAGAAATTAATAGGATGCAGAAATGAGATTAAACCCTTTACTTTTCTTTCGCCGACCATTTATTAACTTATTTTATTCTCGTGCTTCTCTATTTACGCATTTTATCCCCGTCCTTTTCAAATCGTTTGGTTCACTATCACCATCTCCTTCTTTCCATGTTCGTCGCATTTTTTCTTCTAATATCTCTTTTATTCTTTCTAATATTCCGTCGTCGTCGTCGTCATCATCTCGTGTCCACCGCTTTTCTTTTAGGCCAATTTGTGGTGCATCGCATCAAAGTTGCGGGGCTGGAAGAGCGCGCCGTTGCGGGCCTCACAGAACGCAACAAGCGCATCACATCACTGAAGCACAAGATCGCATACGTGGCGCCACCACTGCCCGCGCTCCCACCGCCAGATGCGCTGGTGAAAATGCTGTCGTCGGGCGAAGGCGAAGAAGAACCCGCACCGGAAGTAAGGATAAAAAGTAGAAGAGAAGAGCGAAAGAAAGATAGAGAGAGCGAGTTTTTTTTCTCGGTTCATTTACTTTTTTTCTTTACTCGCACGCTGTTTCAAGGTTTTGTTGTGCACTTTAGTTGAGTGCTCCTATTTATCACGTGAAATATCTTCCTCGAACAGTGTACCTGTCGATGGACTCGTACACTCCTTGTCTCTACATCTCTCACATTTGCTTCACCGTCGTCGTCTTACATCCTTAGGGCTTCGAGGACGCGTCCTCCAGTGCGCTCGCAGAAGTGGCCGGTGATGTGAAGACTCCGAGCATGCCTCCAACCAAAGAAGCCAGCGACATTCTCGACCCCACGGCGTACAGGTACTGTGCCACTTCGTAGTGGCAAACGAGAAAGAAAGAAGGCACTTCTCATTCGGATATTGAAGGGTGACATGTTGTACCTCATCACACTGTTTGAAAAAAAGAAAACTCATACTTGAGCGATAACTAATACTTGAGCAATGGCAAGAAAAAAACAAGGGTTAGAAAAAGTCCAATATCCTGCTTCCTAAATGAAGTGAAATGACGCGCCCCCCCCCTCTCCCTGTGCTCACCCATAGTTTGGAGGATGCGAAGTTGAAGACGGAGGCAGATGCCACCGCTGCCCGCGCGGAAAAGGCCAAAGCAGCAGTGCTGGCGATCGTCGGGGATCTGCAGAAAGAATACGAAAAAATCGTGGCCGCTAACAACGCCAAACCCGTTCAGGTGTGAATAACCGAAAGAAAGAAAGATGACGAGAAATAAGGTAGCATAGATGAGTGTATGCGAGTTTGTACGCGCGGTTTTTCATTTTAGATTAATTCGTCGCTTCCCTCTCTCAACTCCCCGATCAAAACACACGTCAATTTGCCTCTTTGCTTCATCATAATCCTACCAAACCACACGCCACCACCACCACCACCACCCTCATCATCAGGACCGCTTGAGCGCTGCGGAGATGCTCGTGGACCCGGAATACGCGGCCATTCTCGAAGAGCAAGGCGAAGAGCTGGTGGCCGAAGTGCACCGCGAGTGCGCGTAAGTGTTATGATTATACTGTGACGTTTAAGCTTGCTTTTTGTTAGTTTGATGTAGTTGTACCATTACAGCGTCTCGATCCGAATGTTTCCCTCAAAATTGCTGCTCCATATTTGACTATGTGTACTTTCGTCCTCTTCTTCTCTTTTCGCTTTGTATTTGTACATTTTGTCCTATCTTCTCCTCGCTTTTATGCATCTCTCTCTTTTATGCTCCTTCCTTCGCATTATGACCCCTCTCATTCGATCTCTCTCTCTCTCTCTAATATGATTCAATAATACAGCTACGCCTCGGAAAAGTCGACCCTCCGGCTGATGAAATTGATGGACCGCTTCACTGATCCTCTCGCCTTCGAGCCTGCGGAACTGGACACTTTTGACTTGCGTGGCATGACCCCCTCCGAAGACGAATTGGCGGCTCGGCGAGCGGGGAAGCGGGCGGCTCCATTGGAAGTGGTCTCCGTACGCTGTTTCCCAGCCCCCAAGGTTAAAATGGGAGTGATTAAATCATGTTTTACATGATTAACTTGGTGCGCATGATTGTCTTTTTTTTTAAAGAACAAGTCTGTGATTCGCTTTAAGCCTAAATCTGATGGAATTTCAGGATACCAAGGTGGCGTGTCCTCTTTTTCATCCAACAAAAACAAACGTGCAATTCGCACATCTGAAGGAAAACTGCACTTACGAAGCATACTTGACCCCTTCTTCTTCTTCTTCTTTTCCTTCTTGTCCTTCATCTTCTTCTCGTATCAGGTAAGTGGCCCTCGCGCAGCGTTGCTTGCCCAAGTGAAAGCCTCGATGCGGCTGGAAGAACGGACCCACCAGAACGAAGAACGCGCCTCTGCGCACAAGGGCGCGAACACCACTACTGGCGGCGACGGCAACCACAGGGGCGGCGTTGGTCCCGGAAGCGGCAGTGAGGTGGCTGGAGGCCACACTTTGGAAGACGGGTCCATTGCGGCAGTCTCGGCTGAAGGCGGAGGAGGCAACAGCAGCAGCAGCAGCGCGGGAGTGGATAACACTAATTCAAGCACCGTTGGGGGTGGCAAATCAAACGGCAAGGCCAACCACCAGTCGCAGTCGCAGCAGCAGCCAGACATGAGCCGAAAAGCGAGGCGGGTGGTGCGGGTCGCGGCGCTGCAAGCGTTGGCGGAAGCGAAGCCAGGCAAGGACGAGGACGACCCTGCCGACGTGACGGCGATTGCTGAGGCTGAGAGCACGATTGGAGACTTCAAGCGAAAGGTAAAGTGGGCGAATGAACAAGAGAGGGAGAGATTTAATTAATTTTTGGGAAAAGTGACCAAAAAGAGATGTCTTTTTACCTTCTCTACCATCTTTTGCACAATTTCCATCGAAATACAGGCGGCGCCAGGCTACCAGCTGCCGCCCGGAGCGGTGGTGAGCGCCGACTTAAAACTACGGGACCTGGTGCTGCTCGACGACGCGATCCTGAAGCGCAAGCTCAACTTCAACAAGCGCTTCAACCAGCTCCGGGACGCCAAACGCGCCATTGCGGTGTCGGTGACGCAGGTGAGCGTTGGGTGCTGCCGACGTCTTTTTTTTTGTTGGAATGTTGTTCATGTTAGGCATGCACGTTTCGAATCTTTTTCTTTGCGTAGTATAATTTATGTCTAAATCTCATGTGTTAGAAAAAAAAATATTTCGTACTTCTGTCATTTGTTTTTACCTGTGTATTTCTTCCTCTCGATCGTTTTGAAAACCTACCAGGCCTACCAGCGCATTGGTGCCATCACCTCCGAGTTGCACGACGGGGGCCTCGACGCCAGCGGCGCGCACGACCAAGATCCCGACACATTCAAAGCGGCTCATCGGTCGATGCAGGCCACGAAAGTGAGCATCGAAGCTGCAAGGAAAGCCGCGGGAGGGGGCGCAGCTGGCGACGCTGCGGCCCAGGTAAGAAGAAAGAGAGAGGAAAAGAAGAGGAGGGTAATTATACCAGTGTATTTTTTTTGTAGCATTACTTCCTGTCTTCAATTCCGTGCTTTTTTTCTTCTTTTTCGTACTTCAAGTATCTAGCAGACCCTAATGTACCTTCCAAGGACCGTTCTTTGCACTAATTATAAAGTTTCCTATCATTTTCATTTTTGATGCTTTCACTTCGAAGAACAAACACTTTTTTTTGGCGCTAACACCATTTTCGAATTTCTTTTCCATTGCTAGGCGGCTGCACTGTCACCGCCCTTGCCAACTTTGGACGCTGGTCGAGAATGGCCGTACGCGCGGCACTTGCACACGCCTCAAGAAATGAAACAGTTCAAAGAGGCCCAGGAAGAGGTAAATGATGATTTCGAACACTGTTTGAAATAGGCGGCCGCCGCCTGTTCCACTCTTGTTTATGTCCAAGTACTACCTCATTAAGTCAGCATCATTACATCGTGCATGGAATTGTCTGATTGACTGGCGTTCTTACTTCACATACATCTCGATCATGCGTTGTTTTCCTTTTCTTTTCTGCGCCACGGGTGACGATCTTGGTGCACATGTACTCTTGTATGTACACGTACTAACTACCTACAGGCGGAATCGCAGGGCTTGCCTGTGGTGCCACCGGAACAAGTGCCGCCGGTGTCCGTGGTACCCGGCCTAGTGAAGGGGCTAGCGGCGACGGCACGGGCCGCGGCGCTGCACCATTCCGCGCACGGGGGCCACGGCGGGGGCGCCACCAAGGCCACGGTCTCGGCCTACTCCCACCGGGGCGCCAGCCAGGCGGCTAGCCATGCCGCGGCGCGCGCACTCTCGAGCCTGCCGGTGCTGCATTTTCTGGACCATCAAGCGTCTACAGGCTTAGCGCCTGGGGCGGGGGTTCGGTCAGCCTCACAGCTCGCGGCGGCGTCGGACTCGTTCAAGGAAGGGAGGCGCTCAATGGCTGTGAGCAACAACGGTGGAGGGTCGCCCCCCGGCTCGTTCGATAGCGGCAGTGGCAGTTTTGACCGGCCACAGAGCCCGCAGCTTTATGCGACGGCAGTAAGTTTGTGTAGAAGATGCAATTGTTGTTGTTGTTGTTGTTCTTCGTTATTCTCCCGAGGAGGGACGAAGTGAAAGTACTGAGAGGAAACGCTTGCCCCATTTTCTCTCACGGTCTTTTGAGTCCGCAAAGTTTTTTTCTTCTCGCATTCACCATCAATTCCCCTTTTCACAATGCACCTTCCTTTTCCGTCTTCGCGTTGGTTTTATCACCCCTTGTAAACTCAGGCGGAGCTCAAGGAAGAAGACGACTGGGTGCGTCGGGTGCGGCTAGAAGCCGAAAGGGCGAACCTCAAAGACCGCGCCGCGGGTGAGTGAGTAGAAAAAAGAGGAGGAGAATTGAAGAGGAAATGGTGCAAGAGTTGTGAAGGATTTCGCTCTCATTTGTTATCGACCTTTTTCTCTCTATTCGTCTTCTTTATCTACTTTTCTTTCTCTTCCTTTCTTTTAAGATACCTCTGAAGTCAACTGCAACAACTTTCTCTCATGTTAATTCTTGGCTGTGCGTATATTTCTATTGGTCAACATTAGGCCATCTGGAAGGCTTCAACAAACAGCTCTTAGCTTTGCGGCGGGAGCGGTTGCTTCTCGCAGCTGATCTGGCAGCGTCTGAAGTGCGGCTGCTTGCTCTGCTGCGGGAATACACGCTGCTGCAGGCGTTTGGGGTCCGCGACAAGTCCCTGGCGGCCAAGCTCGACAAATGCCTGCGGGACAAGGGAGAAACCGCCGCCCAGACCGTGGAAATCCGGAGCCAGATCAAGCGGAAAACCACGGAACTGTCGGCGGCTCACGCGTCCGCGGCCGACGTGGCGAAAGACTTCCTGGCCACGGTGCCCCCCCAGCACCCGTTCCACGAGCAGCTGATGAAAATCTTCAAGCGCAAGATCAAGCGCGCCAAGAAGCGCGATCTGGGCGACGAGGACGAGGACGAAGGGGGCAGCGAGGAAGAGGAAGAAGAAGACGACGAAGATGGAGACGACGAAGGCGATGGCGAGGGCGAAGAAGAGGAGGTCGTGGACGACAGTTGCCCGGCAGGATGCGACACCGGCCTCTACGAACTGGTACGTTATGTGAATGAGGAAGAAAAAAGAAAAGTGCACATGTATTCTTCACGCAGGCATACATGTCTATCTTGGAATGAGGCCTCTTAATTGTATACCATGTAAGTAATCATTGTTTTATGATGAATCGTCTATCATGGCCGTTATCTTTTTGATGTCTCACGCATTCCAGGTTTTAGTCCAGCGCGTGCGACGGCTAGACCAAGAAGATCGCGTCACGGACTTGGCCAAAGAAGTCGACGAGCTCACCAAGGGCCTAACACGCTTGGAAGTGAAGGAGAAATCGGTGGACAAAGACCTGACGCAAACCCGGGCCGAAATCGCCAAGTTTCAAACCGAAAAACAGCGCAGCCTGGACGGCCTCACGGTGCCGGTGCCCCTCAAAGTCAGCCAGCTGTGCTCGTTCCAGGGGGACGGCGACGATGACGGCGAAGAAGGAGAAGGCAACAAGGCTAGTGGTGGTGCTGGAGACGACAACAGCAAAAATGGCGCGCTCGCTACCACCACCCAACTCGCCACTACAGGGGAGGCAGGCTACGCGGCCACCACCACGGAGCTCACGGTGGAACCCCCTTCGCCGCAAAGCCCCCTGTGGGGGGCGTCTCTGGTGGCGGCCCAGGCCAAAGCCGCAGCGGCCGCCGCGGAAGAGGCGATGGTCAACCGCGTGCTTACCACCGACGCCGGGCCGGACACGCACTTGCTCTTTCCCCGGGCCGGCCTGTGGCAGCTGTCCCGCCGGGTCGTGGAGCTGCAGAAGGACACCGAGCAGCAGCACGCGAATTTAGTGGAGCTGCAGCGCACCAAGAACCGCCTGCAGAAAGCCAAGCACAGCTCGGAAGTGGCGATTGCAGCGCAGGAAGCCAAGAACGAAGGCCTGCAGATGCTCAGGTGGGTTGTTTTTCTCATGTGTTTTGTTTTTGTTTGCGTTTTGATCAAAGCTTTCCGTCGTCTTCTCCTCTTTCTCTACAGCCTTTTCTCGTGAGCTTCTGCTTCATTTCTTACGTTCATCTGTATATGCCATTGCTCTACGTGTGTGTGTGTCAGGTTTGGACAAGTGGTGGACATGTCGATCGTCGAAGCCGGCGACCAAGCCGCGGGCCGCGTGCACTCCGAGCAACAAGAGCTGGCGGCCGCAGAAACCAACCACGACGCGGCGCTCGCAGCTCTGAAACGCAAAGAGCGGCACTTGCAAGAGGCGCTGCTCGCCGCCACCCAAGAAAACACTACGCTGCTGAGCCGCATCGCGGACTTGAGCGGGCGGCAATTTTACCTGGAGAAAGAGCTCAATGGCGACGGTGGCAGCGGTGGCGGTGGTGGTGGCGGCGGAGGTGCTCCGGGAAGTCAAGGCCCCGCGCTGCGCGCCGAGCTAGAAGAGCGCGCCAAGCTGATTTCCATCGTGAAGCTACAGGGGCAAGAAGTGGACGCGCTGAAGGCCGAAGTCAACCTGCTGAGGCGCAAGGGGGGGCATGTGTATGTGCCGCCACCCCCGCCGGACGACGCGCAGCAACCGCCGCCGATGTGAAAGAGGTTATAAGCAACAAAACTTGGAATCTTATTAGGGCTGCATCGATTTGTGTCAATTCGCAAATGCCAAGCACGAAGTCTGCGAATTCGAGGCGCATCGTCGAATGAATTGGTAGTGCGCCGGGGGTAAATGAGAAGGAAAAAGAGATGATCGAATTCAAGAAGAGAACGAGAGCCAACGCGAGACCGCTAAGTTTGGGTATGTCTTAGGGGGATTAAGATGCGGTTCTTTCCACCATCGCATTAGTTCAGCCACTCCTCTTCAAAGGCTCTATGTCATGGACCTTGGTAGCTACTATCACAATCGGATTCTACGTTGGGCTGGTCAATGGCCTAGTTTTTCGGGCGCCTATGACTCGGCCTCCGCGGCAGTTGCTAACTGGTTGGGTAGCACACTCCCGGCCGAATGGGTGCCCTGAGATGACATGGGGTCGGGCACTAAAGAAGGCGCTCGAACTCGAACTAATACAAACCCAAATGACACAGAAGCCAATGCTGCGGGCAGAAGTGTAAGCGCGTGCGTTGCGCGCAAGTCAAAATCGTAAAGAGGATAGTGTGTAGAGGGCAGGAAGCATAATACTTCCACCCCCTTCTAAAGTGGAAACTGTTCATGAAATAATTTTGAAACCGGACTTAAGT
>Ga0307931_1000410_pt1 | contig 26613 bp, 24 predicted proteins | sample OrgLakmetageno47_FD_201816 | JGI IMG/M metagenome (GOLD analysis project Ga0307931, IMG submission 201816) | Saline water microbial communities from Organic Lake, Antarctica - #47 | ecosystem: Environmental > Aquatic > Non-marine Saline and Alkaline > Saline | place: Antarctica: Organic Lake...
GCGCCCTAGTTGGCACCCTTTCGACTTCAAGCAAGAGTTTGAACGGCGCTGCATCAAACACTGGCATGTTTTCATTCATGGCTACATTCAGCGTTTTGCTGAGCGGTCTGCCGAGAGTTGCTGCAACTGAAGAGCGCTGTCGACGTGACTGCACGCTCCCGATAAACGTGACGAAACTGGAATGGGAGGTAGTAATGCACTCTCTCCTGATTACGAGCATCGCGCTATTATTGTTGCCTATTTTCTTACGTTGGAGCTCTTACTAGCTGGTCGGCTATCCTCTTCAATGCACCCATGCATAATTTCCCCGACATCTACTAGACAGTAACGAGCGACGTCTTGTGTTTCCAAAGAACCCTTACTCTAGGATTTGCCTGCTGACACGTCTACAAAACCTCTTTACCTTCTCATTCTCCACGACCACACCCTTTATCTTAATCAGGTCGGGCCGAACCCGCGCTTCGGCCTAACGCTGGACTTTTTGAGCATTGACACCTATCGTCCGATCGGCCCAACGCGCCCGCCTCACACCCGGGGCCATCCTTGGTAGAAGTGCCCTCCTTTTTTTTTGTGCCCAAATGTTGGCCTTGTTGCCTGCGCCACTTTCAAATCCTCTAACTTGTTGCCTGCCTATTTCTTTGTCGGGCGCCCTGAACCGTCTCCCCTTCTTACTTCTTACCCTACCTTCCATTTCTTGACTTCTCTTCCCCTTATTCTCATCTCTTCTTTGCCTCTCTGCCATTCCTTCACTCTTTCAAAGGTTCCCCCACGACCACGAGCTCACCAACCCGTCCAAGTATGCGGCTTTCTGCCAAGCGGGCTGCACCTTTTTCTTTGCTGCAGAGCCTTGGCACGACGGTAATGTGATGTTGACGCGGCAGTAATCAGTTAGTACACCCGTTTTCTTAGCTAGCGGCATTATCAGAGTAAAATCCGATACATGTTCCCTTGTTAATTGATGAGTGCCCTTTCTAATAGTCTAGAGGATGAGACTCATAGGCTTATCATCTAGTCACAAACTCACTGCTGTGTAACGCCATGGAAAGAAAAAAAATGGTACTATTCTAATTTAGCCGTCACTTCGATCGATAATCCGATGACGCGTTGATGTTCTAACGAACGACGAACGACGATTCACAGGGGACGCCGCGGATGCGTATGGCCCTTCGAACATTACCTGCAAGCGCAAGTGCGACCAGACATACAAGTACAACGTCGACGTGGGCTACAGGTGAAAACATGTGTGTTCGTGTGTGTGTGTGTTTTTTTTTTTTTTGAACAATGCCGGCATTCTGGCGATAGAAACAGAAGGAGCCGTTTTTCTTCGCTAGTGTTATTTGTACGTTGCATTCAAGTACTTTACGTTGCTACACGATACGAACTTTCACCCTCTCTTTGTTTCCCTACTATGTTATTTCTTGACTGATTCTCCTTATTTTCCTCCTTCTCTCCTACCCAAATACGTCAACACTTCACACAACTCACCACCACCACCACCAAAACACACCACACCACACACCTCCTTCCTTCACAGCGACCTCGCAGAAGTAGCGCGCTACGAGTGCTACGACGGCTGCGACATCGGCTTGTTGCGGTGCCAGCCGGGCTATTCCTGCCAGTGGCCGAGCACGACAGGAGTAGCCGCTGAAGCAAACTGGGAAAAACCCGCCAACATGACCCCGTAAGCATATACTTAGTAGGGCGCTTTTTAGGTGCATGCCAGGGAGGAGAGGGGAAAAGAGGGACTGAAGAGTTGATGTGAAATTCAGACAGAAGGGAGTGCAAGTAGGAATGATTGCATTTTCGAGCCTTCCTGCAAACGAACTCTTTTTGCCTTCCTCAGCTTCTGCATTGTTGTGCTCCTTACTGCTTCTCTTCGTTTCATTACAGTTGCGCTCCCGGAACCTGGCGAACTGCTGATTACTTGCACGTGTCGCAGGTAACTATGGAAGCTATGCCATAAGTATACCTATTAGAGTGGCAGGAGGGAAAAGGTCTATGAAGGAAGGAGCATATTTGCTACCTTCGATTTCTATAATCTTTGGGGTCAAGTGTAAAGCTTGCGTGTTCTGTTTTGTTTAATTTCTGCGAATTTGCTTTACCTCCATCTCGTGCACTAATATTCATATGTGTTGATACGGGCGTGCATGCACTCTGTGCCACGTACTATATCATTACTACATTAGTGCTTCGACTGCCCGCCTGGCCGTTACCGCGAAGTGGTAAAAGGAAGATCGCTGCAGTCGTGCGACAAATGCCCTGCAAGCCGATATGTGAACAAGACCAGGTAAAGGATGATAGTGGTGCTGTGTTGCACATTCATCTTTTGAAATACCCCTCTAAAAAACATTATGACTTTCTTTTCTATTCTAATGATGGTAGCTTTAGATTGCAAATAATCCCCGCTCCTGTTTTGATGATACAAACGCCACTCACACCAGGTCAGACCACCACACTCAGTGCTTGCGGTGTCCGGCGGGGCGTTTCTCCGAAGAGCCAGGCGCGGGCTTATGCCACAGCATCACGTACTGGAGCGGTAATGATTATTACGATGATCAGAATGATGGCGATGTTGAAAAGGAATGTGACATGCATTTTCCCACAATGTGTTTCCTCTGCTTGTGTACGTGCCTGCATTTTTTTTTTCGATTATCTCGTTACCTTCACCCTTCTCCGTCGCTCCGATATGAACTCATCCTAACCCAAACTCATTTTCCCCTCTTGAAAGGAGGCAACACGGCGAGCGGCGGTGCTGCGGCTGCCTACAAGCGCAACGCCGCGTTCAAAGGTTGCAACGCTGCGACTCAGAAGTGCGGGACCCAGGACGACCGAGAGACGTACCCCACCATGAGGAAGCCCGCGGAATACCATTTGTGCAAGGACAAAGGTGTGTGGTTGTGGGTGGGGTGTTTATAGTGAGCATGTGTTACTTGTGTGTAAATGATGATGTTTTCCTGTTTGTGTTCACCTATTGAGCTATTTGCTCTCGCCGCTTCCGCTTGCATTAACTTACGATTTCTGACTTGATGATAATTTAATCTGGCACTTTGTGCTGTAAAGGTCGTCTAATTTCATCATGACTCCCATTACCATCCCATCCCTTTCCCACTTGCGACAGAAATGTTCGAGCTCCGTGCCAACCAAGAGTTGTATCAGGCGGACGTGGAAGTTGCCACTTTGGACACCAACAAGGAAGTGCAGTGCGGCAACTACTTAACAGGTACTCCACTGTTGCATTTATGAACACAGTTTCGTTGTGAACCTTCGTACTTCTTTACCTCGATTTACTTTTTAGAGGAATATTCAGATACGTACACGACAGCCGAGAAAAAGTGATTCCAATGCTTTTCTTCTATTCTTTTTTTTCCCGTGATTCCAATGCTTCCTGTGTGTTTTGATTCACGTTTTTCTTGGTGTCTGCGCGTGTGCATGTCCGTGGTGCCACTTCTAATTATGCATTAGGCGACTTCAACTTCGACATGGAGCAACTGGTCACTAAAGTGGAGACCCGGAGCCACGACGGGACGGGCTTTGACGCCACACCGCCAGTGGGGTTCTTTTGAGGTCGAATAGAAGTGTGCGCAATTCCTTTGATGCCGTTGTTCCTTTTCTTGGAAAGCGGAGATAGCGGAGTTGGAATAGAGAAAGAAAGACGAGGATAAAGATGCAGTGGAGTGGTGGTTTCTAAAACAGCTATGCCACGTGTCACTGCCCATCTCTCAGAAATGTTTGGCTGTCCAGTCGCCCACTACTAAGCCCAATCTTTCCAACTCATTCAATGCGACCTAGCTGGGTCTGATGTCGCTGGAATTACTTCGTTGCGTTCCAGACGAAAGTTATGCCATTGATATGGATATGGCATTCCATTTCTAAGCGTGTTAATACTGGGAGTTCTACATGAAAAAAAAGATGAAACAGAAATGTAAAGTTAATTAGCTAAGGTATAAATGTTTGTGTTTGGAAGTGGAAGGCTATAGAATAATCCAATCACTAGTCACATATTTATGTGACATGAGCGCCAGCAGGAGCCCCCTCGCCTATCTTATACTCAACTCCGTTAAGTTTTAAGTGTCAAGTTTTAATTGAACTGGGGGTTTGTACAAATTCTACTTTCATTGCATAATCCCAGAGCAAACAAAATTTATCCACGCAACAAGAAACGAGGCAAACTCCAATGAGCCGCGGATCTATACAACAACAGCACGCCACCAGCGCAAGCCCTTTGCTGTCTATTGGCTCTTGGCGACCCGCAGTCCCGTAGTCCTCACGCTTGCGCCAGGGCGGCAGTCATCCTTTCCATGCGAATTCGCTCCAAATTTTGCTGCGCTTCCAGCTCATTCTTCACGTTCCGGTAGCGCTAAAGGTGTAGAAGTTGCACACACGAATGTACATGTGGAGTGACGAAAAGATCAAGAATGAGCACGAAAACATACAGCAACTCGGGCTTCCTCCCTCAAAAAAAAAAAAAAGATGGCGAAAAGCAATGCAAGGAAAAGTCTGAGCATATAGCTACTACTACTACTACTACTACTACTACGGTAGGATGCTACACATATCCGCGGGCTTTTACCTGCAGGAGACGCTCCAAGTCAAGCTCCCGCTGCTTCTTTTGTTCTTCGCGGCCGGTGGCAATGCGCTTCTGCAGCGCAATCAGCTCTTGCTGCTTCTGGTGCTTGAACTTGGCTTCCCGTTGGAACATTTCCTGCGATTCATTTTAAAAAAAGAAGAAAGATTAAATTGTAGATACCGCAATGTCAGAACGCACATGAGTTGGTACACGAACGAGAAAATGAAGAGTACGAAAAAAGTTTGAGCAGAAACTGGAAATGATAGGGCAAAATGAAAAGAAAATGCGTGTATCATTCGTGCATGTTTCATCCTTGGCAAACGACAAAAAGGCGCAAGAAGTACATGAAGCACACCTGTTGTTTGGCGTTTTTCCATTTTTCCAGCTCCCAAGCCTCCAGGGCATCGCACTTCAATTTGATTTTGTGCGCTTCTGTGTAGTCCTTCTGCTTCGCCAAGTGTTCCTAATAGAACGATACAAGGAGAATAAATAAGGAGGGAGGAGAGCCTGGTTTGGAATTCACTGACATGTGAATTGAGTAGATGAAAGAACAGGCGGAGAAAGAGAGCGTATCAATAGAACCTATATTAAAGAGGAGGGCGAGTTAAAGGTGTTTCTCCTTTCCCAAACCTGAATCTTCCGCAGGTTGAGGAGCTCGCGGCTGAATTTTGGCCTTTGCTGTTTCTGGAGCAGAGCTTGCTGGAAGTCTGCAGTAGCATCAAAGGTACATGTTTCAGGAGGCAATGCTAAGGAATTGCACGTCAGTTGAAATTAAGACAAGAGTAAAATGAAAACGAGACTTGACCAACAAGAGGAGGGCGCGCGTGTGCGCAAAAAAAAAAAAAAAAAAAACGAAATATAAAGGAGAAAGAATCGCCGAGTAAAGGGACGACAACAGCAAAAGTCAAACGATGTGGGCAGAAGGCCAGCCTTTAAAATTGCATATCTGTACCAGTGAGCTCCGCCTGGTGGCGGCTCCGCATTGCTTCGACCAGGTCGCTGGCGTGCACCTCGTACTCACCCATTTTGCGATCCCAGTCCATGTTGAACTAATCCAATATGAGGATGAAAATGGTGACGATGATGGTGATGGTATGACAATGTACGCAGTAGTTTAGGGCGTGTACGAGGAGAAATATTTGTGTGCGAGATATAGACGGAAAGAATGTGTGTTTTCAACGTGCCCGTGGCGAAAAGAAGAGGCAAAATTCGAGGGAGGGGATAAGACGGGCGAGGCATGCGGAATATTTAGAATGATTAATGTTTAACCTGCTGGTACTCCAGCATATGTGCTTCTTCGACTCCCAGTCTCTCTGCCAACTGCCGCGAGCGCATTGCTTCTTTCCTCCGGTTTTCTTCGTGTACCTTGAATGAGCATACGAAGAGACGTGCAAAAACATGCAGGCACACGCCGTGAACGAGTGAGGAATGAAAGAATTACGTCTCAATGATTCTGATTCTACGAGAAAAAGCAATTGCTAGACTTCGATAAAAAGAGAGGGAAGAGAAGCCAGATGAAGAAAGCAGAGGTTGGTACAAGCCTATATCCCACTGCAAAATAGCCCGGAAAAAAGCCCTCACTAGCAAGTTCAGGGAAACGAGGCAACCACAATGCAGCAGTATAAATAATGTTACTTGATGAAAAATGGTGGCTTAAGCAATTGTGTAACGTAAGATGCTCTCTGGTAATGAGCTGCAACCATCCACTTTTAGCACAAGAAATCCCCGTACTACGATAACACATCCATGCGACACGCACCTTGAGCTCTTCCAACCGGTTTTTCGCAATCTCAGCTTCTACATATTTGCCTTGCCGCTCGCAATTCCGCCGGTGCTCTTCCAAGATTTGCAAGAAGTCTGCTACGGCGCTGTCTTCCGCTGTAGCCATGGCTTATAATCGTCTATTTCGAAGTTCGCTTCGGTAGCGGCTACTCACGACTCTCGTTAAAAACGGTAGAGCACGGAAAATTCAGACGGGTTCCCAAAGTCCTATCGCTTCACAAGACTTATTCTATACCTATGAAGCAATGAGGGCTGTCTTTAGCAAGTCAGCCAACCTAACGGCGCAGTGTACTGAACGAGCGCTAAGAAGTCACGGGCTGTTTTTTTTGCTCAACAGATTTGATGAAACGGCAACGCTCCGTCTCTGTACGACATTTTAGTGTGAAAATACTACCCTGTAAAGATGCAGCGCATATTTTTTTTGCTGATGAATTTTTGCGCGTCTTCACTCACGGTGGCGCTAGCTTCCTTGAATAGCTTACTAGTGCCCGTGCACCTCATCAACGTTCCGCTGCTTGTAAAAGCTTGTCTCACATTATAGATTAGTTTTTGCTCGATCGGGCCGTAATTTTTTATTCGTGATGCACACCACCATTACTGTAAGTACAACGACCCACGCCTCAAGATTGTACTCGTTTATTTTTCTGGCTTACACTCGTACTCAAGGCCATCTCGAAAAAGACTTAAGCCTCTCATTTTCATGCACAACGTTATGCTAGGCGTATTCCTATGGAGGCTTCACGCCATGGGCTGATATCGTGCCTCCTCACCTCAAACCAGGTGAGCAAACGAAACTTACCTTCAGGATTATTACTCTACTGCCATTTATTTTACATTGTCTTTCCGAGAGGTACAACTTTCTTATAGGCTTGAGCGACATTGGCTGTAAATTTACTCTCAATTGAATGGGTATAATCGTGATGGTACTTACCTAGAAAATGTACCGCTTGGAAGTGTTGATACACTTTTCATAATCGCGGAGAAATTTGCACACTTTTCGACAGGTGACACTCTGGAAAGTCGAGCCAACAAATTCAGGGGCGCCGGCAACGGCTGCCAGTACCGCGACCCGCCCCCGCTCCACGTAGGCCGGGACGTGAGCAACCAAGGGCTCAGTTTCCGCAACGTGAAGCCCAGCGACTACAAGGTTGGTCGCCACTCTCTGTTTTCGTACCAACTTTAGCGACGATAAAAGGTTTTAGGCTTCCGTAGCTTGCGTGCGTTTGTGTAGCGAAGTTATGCCATAAAAAGTTGAATTTGTGTGCGTGCATGCTCGTGTATTTATACGCGTAATTGATGGATACGCTCTGATACCTTTGATTTCAGGTCCCCGACAAGCGAGGCGTGTCGGCAGTGTGGGCCAATGTGGAGCGGGCCACCAGGAGCAAACCTTTCCTAGGGACCACCAACTCACTGGCTACGATGCAAGACCCCAAGGTATTTTTACACCCTGTTATCAGGGGAATGCGAAGTCTTAAAAGGGTGCATGCATGACGAAACGTGGCTGCCAGCAGCAAGCCATCGCAGAGGATGGAGCACGAGAAATCCAACAAGAAAAGAACAATATTTATTCCTCTTTTCTGAATCTCACCTTGCATACAACTATTCATTCATCCGCCCATCATATTAGGGCGCTTCCAGCTACTCGGTCAACGAGCCCGAATGGCTGGCGGCCTCCAAGAAGCAATTTCCCGAACCGCTGCCGAGAGAACCCGCGCTGCAGAGCAGCCACCAAGCAGATTTTGGCACGCATTTGACCAACGACGCTCCTCAGGTGATGAACGGAGAAAGAAATAGATACAAAGATTGGCACTTTGTTTTGATCGTTGTAATCAGGAGTGAGGTATGCCTTCAAATTCTCATCTTTTTACCTCTGTTTCTCGCACGCGCCTTTTATTATCTACTTTGCATTGACAAATCGTTCCCCTCTGGCCCTCTGAACCCTTCTCCCTGTTCTTTTTTTCTTCTCGCACTTCAGAACAAAGCCTACATGTACAAGTCCGGGATGGCGTCCACCACCAATGGGGAGTTGGCCGAAGGCACTTCCAAGCAAAGCTTCCATTTGCCCGGCTACGGAGGCACGATCCCTTCGAGCTCGCGGAACGCCATTGCTGCGTCCCAGGTGCAGAGGCCTATCAAAATCAAAATTTATTTGAAAGGGTTGATATGTGTAGAGGAAAAATGAGCTATCTGACAAGGAAATGAGGTTGCAAAGAGTGGGTATACGGCTGAGGAGTCATTTGTGTACTTCTTTTTTCTCATTCTCGATTATTTCTTGCTATGTTTCATTCGTGTAAATCCTTATAAATCATTGGCATTATTCCTTTCTTGCTTCTTATTTTCATTTCTTTGTATTAGGGTTTGGCCGCGGAGCCCCGCACGAAAGGAGGCAACATGCGCATGTATTACCGCCAAAACATGGTAAGAATTGTGAAGATAGTTTTTTTTTTCTCTTGAGCTGAGTTCGCGCTGCCTTTGTATACTGCTGATTCGGGGAAGCTCGCAGTTACGTTTGTGCTTGTGATGAAACGCTAGCACATAAGTGTCTTGTTGTCTTGCCGGCCCTCTTCGGGCCCGTGTCAAATTACCTACCCATTCTCTGCATCACATGTGTGCACTTTTCTACCTAGGTGGGCTACTCGGGCTGGGGCTCTTCGCCACCTCTGCACGCGACGAACGACAAAGGCGAAGCCCACTGCGGGGCAAACCCGGCTTCCACCTCGGGCGCGGCTGCCCTCAACCTAATGTTATGAAGAAGCAACCAATATAGATGTTTTTTCGAATCAGCAGATTCTAGCACTGTTTTGTTTTTCTGCTTTTTTTGATGTACTTGGCACTTCGCGACATATGGCCACTCATGTAGCTACCAAAGGCAGAAATACTTCACGCCGCCGCTATTGCCACTAACATGCCATTCATTTTGGCATGGGCGCTTAATGGTTAATGAATAGTTCGTTCAGCTAGCAGTGCTTCGTTTTGCGTTATTAATTCCGCCTTTCTATATTCTATTTCTAGTATTCCTTGGGGAATGGAGAGTTGCTATCTCGACAAATCCTCCCGAGGGATATGGCACATCCCAACTAAGGAAAGCCTTCCGTGGCGCTGTCGTTGAATCGGCGCCATGATGGTTCTGCCATGGCCATAGCTATGGGCTATGGTTACGCCAGAGGAAAAGTGAGGATTACTGGGTCCTGGTTCTTGTTCTAGCCTGGTGCGCTCACGAGAGACGACCTGGACATTGGTCAGCTAGCGCCGTGTTCCAGTGCAGTTAGGTATATTTCTATGCTAAATAAAGAAAAATGTTGCACTCTCAGCAACACATATTCGTGAAGTCAAAACTTCCATGCGTAGATATTGGGGTAGTCTTCGTCTTCTACTTCTGGCATGTGGCTGGTGGATTGGAGTGATGGTTTGCATTTTGAGACTGGAAGGGTCGGAATTAGAAGACTGACAGGTAGAGAAGAAAAGCAAAGCAGCGCAAACTAGACCAAAGAAGCTAATCTGGCGCACATGCCCGAGTGGCCATGGAAGTAATGGTTTGCATTTTCGCGCTGGGATTAGGCAAGTTTGCTACAGAGAATACACGTTTCTAATGTTGCCGTCATAAAAGCATCATCATTTACGTGCTTTTATATGGCATGTGCAAGACAATAATACCAGTTGTCTAAGGTGTGCTGTATAAGTAGTTATTGACGTACAGATTGGCGTATTTAAGTCATCAAACTGCCGTACCTTTGTAGGCCTGAGGTGGTGTCGTTTAGGCCAACAAACGCGGCAATGCGCACATGGTCTGGGCAAGTCTAAATTTTAGACTCGGCTTCTTTTCAAAGTCTAAAATTTCGATAAACTTTTCGAGCCTTTAAGGGGGCTCGGAAAGTTTATCAAAATTTTAGACTTCGCAAAGTCTAAATTTTAGGGTCCAATCAAAAATTTTGATTCGCAAATAACGGGTGTTAGAGTGTTGAAGCTAAGCTTAAAAAGAGCTTATTCCTTACTACAGACTGTAGTAGCAAACAAGTGAGTGGTTTATATGCCATAGTCTATAGTCATCTCGCAATAAGTGCACATAGTTTTCTTGAACTAGCGAGAAGTCAAGAATTGTTGGATCGAACTCCTCCATAGACTAGTTGAAAGATATCCACTGACGAGAGGTATAGGCGACTTATGGATTCACGCACGACTACCCAAGCAGCAGGCGGCACCGCGAAACAAATGAGCGCATCTGACCAACAGACAGCTGAAACGAAAGAAATTCAGGACCTGAATGATCTCCTCCAAGCTGAGCTGGAGGGTTTGCCAGATGTAAACGCAGAGCAGAGATCTGGAGAATCCCACGCATCGTGTGAAACCGAGAAGCTCACTTTTGCCATTCTTGAGACTGCAAAAAAGTTGCATGTTGCAAATCGTGAGAAGGAACGCATAGTCCACGCCAAGTATGCTGAAATATTGGAGGCTGGGAAGCGAGCGAAGAAAATGTCAGAAACGCTGATTAAAAAGAGTAGCGATGAAGCGGAAAGAATCAAGGCGGCCGCATTAGAATCCACAAATCGACTTCTGTCAGAATCGAAACGGGATGCGGCATTAACGAAGCAAAAAGCGCATCAGTTAGCCGCGGAAGTAAAAAAAAAGGCAGAGGAGGAAGTGCAGAAGCTCAAAAATGATGCTGAGATGGCAAGCAAAGAAATTGCCATGGCGGCAGAGAAGCAATCTACTGATATCGTCGCGGGCGCGGAGGCTTCAGCCCTGAAAATCATTGAAGCAGCGACGGAGGAAAAAGCAAGGATCCAGCGTGAAAAAGCAGATTGGGAGAAGGAAAAGCTCTCTGTGAAGCAAAGCCACAAGTTCGATAGCATGAAAATCTTACTGGATGTGGGCGGCTCTCGGTTCTCAACTCGTATATCAACGCTGACTAGTGGTGCTGCTGACGGGTCAATGCTGTCAGCAATGTTTAGTGGAAGACATGCCTTGGAACAAGATGAAAAAGACGGCTCGTACTTCATTGACCGCGACGGCACTTGCTTTGGTCCTGTGCTAAATTACCTCCGGGACCCTTCTGACTTCGAAGATCCAAAAAGCGACGACGCGCGACGAGCTCTCGAAAAAGAAGCACAATACTACCAAATCGAGTCCTTGCAAACAGCATTGCGATACCTGCCGGTTGCCGTCTTCGAAGTACAAACGGGTCATGGTGCTGGTGGAGGAATGGCACAACAAGGAAATGACATTTTGTCACACTTGAGCCGACGACAAAGTGGGGGAGTCGTTGCTCGCTCAGTATCGTCGGCTGATCAAATTTCACAAGGCAGCATGGAGGAAGTTCTCTCATCCATGGTTCAAACCTACTCAAAGACGAAAAGTATTAAAGGTCAGCAACTGAATACTGCTCGTTTGAATGCCGCTTTCTTCAATTGCTCTCAAGGCTCTGCACAACAGCGATCAAACGCTCCTCCTGGTGGTTATACTGCTCATAATAATTCATCAAAATCGAGAACGCTCGTAATGATAGATTTCGGGGATAACCTGGTGTCTATTTCTTCGTTGAATGTTCAACTTAACGTTCAGTATGGTGGCGAAGCCCCTCGATTGAATTGTGTGCTTGCCCTGGTTCCTGACTATGGTGCTACCCCAAACATATTATCTCAGTCCGACCTCAGTCCTCACCACGCGCAGCTAGAGTACTGCATTGAATGCCCAGCAGCAAGCGAAATTATCTGGGCAAGTAAAGTATTCATTATGCTTGAAGTGCTTGACCGTGCTGCCAATGGCGCGATGCAAGGCGCATACCAAGGATTCCACGGCTATAATGATTTCAATGGCCAGAGTAATCCTCTCGTCCAGTTGGGTGGAATCAAGATGTATGGGAGCCTACGGCAGCTTCGAGCCAGTAAATAGGAGATGACATGATGACACTTTCTCTTGATTAATTCAAAAGTTCTCGCTCTTTTAAAATCCTGAATGCCACGAAAATTTCTTTACCTATTTATCGGAGACATACAAACCAAATACCCGAGCGATCTTCGTAGGTGTGCTCCACAGCTGAAACACCAAATACAAATTTCGTCGACCTTTTTACGTCTAAAGTCTTATTTCTTCACGTCTTCACGGGCGCCGTTCATTTTCCTTTAAAACAAAGACATATCAAGCATAAGCTGAAATTGTATTCCAGTTGCCTCACTTCCATGGGTCTGTATCTATTCTGCCGTCATAATTTATTCGCGTAATAACATGGAATAGGAAATTGATGGTTGTTCGGGCTTCAGTGGCGTTTAACTCGCTAGTTATATCGATTGGGGTGAATACCGGATATAGTCATAGAAAGCATAATAGAACGTAAATAAATCGGCTTCATTGGCTTCTATCAAAGATGGCTGCTGAGGTCGGTTCATGAAGTGGCTTCAAAAGAGTTCGGGTTTAGCTCAGTTGCGTTACCAGATCCATTTGGTCGTGGACGTCCATTTCTTGGGATCGTGGACGTAACAGCACCTACTACTTAATAAATAACTACTAGCGTCTGATATGAGCTCTGCTCAGTGCATGGATTATGCTGATTGGCCATGGCTCGTAAGTAACTCGTAACACCAGCGGATAAATTCGCGGCCGCAGCTTCTATATTTCTTGCCTATCAAACGTGAATGAACTGACTTATGTTACAGCAAATTAGCAAGAAATGTGATGGATATCTGCTAGGCCACTTACAAAGGCATTTTATTTGTTGCAGAAGCCATATCAAGGTGCCCAGGCAGTGAGCTGCAGACGGAATAAAGAGGCAGAGGGAGGCGTGAATGCCAATAGAACAGGGCACAACACCAAGAGACAACACTAAAATTCACTAATCCTTTAATTTACTGCGCATATATTTCATTGCCGCTTCGTCATAACGAATATGTACACATGCCTGGTAACTATATATGGCAGCAAAATCAGGAGCAAAAGCAAGGCACCACCGAACTGGGAACTGCTGGCCGTTTACTTCGAAAGTACAGAAGTGATCCGCCCGGCGAAAACGAAAGGAGCTTTCTATGTATTAATTATATATGAACACCTCGAGCTTTGCGAAGGCAATCATTTTGCTGAGTGCGCCTGAGTGCACTATGCGAGCAAGCAAACCCCACGTAGGGAAATAGCCAGCCTGTGTGGAATGCCGCTCCCCCCCCCCCCCATACCTGAGTGGCGAGTCGAAGTTCTTCTTCTCTGCCATCGCAGCCGGACCTTATTATTATCAGCGATTCATATCTTATGAATCAAGCAGCAGCCATAAAGCAAGCAGCTGCCGAGCAGCTACCGTGGAGCGTCACCTGCGAATGAGGGTGAACGTCTACCATCGTTCGCACAACAGCAAAGCTGCTGACCAGAGATATTCTCTCTGCCCAACACGCCCAACAAGAACAATCTACCTCAAGGAAGAACTCTGATGCTTCCGTTTTGCCCCCCAAGTATCCAATCGTAGTTAGGGATAGGACTAGGTAGGTACGTACTTCGGTAGGTACTTAGGAGAGTTTAAGCCCCCGTGTGTGATGCGAGTATTATGATCCTTGTTTTGGTGGTGCTTCACCACCCTCGTTACCACCGTGGCGGCCTTTTTGCTTCTTGTGGAAGGAGGGTGGAGGGATGGAAGTCTAGTCCCCTCGTCCCCTCCTCTGCGGGTGGGAACTATTCTTTTGAGCAGTACTCTCAGAGCACGGAGGAGTATGCCACTTCGGGCCGCTATCATCATCTCCATGGCCGCTCGGGAATGTCTAACTAATTAACTCCCTCGTTTGAGCTGCACTTAGTCTGGCTTGGGAGACTCCGCAGACGCTGATTAGATGGCACCCTGCCTGTAAGTTACTAATCCAGCCACCCTCGGGTGGCTCAGAAAAGCACAACACCCCCGTGCCCCCGTGCTCGCAGGGGCTACGATAAAGAGACTGCTTACGACAGTTATGCGAACTGAGCCCGGTTTTCGTTCGGGCCGAAGGGATCTCAGAGATACCGATTAGATGGCACCCTGCCTGCTAATTACTTACTAATAATCCCCCCCCCCCTCACAGCGGGACTCATAATATAGTAAGTACCTGTACGTGGATTGGAGTGATAAAAAGTGCTGGTGGTGCCGGCTCTGGGAGCTGGAGTGCTGGAGCGGTGAGAAGCCAGAGAAAATCCTTGGTATCTGTAGCTGCAGTATCTGGAGTATAAGTAGAATACTCTCAAGCAAGCAAGCACGCTAGGAACTGGACATACCACTGTCTGTCCGCAGTTATCTCGCAATAAAGCGTAAAGTTTTTTCCTGAGCAAGCAAGAACTGTTAAATTGGGCTCTCATATTTGAGATCTTGAAATATATCTATTGACGAGAGCACGAGAGCTCGGCGAAACTTGGCGAGGATGCCGACAAAAGACGCAACAAGAACTAGTTCATCTAAGCAGCGAGATGAAGAGGCTGCCGCTGCGGAGCTTGGAGTGCTAGCTTCACACAAGAACGACAAAGCTGCAGACGCCACCGCGAAAAATTTGAGCTTAGCTGATCGAAAGGCAGCTGAAGTGAAAGAACTCCACGATCTGAACTCTCTTCTGCAAGCAGAGCTTGATGGTCTGCCAAAGATGACCACAGTATCCTTAGACGAAGGAACTTTTGCGGAGGAGAGTAATGGAAGCGCCCGCATGTCGCGTGAATCCGAGAAGCTCACTTTTGCCATTCTTGAGACTGCAAAAAAGTTGCATGTTGCAAATCGTGAGAAGGAACGCATAGTTCACGCCAAGTACGCTGAAATATTGGAGGCTGGGAAGCGAGCGAAAAGTGTGGCCGAAAAGTTAATTGAAGAAAGCAGCAAAGAAGCGGAAAGAATCAAAGCGGCCGCATTAGAATCCGCAAATCGACTTCTGTCAGAATCGAAACGGGACGCGGCATTAACGAAGCAAAAAGCGCATCAGTTAGCCGCGGAAGTAAAAAAAAAGGCAGAGGAGGAAGCGCAGAGGCTCAAAAATGATGCTGAGATGGCAAGCAAAGAAATTGCCATGGCAGCAGAGAAGCAATCTACTGATATCGTCGCGGGCGCGGAGGCTTCAGCCCTGAAAATCATTGAAGCAGCAACGGATGAACAAGCCACAGTCCGCCGGGAAAAGACGGAGTGGGAAAAAGAGAAGCTCTCTGTGAAGCAAAGTCACAAGTTCGATAGCACAAAAGTTTTAGTAGATGTGGGAGGCTCTCATTTCTCAACTCGTTTGTCAACACTTACAAGTGGTGCTGCTGAAGGGTCAATGCTGTCAGCAATGTTTAGTGGAAGACATGCCTTGGACCAAGACGAAAAAGATGGCTCGTATTTCATTGACCGCGACGGTACATACTTCGCTCTTGTGCTAAATTATTTGCGGGATCCGTCCGATTTTGAAGATCCAAAAAGCGACGACGTGCGACGAGCTCTAGAGAAAGAAGCACAATACTACCAAATCGAAAGCCTACAGTTTGCATTGCTGTATCTACCAGTTGCTGTTTTTGAAGCATCTCCCGAAATGAACCGAGGCGCTGCAAGGAATGATATACTGTCGCACTTGAACCGAAAGGGAAAGAGAATTATTCTTCAAGCAGCACCTTCAGGCGATCTGATTCTCCTGGGTAGCATGAGGGAAGCTCTCGCATCCGCGATTCGAACTCACTCAAGTACCAAAGGCCAGCAATTGAGTATATCTCATTTCAGTGTTGCTCTTTCTGGGCAAATTAATGGCACCCAGCCGAGGCAGCAAAGAACACTTTTGAGCATAGATTTCGGAGACAATATGGTTTGCTATTCATCCTTGCTTCTTCGTCTCCGATCTATTGGTACCAGCCAAGTGCCACAGTTGAACTGCATGATTGCATTGATTGATGCAGACGATGCTTCCACAAGCACAATCCTCAGCCCAGATTGCCGCCCGTACTCAGGTGGTTCAGACCTCGAGTACAAGATTGAATGCTCTGCTCCTAATGATACATGGACAAGTAAGATTTTCATTATGCTTGAAGTGCCCAACAGCAGCAATATTGGAGCAATGAATGCGCCTCGTGGCCGAAGTACTGTCGTTGGCCCATTGAATGGACTCAAATTGTTCGGGAAACTTCGAGAAATTCGACACACCGACGAGATGAGCGGGCTAACAGGGTCGGCAGCGGGGAGCGTTGGTAGAGCAGCTTCTTGGGACCCATACGACGGTTTCTGATTTAAAAATCAACAGTCATACCAACACTTAGAAGAAATAATTGCGATAGCGGGTATGACAATCTGACTCTTCACCTGGACCACATCTCTTTTTATTGGAAATCATCAGAAGTGATCGGGATTGAAACAGTAGTGCCGCCTCGACATAATTGCTTGTCAGCCGATATGAAGTAAATAATTACTTCGATACGTTATTTAGTAATTGCCAATGGGCTCATGGGAGCTCCATTAAACCAATTAAATATTGAATTCCATTTGGGAACATTCACTTGGAACGCATGAATAATCAAAAAGATTTTTTTAAAAAAGGAGCTGAACTCTCAGGAGCACGGAGGGGCGTGCCACTTTGGACCGCTATAATCACTCCCATGCCCCCATGGCCACTCGGGCACGTGCGCCTGATTAGCTTCCTAGGTTTAGTTTGCGCTGCTTTGCTTTTCATGTCTACCTGTTAGCTGTTAGCCTTCCTACTTCCGGCCCCGCCGGCTCTTCGGGACCTGTCTCAAAAAGGATTGAGCTCCTCAATCGCAATGAAACAGAGAACTAAGAACAGCGAAACACCAGAAAACGAAGTAATAATGGCGCAAAGCGATATGTCAATGACTTCCCCAGAATAAGCTTAACTGAAAACCGGGCTGAGTTAACAGGGCTTCCCAATGTATAGCCGATTATCGCCACTATCCAATCCAATATAACCCCAATTCCTACTCGCCATTTAACTCGGTTGTATTCGAAATCCGCCTGATATTCGCCTATTCGTCATGAAGGAATGGAGAACGAGTATTCGAATAACTCTCGATTGGGGGCTTCGTTTTGCTCAAAGTCAATAATCAATATATTAGATTATTGATTATAAGATCAGATTATACTTCCCAGTTTTAAAGAAACAACCTACTCGCCATTTAACTCGGTTGTATTCGAAATCCGCCTGATATTCGCCTATTCGTCATGAAGGAATAAAGAACGAGTATTCGAATAACTCTCGATTGGGGGCTTCGTTTTGCTCAAAGTCAATAATCAATATATTAGATTATTGATTATAAGATCAGATTATACTTCCCAGTTTTAAAGAAACAACAACAAACAAACAGCAACAAGAGCTGCGTTTTGATGTATCCTCCAGAACAAGTCTGACTGGGCTGTTATCTTAGAAATGTAATTGGATATCAAATGGATTCGTGCTTGTTGCGTGTTGCGGCCGTGGGCCATATGGAGCATATAGCTCACTTCAATCCTCAACCCATTTCCAGATTTCCACCGGAGAAATGCCTCTATCGATATTTCAATTCCGCAGTGGAATTATAGCGAAGCCCAAATCAACCCATTCTCACGTTTCCTTTTCTTCCTTAGAGCTCGTTGCGGCGGTTCTTGCGGAGCCATTGGCGGCACACGTAGCCCCCGTGGCGGGGGGCTTGGCAGTACTCTTCGTGCATTTCGTGGAACTCGTCTTCGTCGCTGTTGAGCATCCGGAAGTATTTGAGGCCCACCTTCAATATAGGAGAAGATCAAAGAAGAAATGAAACGACGAGCGAAAAAAAAAAATGAGAAGAGGGGAAAAAGAAACACGGAAAAATATAACAGCATCCATTTCATGAATATTTCAGGGGTGGATTGGCTCATTTCATTCTTGTCTGCTCTCTTCTGCAAGTCTTTTAGTGTTCCGTTCCCCTCCGGATACACTCCAAGCCACTCTCCTTTCGTCTCTCTGTGTCCTATTCCGTTCTATTCCGTTCTATTCTGTTCTATTCTGTTCTATTCTAGCTCACCTGGTGGTGCACGCGGCGCGCTTCGGTGGCCAGGCCGTCCATGAGCTTGTGAATCCACACTTCGGCGTTGCGCATCACCAGCCCCGCCGAGCCCGAAAGCCGCTCGCGCTCGATGTGCTAATATACAAAGAAGAAAGAAGACGGTGGAAAGAGAAGGCAAGGAGGTGGGTTAGTACGTTCCGGGGGAGTAGGCCGACAGTGGTTGCGAATAATAGTAGCTAAGCAGTGCAATAATAGGACGAGTTAAAAAAAAAAAAAACACACACACACAGTCATACTGACGTGCATTCCCTCTGATCTCTCCTGTCCTTGTTCGATCCCTCTCCCTTCTTCTTCATCTCTTCCTTCTACTTCTTTCTCACCAGGGCCTTGTCTTCGACTTCTTGAAGCTCCACGCACAGGGCGCTGTCCGGCTTAGCGTTTTTGCGGGTGTGGCACCACCACTTGCGCATGCGCATCACGTCCAAGTTGCGGGACACCTGCGCGACGAAGGTGCAGAAGGCGAGAATTAGATAGGTTAGGAGGAGGCGGAGAACAATGGGGGACGAAGAAGCAGACAGTGCAGGAGGAGGAGGAGGTGGAGGAGAAAGGTGAGATGAGGGCATGGTTTAGCGTGCGAAGGAGAGGTAGGACGTAAGAGAGCGAGCGCGCGAGCGAGAGGAAAGCAAAAGAATAGGAGCGAGGAAGAGAGAGATAGCAACGAAGGCAGAGACAAAAGAAAAATTCGAGAGGGCCCGCCTATTCCTATTTCAAGAGGCACAGCACGGATGGGTAGCTCAGCTCAAAGTCATACCTCGGGCATGCCGTAAGTCTTTTCGCAGAAGTGAGTCTCGTGGTGCTTGGGCTTCGCGCACCTGTTGTTTTAAAAAAAAGTATCATATTAGGACCAATACCACAGAGGGAGATGAAAAAAATGGACATGGGAAAGGAAGCAGGAAGGAAGGCTGGGAAGACGTTAGCCGGGAACAAAATCAAGAAAATACAACGGGGGTTTCGTAGGCTACGCGGCCCCTCCTCCTGAACACAAATCTTTATCGTTTCTTCTCATCCTCTTCCTTCCTCTCCCTTGCACTTCTCACCAGAAGTCCTTGGCGGCGTAAAGCTCTTCCAAATCCGGCGGGTTAAAGTCCATGGACACCGGGTCGCCGTTCTTCTGGTGGGCCCGCAGGTTGCACAGTGGGGTTGGCTCCGGCGCGCGCGGGTGCTCCGCGCACCACCTAAAGGGAGGGGGGCATGGTCACACACGCACCAATGTAATATATGACCAAACAACGAACACACGCCCACGCGCATGCTGAAGGACAGCAAAACCACGAACAAAAGAAGAAGGCGCACAACGAAAAGAAGAGAGTTGTGTGCTATGCGTGTCTTGCACTTACTCGTCAATCATAAGCAAGGTTTTCTCCTTCTTGGCCTTGTCCTTGGCGATGGCCTCTGCCTCCTCGCGGTCCTGTCGAGAGAGCGGGTGCCCGAATATAGTACGCGAGGATTTCATGAGAGAGACACGTGTGTACGCGGGAAATGCATTTAGAGTCACTCCTACAACCAATTCATGATTGCATTCACAGGATTTAACGTGAAGGCACAACCCTCTTGAGAAACCCACGCCCTCCCCGAGATTCCAAACAGGCAGACACACGAATCCGAAAACCCACGCCCATGCCAACACACCAAAAGAGAGCAAGGCCTTCTATTCCCTTACCCGCTTCTCGAGCTCGGCCTTGCTGGGGCGGTGGAACTCCGGGTCGTCTTCCGGGTCTTCAGGGTGATCCCGGCGGCCGCGCCGGAAGCGAGGGTCGTCCTGTTGGGAGGGTAGCATGATCAGGCGTGGGGGGAAAGAGTTGTGAAGAACACGTGGCAAAGAGAAGAAGAGGCACAAGGGAGAAAAAAAAGAGGGAAGGAGAAGGTTAGATGCGTGCAGATACGAAGTTGCAGTTGTTTGTGTCGTGGTTGCCGCCCCAATTTCATGCGAGAACAACATCCCCAGTCAACACCCCCGCGACACGCACACTTCAAAGCACGCAATATCTTGCGGGGCACTGGAATCACGCAAGGCCCGATTAGAACCATGCAGAACCGTGGAAAGAAAAGCAAATCGATGAATTATTCTTGACTCAAACACCCACCCTACTCGAACCTTCTTCGCTCGCAGACAAGAACATTCACATGTAGGTGACTCGACGTCTGCGTGATGAGTGATCTTACCTTGTAACGAGGATCGTCGCGGTAGCGCTCAGGGACACCTTCGTCGTCGTCCTGCTCTTCCATCTCAGCAGCTGACTTTTTCTTGGCCTTAGCGGCTAACGCCACATCCGTGAAGCTAGCGAGCAACAGCGACAGCACTACGACACGCATTTTTTTCGAAACTTGGCGTGCTCTTGTTCGGCGACCTAACAAGGTTTGTATGTTATTACGTGTGGACTGTGGAAGCGTGTTTGTAGTTGAAAAACTCGTAGTTGTACACGACTTGTTCGTAAATTTTAAAAACAAGCTTCGGCGGATCGGCGGATCGGCGGAGCTGATCATTATCAAATCATATTAGGATCAACAGTAATACGCTCAGCATTCCGCTTGCTCCATCTTTGCATTCAAGGATGAGCAGATTCTTAGCATTGGTAAAGATATACCTAGGTGTTCATGCTCTCTTCGTTCACGGTGTTGATGGATATGGTGAATCTGAGGGCAAGGGCGAAGTCGAAGATGCCCTCATGCACTGGTGAAACTCCTAGTTAGGCCTCTAGCCTGCCGTTACCGTCTGCTAGCATGCCTCGGTGGTCTGTCTAGGCTATTGAATTGAAGACGAGCTTAAGCAGTTTTGATCAAATTGTATTTACTAATAGACAGGCACGTGTACTGTTCTTGTCTCACGACAGCTCGGTTTTAAATTTACATCACATCATTTAGGTTTGAAGCCCGCGGCGGCATTTTAGGTGGCGTAGAAGTGTCCAAGTTCAAAGGAATGGGCCGGGGTTTGCGTGCTTCCAAGCGCCTCAAAGTAATGTTTAATTCCATGAAAGTGTTTTCTTTCTGTGAACAGAATTAGAATTGATGGTATGATAGCGAAAGCTGGAAGGGCTACTTGGAGCAGTGTATTGAGAAGGAATGTGAGCCTGTCATTCTAGCATATCATTTCGCTATTTGAAGCACTAAATACGCGAGGGCAAGATTTTCAATCGAAACATTTTCTTCTGGCTCGATTCAACCTACATCATTCATTTGCTTTCTGTTATATTGTTCTTTGTTTCTACATGTCATCTTGTCATGGTCGCCAAACAAAATAATTCAAACATACGCACGAACAGGACGGCGAGCCAATTGTCACGGTGCCCCTAACCGCCTGCATAACTCGGGAAACCGCCCTCGCCAGTGCTAAAACTAGTGGTGGCGCATCCTCTTCCGTGCCCAAAACCTTATCTGATACTTACAGCGCCGCGCGCAGTGACGAAGACGTTATTGCCTACTTTTTGCTGCGAGAACGTGCACTGGTACTTGGTTTCGTGCTCCAACATACCGTTTTCTTCTCCGTTTCTCTCTCTCTCTCTATCTTTCTTCAATCCTATTTGCTTTACTTAGCAAGATTAACATAATCACTTTGCACAATTCAAACTGATGCGTCCTCTTACCTACAGTGCTTCGGTATGTTTCCCAAGTACTTTCGCTACGTGCTTATGTTGGCTTGACTTAAGGTTTCTATTTCCCTGAATCATCATCTCGTTTGCTTTTTATGTTCTCGTTACATGTCCCTCGCGCAGGGATCAGCCTCCAGCTGGGCCCCTTATCTGGCCTCTTTGCCTCAGCGCGTCCCACAAGGCAGTACTCTTGGCTCTCAAGCGCTGGATCTGCTGCATGACGGCGCCCTTCGCAAGCAACTGGAAGGCCGAGGCCGAGAAGTAAGCACTAGATGGTGGTAGTAGTAAGGTAGTGGTAGCTGGTTTTCTGTCTTTCTGCGCCGCCCTGCCTCTATGTTTGTCTATTTTTCGCTCTCTTTGAGAGCCTTCCACGGTGCACTTATTTACAGTACTTGCTTAGTATGTTTTAGTGCCTCTTCCGTTGTACTTGTGCATGCGTATTTAGAGTAGTAAATTCCAGAAATGTTCAATTGTACCTCTGTCCGTTCGCAGCTTTTAAGATGTCTGCGCCAGTGAAAATTTCGCGTGTTTACTTTTTCCCTTTTTGTTTTTTTTCAAAGATTGAGCAACGCTACGAGCTCGCCAAGCCTCATTTACGCGCTTTGGCTAGCACTGTAAACTCAAAAGGACCAGGCAAGACTGCCAGTAGTAGCTTTCAAGAACAAGGCTTTGCTTTGACAGACTGGCAGTGGGCGTTGGCGATTGTCAGCTCGCGCGCCCTCACGTTTCGAGGCGAGCGGTTCTTGGTGCCGATTTGCGACATGTTCAATTACAGCCCGCACCCGGTAATGACAAGCGCGCTCGTTTGGTTGTTGTTGCTTTTCATACAGTGTAGTTTTGTACCATGCGTCTAGAGTACTTTGTTCGCATGGCAATTTATTGTTATCATACATTCAATGTAAAAAAACATGGTGAACCATGAATGCAAAACACCTACCTAAAACCTCTACACTTAAAAACGGTGTTTCCAACAGGACACCCGCCTTGCTGCCAGCGGTGAATTTTACCTGGCGCACCACCACCTCGACAAGGAGCAAGGCCTTCTAATCGTGAAAGCCGACCGTGCTACCAACGCAGGGGACCAAGTTTTCGAAGACTATGGCGACAATTCCAATGCCCTCTACCTCGACCATCATGGCTTTGTGCCGCATGCTCCAAACCCTTTCGACTGCGTGTCGCTTACCCTTTCCGAACAAGAAGGAAGCCACCACCACCACCACCACCAGGCTGTGGTCAACAACAACAATGATGACGGTCCAGAAGGAGCCCATGAACTGTTGCGCAAAATGCGGGTGCCGCCAGCGCCAGCCTTCTGTGCACCGCCGCCGCCGAAGACTATAACGTCAAGCTACAGTTGGGGTCTGACTGCGCCTGCCTATGTGTGGCTTGCCGCGAAAAGTGGCCTGGATTCCGCTACGCTAGCCACTTGCCACCGCCTTTTGCAACAGCGCGCAGATGCCATGACGGGCGGCTTTAGCAGTGGCACTAGCAGTAGCAGTAGTACAATTGGTGCCCCGGCAGTTACCGCAGCTTCTGTCGCCGAGGAAGTCGCCAGCGGTGTGTGCCCGGTGCTCACCAACAGCAACCCGTGGGCCGCTTTTCCTCCTGCGGGCTGGTCTCCTTCCTTGGCACAAGTGCAAGCTTCCCTGCTGCCTGCACTGCAGCGCCGCTTGCAGGAGAGTCCATCTACAATTTCAGAGGATGAGGCGGAGTTAGCAAGCTTGATTGAATTGGCAGCCACTGCAGAGAAGGAGGCAGCAGCAGCAGCAGCAGCAGTGGGCACAGCATCAGCAGCAGCGGTGGCAAACGACAAAGTGCTTGCGTTGCGGTATCGCATTGCTCGCAAAGCTCACCTCCGCTCTCTGCTAGAATATCACGACGAACATTTGAGCGGAGTAGGTGTGAGTGTAGCGGTGGAAGTGAACAGCGATGGCACGACGATGACTCCTTCGTCAGGTGCTAGAATCGACGAAGGTGCAACCAGCAGCATTGGCAGCGCGGAGGATGCTCGTAGTCGGGTCTGGGTGAATCACTCGGATTGCGAAGGCACTACTTCAGAGGTACGCAATTAGGGAGATATAGTAAAAGGAAAGAGACAAAGATGAGTTCTTACGGTGTATTCGTACACGAGTCAGAGTGTGGCTAGAATCATAGCCTGAATTCACATAACTCAGTCAATTTTTTGCATTATGCGGAATAACATGTCACCCTTTTCTTAATTTGTAGGGGCAATTTCTTAAGCTCTGCATCGAGGAAATCAATCAATCATACACTCGTTTCCTTGCTTTTTTTATTCACTTTCTCTTTGGTCGCCCACTTGTCAGGCTAGCCTACCTTGCGCTGTGGCGGTTTTCAACGATTGGGTCAAGCGCCGCAACTTCCCCGTGCAAAAGTTGGAAGCGCAGCTGGTGCCGGGCATGCGCATCGGTGCCATTGCAACGAGTTACATTGCGCCGGAAGAGCTTTATTTATCGGTAACTAGCGCGTGCTTCTGTTTTATTCGTTATGTGTGTAAACGCATTACATGCCGTTATTACTCTTGAATGCCCTCCTTTTCAGCTCCATCTCGCTCTCGTGCGACCTTTTCTCCTCACGTCATCTTTTTTCATTTACCACGCCTCCCTGTTTGTCCTCTGCTCTATTCCCACCCTTGCCTTCTTTCTCCTTTTTCGTCGATATCTTATTTTCTTTTATTCTGTCTTCGCGCATCGCGTAAAACATGCTCTGCAGGTCCCGGTGCAGGCTTGTGTGATGGATCGCATTTCGGCGCAGCGCTCTTTACCGCTCGCAAAACTGTTAGAAAAAGCAAGGCAGGCGCCTGACCCGGATTTCTTTGCGCTCTTGTTTCATTTGCTTTACGAACAACAGGCAAGCATAACTTTCATTTGTTTTACTGCGTGACACGAGGATACACGTAACGAAAACTGCAAGTATTATTCTATTTGAACCGCGTTGTTCTTTTTTCTTTTGCTTCTTTTTGTTTTGGAATGACGGACTTCTCGGATTCATGTTCATCAGATTTTGCGGGAAAAGAGCGTTTATTGGCCTTATTTGGCCTTGATTCCCGCGCTGGATGAGATCAAGCCCCCAATTGCGTATTCCTCGGCAGAGCTAGCGCTTTTACAGGGAAGTGCGGTGCAAAGCGCCGTAGTGGACTATCAGGTGCGTGGATTTGTGCATATTTCTGTATACCTATTAGGGATTGGTGCATTCCTCTCTCTATTTTAATGCTCTCAAACCGACCACTTTCCAAACGGACGTAAATTAAAACGCTACTCGATTTTGCGCTGTTCTCAGTATTTCGTAGAATGAATCAATTCATAGGATTAACCCGTTGTGTCCCCTCACTGTTTTTCTCTTCGTCGTTAAGATTCCATACATATGCATATGTATATATTCATTTTTTTTTAAATAGGCAAAGGTGAAGCAAAACTTTGCCTTTTTGAGCGAGCCCCGCGCCTTTGGCAATTTGGTGAAAGACGTGTTTCCCAACGGCATCGACGAAGACACGTTTCGGTATTGTTATATACATTGCATTAGAAGACACGCGCACGCGCTTGCCCTTGCTGTTGAAGATTGAATACTTGAGGAAGGATTCCTTTCGTCGCATGTCTATCTCTCATTTACTCTTTGGCTCTCTCTCTCTCTTTTGTGCTTTTTTTCATGTACTACTGATCCTCCCCTTGACTTGCTCGTTTCATTTTGCGTCTATTTTCTTCATTTTCTGACGCGTGCTCGGAGCCCTCACATGTTTGCTTTTTACATTTCTTGCACCCTATCTACACACTACATAAGGTGGGCGCACTACGTCCTCGACTCGCGCTCTATTTGGTGGTCTGGCATGCGCCATCTCGTGCCTCTGCTGGACCTCATCAACTGCCGGGACTCCATTCCAAGTACACCCTCGAGCACTAGCACCGCTGCGACCTTCTCTTCCTCCTCGTCGTCGTCGTCTTCGCCATCTTCATCGTTGCCGTCTCTCACGTCTCAGCGGGTGCACTCCACTCAACTCGACCTCTTGCGCGGCACGCACGCAGACACGCTTGCGCCCATCGCGTTCGAGCAAGGAGACCAGGTTTTCGACTTAGACTTTACAGTGCCTTGTTCACCTGTACTTCCTTCACGTGTGTCTGGTTCAGCTTCTATATATTTTTGTTTTTGAGGGTTGTGATTTAACTGAATGAAGCATTTCTCTCCTCTTACTGTTTGAACCCGTTCTCACATTTACATGTATAATTTACGCCAGGTGTTCGAAAATTACGGTCAGCCGAGCCACGTGTACTTTTTATACCACGGGTTCTTTCTCGACGACAACAGCTACGACTGTGTGCTCTTTCCCATGAGCATTGGATCGGAGGACGTGAGTCGCAAGAAAGGCCAAGACGCGAATTCGTTGCGGAAAGCAATGCGCACGGCCGGCTTTCAGTCAGCGTCTCAGGTACATACTACATGTGTGTTTGAATGGAAGGGCAGTCGATCGTAGGGGATGAAATGGAAGAAAAAGAAGTTTATTAAAGCGATGCTTTGCGATGTGCTTTCATACTGCAGGAGGAAAATTTGTATTTTTTCCTTCCCACTATATCTTGGGTTTCATCCTTGCTTCTCCACCGCATATCCGGCAGACATTTTGCGTCGCCAATGCCAAGACACTTGCATCGGTGGCGGCACGCAAGCAAGCTCAGCAAGAAAGCGGCGATA
>Ga0307931_1000413_pt1 | contig 26526 bp, 23 predicted proteins | sample OrgLakmetageno47_FD_201816 | JGI IMG/M metagenome (GOLD analysis project Ga0307931, IMG submission 201816) | Saline water microbial communities from Organic Lake, Antarctica - #47 | ecosystem: Environmental > Aquatic > Non-marine Saline and Alkaline > Saline | place: Antarctica: Organic Lake...
AAGTTGCGGCCTTTTAACCATCTCATCCTACTTGCTACTGTGTTAGCGTAGCTGGCGATGATGAACTACTCTATTTTCACCTTTGTTGCTAGGTTGTATAGCTCGTATTTTTGTTTGCACTTTCTGCAGAAATGAAACTTTGCGGTTGCTACATTAAAGTGTTTTTAATTGGAGAATTAGCAAGGAAGGAGTATTCTCGTGCAGTTGTAGCTGCGTAGCAGATAATCCATGAACGCAATTGCCAGTTCCGTAGTGTAATATTTCGTGCTGCGGCTCTAGACAAACTAAAATTGTAACAATGTTATCGTCTCACAGCTGAATAAAGACAAATGGATTACATTAGATTAACTTCCCAGTAGCAAATGGATTACAGTAGGATGTCACGGCACATGCTACGGACACAACGCTTGTGTGGAAGCTTCGGAGTCGGTTGAATAAGGGCAACGTCAATTAGTCTCTGGTAACTTCATGGTGGTTGACGTGATTCGAATTACAGGCCTTTGCCACCACGACCAGCCCGCTATTGAGTGCCAACTTCATGAGGCCCTTCACACTCACCGCCTGTACGCGTTCATCACGTGGGAGCGTGGGAACGCTCCGTCAATAAGTGCGTTAGTGCCCGCACCGTCGAATAAAGGTTCAGCACATAAATCCTCTATAGCAGTAGTCGTAACTTCAAAGAAATTCTCGCTTTCATCCTCAAACTGAATAGTGCCTCAGCATTCAGCCCGATAGTAGGAGTCACAGTCTTAATGAAAATTGAAGTGGCAATGACTTCAACCAATAAGTTATTCGTCAAAACTTATTCTTCATTTTCAAGCCTTTCTTTGGGCACTTCAACAGCTTCTTGGAAGTTCAACAAAAGCCTCATAACAAACAAAGTCGCAACTCATTACACTGGACACATTCTTTCATTTCCTGCTCCCATAACTGCTCTATAATATTCGAAAGTCCTACTGTCTTATCAGTTACTAATTTTGGTCTCAAATGTCGCACGCATTTTCTCATGCGCAGCATCAAATGCTCGCAAGGCGAAGGCTTTCTCAAACCATTGTTCGTTGACGAATCAAGTTAAAGACCATGGTTATACCGGCCATCACTCCGTAGAGCGTGGCACTGAAATCATTAAAAGTGTCACTCCATAGACAGGCAATATGTTCTCTTCAAAACTTCGTTGTCTCTCAATTTTATAACAGTCAGCCAGGGAGAGGGCACCTGATGTTGTAGCAAAGTGACTTCCATGAATGAATGTAATATGATATACACATAGATTCTGCAGGAGAAGAGCGCCTCATGATGAAGCAAACTGTGAAGGTTATTACACCCTTGCTACTTGCTTCTACTTTAACAATTTTTAAAAGCTAAATTCGAGGTGTGCAATCAAGATTATAAATGGTCATCAACAATGCGAATGGCAGGACGTAAAATAGTTTGCTATTGCTAAGTATTGGCTGATCATGTCGAGAACTCAGGGCTTCCGGAGACGAAGAGGTCTTCGCGGTAACGATCATTCCTCATGATCTCATGGTCATGTCGTCATGTCACATCATGCTGAATACTGAATACAGTCCTCGTCAAGTACGAAGCATTTTTGCCGCGAAAAACTGTTGTGCATTACAGGGAGGTACTAGTCAAAGAGAAAATTAAGACCTTTCGAATTAACGAATCGGTACTTGAGGCCTTTCGAATTATCCTCTGCATGCACGCCACGCGACGCGCATCAAAGTTGTTAGTACAGTACACACAGACGACAAGATACAGATACAGAAGAACAGAAGAAGAAGAACACAAATTTAGACACTCTACTCTCTTCATGACATCACGACATCATGACAGACAACAATACAACAATGACACAACGACAACTGACAACGTTCGTGACAGCATGACAACATATCAACCTTGGCGCCAATGTCACAAAACTCACTGTTCACGGCATTCGCTTGGGCTCATTGTGCTTGCGCTCTATTGCTACCCTATTCCTGGTCGACCCTGCCGGGTATTGGGCCGACGCCTCCCCGTTCGGGGCATGTCAGTGTCGCAGACCGAGGCGAGAGCGGGGAACTCACTGGCAAAGCTTGGTTGTTCGGTGGCTACGCGAACAACACTGATACGGGGAAGTTGGCGGTGGTCAACGATTTGTGGCACTTCGAGGATGGGGCGTGGAAACAGATTGAGACTCAAGGTCCCAATCCTGGTCCACGGTTGTGTTCTGCCGCAGCCATGGCACCGAACAATCGAGAGTTGTTGCTGTTCGGTGGCTGGGACCCGCAAACCGAGGGCACCGGTGGCATCATTCTAGACGATGTGTGGGCTCTTGATCTAGCGTCAAGGCGGTGGTCAAAACTAGAGGCGCCCATGCCCGGTGGCCCAACTTCGCGGCACGTCGCCGTGTCTGTGCCTGGAGTTGGCATCGTCGCGCACACGCACCGCTGCGGCGCCACGGTCTTGCGCTGGGACGACAAGCGCCGCGCGTTCGTTCAGCAGCCGTGCACGGGCTCGCCACCATCGAGCAGGGGTTTGCACTGCGCTGCCGCTGTGGGAAGCGACTTCATCGTGTTTGGTGGCGCAGCAAAAGACGGGACAATGGCGCAGGATAGCTTCGCGCTCGACACCAACACGTGGACCTGGCGTGAACTGGCACCGTTGGAAGATGGTGCCACACAAGACAGCTGCACCAACGACGAACATTCCAAGCAGGCAAGCCGCCCCAGCGCACGGGCTGGAAGTGCTGCCTGCGCCGTTGGTGGCATGTTCATCGTAGCAGGTGGCGCCGAGCGTGCAGCCGAGGGCCACACAGCAGGCCTCGTGCCTCGTGGCGACGTTTGGCAACTTGACATTGCAGCGGCAAGCAAACGGAGCAACTTTCACAATAATGATGGGCCAGGTAGTTCGAAGGCTTGGACTTTAGTGGCTGATGAGAACACTCCAAACGCTCCGGCGCCACGCAATGCACACACTTTGACGCATCTTGGCGAAGGCCGAGTGCTGTGCCACGGCGGCTGGCACCCGTTTGTGCACACCTTCAGAGACTCAGCACTCCTGTCCGTTAAGATTACTTAAAGCGCGAAAAAAATCTTTTTCAATAAAGACGAGGGCTTTTTATATCATTGAATTGGATGAATTATCTGATTATGATGTCGAGTAAGATTCGTATCGAATAGTAGTGCGCTTCATTGCAAATGGGATAGAGATAGGAGATCAAAAACAATGGAACCGAGATCTAGAAATGGCGCTCCTGGTAGCTATAAATATGTATATATCCTCAGATATGTATCTCACATAGAACTTCTCCTTACTTTTCCTTTATTTGAAAATTGAGAAAGGCCAACACTGGGGTAACTGGGGTATAAAAAATAGGTGCGTTATTTAGACTCACGGAGCTTGCGAATTCATTAACCACTCTTCCGTTTAGCTGCCTCTCGTTTTTTTCTTTTTGTTGTCATCGGAAGGTGCCTGACTACGCTGCTTTTCTAGCCGCTCGCGTTTGAAGCGCAGCAGTGCTTCTTTAGTGTCAACTGGCCCTGCCAGCGCTGTTTTTGAAGAAGATGCACGCGCGGACGATTGCGGCGTATATTTAATTTCAAAGTCATCGCTGGAATCGCTTTCGGGCTTTGCGTGGTTGTCGCCGCATCTATCACGCCGACCTCTTTTGTTAATTCGTTTTGACTTCGCGCATGAGCCAAGGCGATCTCCGATCTCATCTTCTCTGTCGGAACACTCACTTTCACTGTCAACTAGGCCTTTTGATTTACATTTGAGTGCTTCATTGGATTCTTTATCGTCGGTAGTAGTAGCAGTGCGCAAAAGGTCTCCCACCATAGACCGTGCTGCCGCTGCTGCAGCCTCAAGAGATTCTTCACTTTTTGCAGTACTTGATGCCATGGCGGTATTATTCCCTCCTTTCGTGCCCCTTTTAGTATTTAGAGAATTCGCTGCGTCGGGGATTAGCGGGATGTCAGCAGATAGATGATCCTGTTTGTTCATAATAAAATCAGACAGCAGATGTTAAGCCGTCCAAAACATTAATCTACTTTCTTAAGAAAGACAACGGTCGGCGATTCGATCCGCTGACTCGAATTTGCATCATTACCTCGCTCAATTCAATCGAGATAGAACTATCTTCTAATAGACGAAAATACTACACTATAGATGCATTGAACTCACCTCGACAGCACGAAGAATGCGGGGTGGTGCACTACGTAGAATGCCGCGGACAAGCGCTTCGTGAAGCATGGCGACCGAGTTTGGCGAGGGTGGTAAGAGAGCAAGGAGCAAAGCTGGCGCATTCTCAGAGGGTTTTTGCGTGACTTCCCGCGCCACGGCGACTGAGAGTCCGGCAAGCGAAGCCTAGGATACATTTTTGAACTTGAGATACTTTGGACTATTCAAGGATTGTGCGTGGTGCAGCTGACTTTACATGTATGTAAAGGTACCGTACAGAAAGAAGAGAGATTTGCATATTAAATACGTATGCATTGAGACGATACCTGGATTTGCTTGAGTACTTTTAGCAAGGCGGCGGCAACTGGATGGCGCTTATGCTCCGGCAGTTCTGATGAAAACGCCACCTCAAAAAGCAGGGCAGCGCCGTTGTTTGCACCGCTATGATGGCTGCCCCCACTACCTGTGCGTTGGCTAATTCGCTTGCTTTTATCGCTCTTGTCGCTACTCAAGGCTTGGCGTAAAGCTCTGGTAGCTGCAGCAACTACGGATGTATGCGAATCGATGAGGCCTGTGCCATAGCGTCAAACACAAACAAAAAAGTGGGAAATATGGATGGAAAGATGGGGTGATGCCAACGCCTCATCCATATCTCTCATGTGATAAAATACATTGACGCAATGTTGAGCAAATGAATAACTCAAACTAGCAGACTGCTATATACATGTGTGATACACGTCATCATATCATAGCAAATACCTTCGGCGATCCGACACAGGCACCGCCGTGCCTTTACGCGTTCGCCTGCAATAAGGTGAGCAAGCACGCGCACTGCTGAACATCGAACAGGCACCTCCTTTGTGGATACGTGTGAAGTAGATCCAGCAGCGAGCTTATGTGGCACGAAGTTTGGATCACCATTACTGTCCTCAGTGCTTTCATGTGATTTAGCATGTGTTGCAGGTTCGATAACTTCACGTTGTCCTTCTTCAAAATCTTCATTGAGGTCATCTTCGTTGCTATCGTTTTGTGGAGAAGAAACTACAGATGAACGAATAAGAGCACAAACGCGAAGCTCTTCGTTTGCAACCTGCAGTGCGACCACAAAAATCATATTTGTCAATCACAATTGGAAGTGCTTACTTTATCTTCTCCTTCTTCTTCTGGTGTGATATACCTGTGGCCCAAGGCGTCCCCAGATACCTATCGCCGTGGCACGCAGCTCAGGTGAAGCAAAAGTATCTTCGGCAATAGCTAAGAAACCATCACCCCATTGACGCGCAAGAGTGGGTGCAAAGACACAATAGCTACCGAGAGTCTTGAGCGCGGCTATGCGAGTGACAGTCGGAGCCTGAACGGTTATAGAAATTAGTGAGTGAAAGAATGGAATATGTGGTTTCGTAGATACGTGGCAAAACACAAGAAAAGGATGGAGGATGTAGGACTCAAATTGAGCAATACTTGTGTTACCATTCAAATCATTATGAATCAGCGTGAGAGAAACATACAAAATATCTACTGAAGCAGTAACAACAAACTCAAATCGCCAAACAAGAAATAGGAAAATTGTATGCAAGATGTGTGTTTAAGAAGTCAAAAAAGTGATCGATATAATTCATTCAAAAAGAACCTCGAGATCGAGTGCAAGTGCTTCTACAAGGCTTCTGTAGCAGGCCAAAAAGCCACCACCGTTAACAGCATCGGACACTTGTCGATTAACCTATACATAAATTCGTAGCAGGCAATCACGAGGATATCAAGGCAACAATTGATTCAGTGTTTGGATACGCGTGAGCAACTTCAATTAGTAATGCATGCGTGAACACAGCACACTTGTGTTTTGTGAGTTGATTTCTCACTTCTTCTTCGCATTGTTGCTGGCGAACCAAATCCTTGAGGTAGAATTCAGCCCCACCATCTTCATCGTCGGCAGTTGCACCCTCTACTTGTTTGGGTGCAGTTGTAGCATTCAAATCCGCCATGTTCGACGCGCTTGCTGCAGCAGCTGTGGAATGACCTTGGTGCTTTCGTTTTATACGGGTTGAGATTGTGGACGCTGTTTCTTCACAGATTTGACCCAGCGCTTGCAGTGCCCCAACGACTGCGCTGCAACGAGTCTGTACACGAATATATTCATGTTCTGAGGAGGATGTAATTGGTGGACTGTCGTGTATTTCAAATCGGTCATTGAATGCTTCCTCGAATGCAGTGGCAAATAGCCCAAAGATGGCGCGCTGTGGGTCCGGTAAACACTGTGCAAGATGCACCAAAGGTCGCTGCAAGCCAGGGAGCCGCATTAAAGCTGCACCCCCACCAAGAGGACTAAAAACAACGGAACGATGAATTCTCGTTACAATTGCTTCGTAAGGCCCTTTAGTTGCTTTTGATTCAACACTTCCCGATCTGAGGAAAGGAGTAAGCGTAGCCAACGCGCATGCAAGTTGGTAAGCTGCTGCAGTGGGCGTTTCCCGCTTCGATGGCGACCATGATGAAGTGCACTCTTCTTCTTTTTTATTACGCATGAAAAATTTCTTTGCTGGAGTCATAGTTTCTGCATCTGTATTAAAGCACTCGGATTCAGTTGAGGCAGAGTCTGAAGACTTCTCCATTGGACCTCCACCAATGACGTTGCCGTTCTCGTCAAATCCTGCAAGATCTTGTTCACTCGTGCCTACGGCTGAATTTGATGTAATAGCATCTCTCTCAATAATTACATTGCCACCATTGACGTTATTGCTGTCGCTGAGATGTTTGCCAATTAAATTTTCGTCATTGTTGTAACCAACGCAATCTTCCTCATCGTCACCGTTCGAGCCGGTGCATGACTGCCTCTCACGTGGGTCTTGGCAGACTTCTTCAAGATTAGATGGAGTGATGTGTGTGAATTCTTCCTTCGTAGTATCACCTGCATCTTTCGGGTTCACAAGGCAGTGAACAATATATTCCAAGTGATTCAGAACTGTGTGTAAGAGATCTCCCAGAACCGCTGTTCTGGCTAGTTGAAATTGCGAAACTGCAACGTTTGCCTGTCCTCCATTTGTATTCATGTTTTTCTCCGAAGTCGTTGATGCTGATGCTGGATCATTACTAGCTTTCAAAGCGACATTGGCTGCTTCGATCACGCAAAACAAAGCGACCATTGCATCGCTGTGTGCGTCGATTTCTCCAACTTTCACTTGATTTTGGGCAGCGAGGTATAGAGGTGCTAGGTCATGAACGAAAGGCCTTGCTAGACGACCTATTAGCAAACACAGCGGTGCTGATCCATTTATGTCATTGCTTTCTTCAGATGCTGAGTTGTAGGTGTTCCGGTCGACACTGCTGCTGCTATCTTCTCCACCATGACTTTCATCGCCGACTCTCGATAGATGGGCTGTAAGAACTTTGCTTCCGAGAGCTAAGAGTCTCGAAATACCTCCACCCCGCCGCTCAAAGACTTCTTGTAGTACTGCAAGCGCTGCCGGTGCCGCTGTAGTACTAGCGACGGACTTGCTAGAGCTTGCACAGAGACCTGCGGAATCAATACCCTCGAAGCAGTTTTGCGGAGACGTCGTTGCAGCAGCATATATATGGAGGAAATCATGTGGCTCAAGCGGAATCTGTATAGGCAAACAGAATTGTGGAAACAATAATATGCAGATGGTAAGCTACAAACGTGTTAGGACATTGCATCTTACTATATGGCGCTCTATTTAGCACTTCATTTTCGTATAGTTGCATCTTACTATATGGCGCTCTATTTAGCACTTCATTTTCGTATAGTTACCAATGGGTCGGAGAGAAGCGCGATGCAATTCGCGAGCACGCGTGCTTGTAATCTACTACCCGCTTGAGACTTAGTTGTTACGGCCTTGGCTTTGTCTGATGATGCGCTTTTTGTTGCCGCAGTCAATGAAGTTGAAGTTGTTACAGTTGTTGAGGCAATGGGCGTAATTTGAGTGGTCTGCTCTGTGGCAAAGAGTACTTGTGGTAATGTTGCCAGAGTTACGGGTTTGACTACGGCTCGAAGAGTGTAGATAAAGACAAGAGCATCACGAGAGAGCTTTCGCCACTGTGCCTCAGCAGCACTGTCTTGGACTGCCACTACCTTGTTGTCTTTCTTATGCTCGAAGGCAGCAGTTGAGTGCTTAGACAACGATGCTGCCACAGACTGCAGCTCAGTGGCTGCTTTTGCTGCTTCAGTGGACGCTATAAGCAGAACGTTACGAAAAGGCGTGGCGGTAACGAGTTTAGCAAGGACCTCAAAGGCCTTGTCCTTCACTGTTATGAGTAATTTATTCTGCGCGGCAATGTGAGCTATCAGCTTGAATACATTCACCATTGTTGCGGGTGCTGATGTGAGCGCTCTTAGCACGTGGGAGCTCACAATTGCGTCAAGAGCAGTGACCTATTTGGGCACAGTAGCGTGATTGATAACACGAGGAATTGTTGTGCAAAATCAAGGTCTTCGCGAAAATCAAGCTTGAATATGTACAAAGGCGTAAATGTCAAAGAAAACTATGCAATCAACACTTCTATATTTGAGAAACACTTAGCACCTGTACTCCGGCATCTGGATCTTCAACAGCAATAGTGGCAAGTATTCCTATGGAGCTCTTGACGGGGATTTTAGCACTATTCGGCTCCATATCAGTACAAGTCGAAGGCGACGAAGATGCTGATATTGAATTAGTGCAGCAATGGATAAACTCGAGCCATACTTCTACCAGTTTTACGGATAATTTGCGGCATGGTGGCAGCGGGTGTTTCGCGCAAGCTACGACAAGATGCCCGAATGATGATAACACACTCAGGCGGCAGGGTTCGTTCGAAGATAGCAGCGCGGCTGTGAAATGTAATCTCGATGTTATTTATCTGAGATAAGCACACTTATATTTATCGCTACAATTAATTAAAATTTACTCACCTGTTAAGAATGCTGCGCAAGAGATGCTTGCAGTATTGTCGGTTTTGGCTGCGGCCGGTGATTGGGCTGTTTCAACCTTAGATTTTGTCCTGCTCTTTTTTGACCGGCAATTAACGTCTGAATGTTCAGTGACCTCAATCATCACCGCTGTGATACTGGCGATAAGATTGACCTGTAATATAGTAAAGCAAGCTGATTTTCTTTTAATAAGTGCTAAATATATCATTTCGTTTATCGTTTAATATATTCACTTGTGATGTCGAAGGTGCATGCCCAAGCCACTCGAGTACGAAAGAATGCCGGTCTTTTTGGTCTGCTCCTGGAGCTGGAACTAAAACACTGATATCCTGGACTCCAACTAAAGCGGAAAACGCGCCCTCTGGTCTGCAGACCTAAAGAGATGCGAATTAGATGGACGAGAATGAGTAAGATGAAAAGATGACGACGGTCGCCGTTGGTGCAAATAATAAATAGATATGTTAAGTGCGCGCAAAAGAGTGATACAATATCAACGAGGCATCAAATTCATCTTACCATCTCGTACTGGCACGAACCTGTGCAAAGAGTACGTTGCGCGTCGGGACCGCACCGAAACGTCCAGGTGTCGAAGTTACTTGAAGCACGAGAGACTTAATTGCAGCAGCGTCAGCTGCCGTCCACGGGCCATCGCCTCGCCGCTTACGCGCCGCTAATATGGAGAGAACTGAGGCCTAGGAAAGAACAATTTTGATACCAAATAAGATTGCCAGCTGCCGTGAGAGAGAGTGAAGTAATTCCTTTAGGCCGTCGGGTTAGTTGAAGGTAATCGCGAAGGACAAACTTCTACCTCTGCGACAGGATCATCTGTTTCAGCAGCTAATTTTGCGAAGGCACCAACAACTGGCGCCAAGCTGTCGCTAGCAGCTGCTTTGATGTCTCCAACAGCAGCATTCACTTCATGCGTTGAGGGGTTCCGCAGGGTCGAGACTTCCGAATCAGGACCAAATTTAGGCATTTTAAGCTTGAAGTTATTTCGTTTTTTTAAGGCTCCCGAAGAAAGTATTGAGCTGAAGTGTTGCAATGGTAAGATTAGTGACGAATGACACTTCCTTCGACAGCTCTGTTTTGAATCAGGCGACCTATCGCTGGGAACGAGGATAGACAAATCCTAAGGCATTCAGAGCGAGAACACTATCTGTAATTCTTATTTTCAAAAAATGTTCCACCTCATTTCTCCCCCCTTAAGGAGGAAAGTATACAACTGTGTTGTGGAAATTTGAACACCACACAACGCACTTCAGTAACTGTAACTGTGTAACTCACCGCTTACTATCCGCAATAAGTCGAAGCGTTTGTCTTCATTCAGGTAGCTCGAGCTCGCTTTTTTCTTCGGAAAGCGGCCGTGGATCGAAGAAACGGGGAGCCGGAATTAGAAGACTAGCGGGTAGAGACGGCAGAAATAAAAAGCAAAGCAAAACGAACAGAGAAGTAAATCAGGCGCGCATGCCAATTGTTATCGCCAACCTCCAGTAGCCCTCCAGAATAATACAGCACAATGATATAGCATCCTCGATCTTGATGACTTACTTTATGCACAGCACAGGCATTCGGCTTTCTGGAATTGTAATGTGTGGTGAAGCGTAGAAGCGCATCCGCATTTTAGAGGAAGGTACGGCATACGTACCGACGCTTTTTACCTGAGATACCAATGACGTGAGTGCACTTGCACCTCACGACAACTCCTTTTAACCACTAATTCATCTCGACCATGGCGTTCTTGTGTTGGTGGATGGGGTTCACCAGCCCACCTCTAGTAAGTGAACTATAGGCACTGTAATCTATTTATTATGAGCCGTACGGGAAGTCACACGGTGATCGAGGGGAATTAGAGAGTAGTATATGCGAAGCCGCGATGAGCGGGGGCACGAAAGAAGGTGACAAACGGAGTTGTAAGTAGAGCGAGCAGCAATTTGTGGAAAGTTCTATAGAAGGAACCGGCGATTTGCGGTAGTAAGTAGTAAATCGGTATGTATTGAGATCTCATTCGTCGTCGTAGAGGCCAACAGAAGAACTCGGAAGTACAGGGGAGACCCCAGAGTGGGAGAAGCCCTGTGCGGCTGATAAATTTACCGCAAATATCGTTCTACATTCAAGTCTACCTCCATCTTACGAACTCAAAACTCTACCCGAAGCTAAGCTACCGCCCCAAAGTTCTCAAAGAAGTTTCTTAAAAAATCCAAGCGGCACGGATAGAATTCTTTATATATTTGAATAGAAGGCAAGTGCAAAGAAATCTAAACTGCGGGCTGGAGCCCCAATTAAGCTCCATTATTCGGCGAAGAGCGCATCGAGTTCCTTGTTTGCTTTGTCCATGTGCTCCTTGGACATGCCACTCTTGCCGCCGCCCGTTCCCATGCCCGAACCTGCGGCTTTCTCTTTCGCCATTTGCTTCCTCAGCAGCCGGCGTTCTTCGGGCGTGGGCGAAGGTGGGCGGTAATAGCTCATGTTGTCCCGGGTTAAGTTGGGCTTGTGGCGGCGGTTCATGCGCCGAAGGGCAGGCACATCCACCTGAACCGACGGCAGAAAAAGCGCGGAATAAGAAGAAGAAGGAGGAGAAAGAGAAAAAGGAGAAGCAGAAGGAGAAAAAGGAGAAGAAGAAAAAAAAAGAGAGAAAAGGATGTGGCTTGTTGTAATTTGTGTATACATATGCACGCACAAGCGTGTGTGCGTCCACCCTGCATAACTGGGAGGCTGGCATCGAGCGCAACAAGTGCACGTAATCTCGCACACTCGCATCCTCCTGAGCTACCCATACGTACAACATCAACATCTCGTAATCATGCTGGTAATAAATCTTCATGCTTGCTCGTAGGCACTCCCTGTCTCACCTGGGCGTGGCGTTCGGCGTTTTTCTGTTGCGCCGGCGTCATGCGCGCCCACGCATAGGGATCTTGCGGAGCTACCGTGACCAGCCGCCCTCGGTGCGCAGCTGGTTTCGCCAAAGGATCACCACGTGACTGAGCAGCGATGCGCGCTTCCTGCGAGGAAAGAGGACGAAGGAGGAAATAGAGTTGAATCATTGGCTATTTTTTTATCTCAAGATATTTGCTAAGACCTGAATTGTAATCCAGTCTGGTGGATCAGTACTTTGAAACGCGGCAGTGAAGAAAAGGCCTCGGCGCATGAATATAAATGTATGGAATATCTTTGGAGAACTGTTTAGATGATCTTTGTTCGCGCACATGTATGCACAACGAGTGCAGCACAACAGCAGCAGCGAAACCACAACATCAATGTGTACCTTCCGGAGCCAGTTTTCCCCCTTTCGAGCAGCCCGAAATTGGTCTCTCAGAGCTCGCCCTAAGCCAAAAGTGCGTAGCGTGGTGGGGCCCGTCACTTTCGCCCCTAATATAGGATGCACCACTAATGTGCGTCCGGGCTCCAAGCGCTTGAGATCGGAGGACAATGCTCCAATCGGCTCTGTGAGCGCGAGCATCGACAAGAGCAAGTCGCGCACGCGGTCCAGCTGAGGGAGTGGTACAACAGTAGTATTGGGTAGAGAAGCAGCAGGAAGATAAGGAGGAAACAAAGCTTAAGGAGCAGTGAACGTAATACTGTTGACAGAAGTTTGAGTCAATACAAGTGGAAGGGTTACAGCCGAAGGAGCAAATAATAATATCTCTGTTTGGCACGTGCATGCTATTTTTCAATGAATTTTTACCAAAAGCATGTGCATAAACACAGTACCCATCCACGCCGGTACGTTCACACATGCAACCACCCACTTGTACCCCATGGTGTACATGTACATGCCCATGTACCTGCCACGGGCGAACGGCAGTGGTCCACCCTGTAGTGTCGTTGCGTTTCAGCTGAGGGTTGGCGGCGATTTCGGCGTCGGTAGGCGGCTGAGGCTGGGTGAGCTCGAGAATGCGAAGAACGGTTGGACCGTAGACATAACCATTGTAAGTGGCGCCTAGATTATTTCGAATAGGGTAATAAGCAGGCATAATTCACGCAAAAAAACATAGAAACATTAAGAAGAGGAAGGTTGACTGATAAAAAGATGCAGAGCAAGGCAGAAATATGCGAGTGCTCTTGTGAAGACGAATTTGAAGAGATACATCATATGGTAGCAGCCGGGCGTTGCTTGAAAAAGGAGTCACACGGTGCATGTTTACAAAAGGTACTGCAGCAGTGAAGAGGTAAGCATGTCGCTTACCAGCCCGTAAGTCGACTCCGGTGAATCGGAAGGACAGGCCACAGCGCCGCACGGTGACAATTAAAGGGGTACCGGACACGTTCATACCGCGCTCGAAGACCTGGAATGGGCACAAGAAATAGAGTGCTAATGTATGCACGGTAGACACAGATTTCTCCATGAAAGAAGATCACTTAGAAGCAGCATGGCAAGAAATAGAAAAGGAAGGCAGCTGGCCAATACGATATTTTTTATATTTCAATTGCATTGCATCTCTCAACCAAAAAGTACTACTCTACCTTGATCACGGGCAGCCCTTCGAGCCTTGCCCTTTCAATTGCCTCCCGTCGACGGCGGCCCTGGTAGCCACGCACCTGTTTGTATAAGAGTGCATGGAATGAAGAGATGAAGAACAGGACAAGGACGCAAGATGAAGAGATCAGAAGCTGGAGAACGAAGAACAAAGAAGCAACGCATGCGTAAGAAATCGCAATGGTGCACACCCGCACTTTCATCCATCATAACTTCATCATCATGCCCCTCTTGGCGTGTCTTACCATCGCCTGCACCACGACGGCGGCCAGTTTCATTTTCGCGAGGCGCACCCGCCACAGTAAGCCTTTGAAGCGCGACTGCAGCTTGGAAACCATACGCTTTTCGTAGGCTCGTCCAGCTTCCGCAGCTGCTCGACGCGCTAACAAATGCTCGCGTTGCACCTAATTGTTTTAAATCGCCACCATACAAATAATACGACCATTCGTAGCACGACAAATATGAAAACAAGAAGAAAAAGAAGAAGATTGTTGAAGCATCGAAAGAGGGAGCAAGAAGCCATGAAGACAAACAGGCGATTAATGGAAAATAAAGGCAAGCCACCAATTTTGATTAAGAAAACAAATGCAAATTTCACCTTTTTGGTGCGCAGCCGTAGCTTCAAGCGCTTCCACGAGGCTTTGGCCGTGAACCCCCTATAAGCTTTCTGCAACAGGCACACGGCTTCGTTCTGGATGCGGACCTGGTTCGCTGCCAATCGAATCGCAGCCAGCGCGGGGACCTGCGTAGGTTGCGTGGGTGTGCGCGCACATGCATACGTGTGCGAATTTGAGTTTGAACGAAGACAAAAACCAGCAAGCTAAAAGAATAGAAAGAAAAAAAAAAAGCATGCAAGCGCTTCTATGAGCGCACGTGTAAGTACCTGCACGGAGTACCACCGCACGCATTCCGGGTCGCACAGCACTCGTTCGCTGTTGTTGGCACCACTGCTGCCTCGTGAAGCGAGCGAACTTGACGCAGCGATGCTTCCACCTCCTTCTCCTGGCTTCGTAGTAGTAGGCTCTGTCGTTGACTCGTCGCCAGCACCAGCCGCGGCAGCGTCAGAGTTAAAATTTAAGCGCTTGTGTTCAAGTTCTTTCCATGCTTGAATACGCGTTTGCTCTTCCGCAGCTGCTACAGCCAATTCGGATTCGTGAAAGCCTACTGATAGTGGAGGTAGTGGCGGTGGTGACCCTGCCTTTGTCGAGGACCTTGCTGTTTCACTTCCAGTTGCAACTGATGCATCTGTAGTTGTTGCCGATGCATCACCTGCACTTGTTGCCGTTTTTCTTGAATTCTCAGCTCTCAAAGAAGGCAACAATGACTGCGAATTAGTTGCTGCCACTTTCTTACCAGCACTGATGCTAGGAACAGGTAAACCGAGGCTCTGACGCAGTGCCATGCGAGCATTCCAACGCCTGGCTCGGGCATCGGTGGCATTTTGAGCTGCTTGAATGCAGAACGGTAGCGGGCGGCCAGGGACCAGTGAAGCGTCGCTTGGAGTAGGGTCTAGGTTCGAGGGCACGTGATGCCTGGAATGCCAACAAAGATGAATGGCAGAGGACGAAGTGCAAACGAAATAGAACAATTCCGAAAACAAAGAAAAAAAGATTTTTAGATGAATGAGAACGAAGCAGATTCCAGAGAACTAGAAGGATAGCACCGAAATGAATCATTGTATAAAAGATAATGACGTGTCACACATAAGTACACAGAAGAACATGATAGCACGTCGTTGAAGGCGTAGAACTTCGCACCGTATCGTTTTGTGATGCCCGCCGTGTGCATTACTACCACTGTCATTGTTCTTCGAATGTGATCTTGCCAGTTGAGGCGAAGACGGCTGTTCAAAAGCAGCAGGAGAGGAAGCCTTCGCACCTTTTGGAGAAGCAGGAAACGGACGACCACTGGTGGATGCCGGCGATAACGGCGACAATGGAGGAGGTGATGACGGCGTGTCACGTTGACTCGCGCGACGCGAGGAAGACGCTAATGGGCTCCCTAGGCCTGCGCTGCTGCTGTCACCGTTATTGTTCCCAAAGTCAAAAGACGACCTCGTACTCGGCGACAGGAGTTGGTGATTAGATTGGGCATGATGATGGTGGTGATGGTGTTCTTGAGGAGGCGGAGGCGGAGGCGGTGGGAGTGGGGGCGACGGCGGCGGTTGCAGCGGGGAAGCTCGCACAACCGGTAACAATTCCAGGCGAGGCAGCAGGAATTCCGCTACCAGTGAGAGCGGTGCTGCGGCACGGACGATTGCGTCAGGCCGCTTTTGGACCTTTATGTATGAGTGGGTATGTGCGCGTGTAGCAGGAAATAGAAGTGGGAGTTTATGTTTGTGATGCCGTGCAAAAAAAAAAGAATAATGAATTTAGATAAAGAAAGTATACATCCTGACTCAAGACAATTTACATTGCAGCAGAACCCCATCTTTCTTTTCTCATCTACCCTCGTGCTTCCGTACCTCGAGATAGAAACGGGTTGCCAGAGCTGTGAGGTCCTCAACTTCAGTTTCGTGAATGATCATCCCTACAAAGCACAGCCGTCCATCACCTTCCCAAGCCTGTCGAGTTATCATTGTTTTTGGCAAAAGAAATGGTAAATAAGTAGCGATTTGAACCAATTGTGTCGAATGTGTGCATTGTGAGAATACATGCAGCAATTTATTACTCCTCTAAAATTTCCAATTAAAAAAAAACGTTGTGTTTCTCGCACCTCATTTGGTATCCATCCTCCACCAGGCAAATCCACCAATTCTTCGCGCTCATACTCATAGTCATCATTGCCAGGTTCATCTTGTCGATTGCTAAACGTCTTTTCAAATGGTTGGAGTTGTTCTTGATCTCTGCCATCTTCCTGCTTTGCGATCATTGAATGAACCGTAGTACCAGCCTGACCAAATCCTTCTCCACTTTCAACTCTCTGAGTGCTTCCCGCTACCAATGCTCGCTCATGAACTGTGGAAGGAATTGGCAACAGTAACAGTGGTGGCGGTGGCGGTAGCGTAGCTTCTACTAGTCTATTCCTTCCTTTTGTCCACGTCTTACTGTAATCTCTCCAGCCTTCTTGCACCCATGTAGGGTGAACTCCTCGGCTGTTTTTTGCCCATTTCCCCGCCGGCAGCACAGTGAAGTACCCACCGCCGTCCAGACGAAGATCGTGCCATAAACCCTTGTCGGGGTAATCTTCTAGTTTGTCCACCTTGGATGCAAGAGCACTGTCTCCTCCTCCGTTGTCTTCTTCCCATCCTCGTCTCATGAGGCTTAAGGAACCTTGAGTGCTGGCATTGAACATTGACTTTGGCGACAGTAGATTACTTGTATTGTTTTGTTCGCGACTGCTGCCACGACTGCTGCTGCTGCTGCCGTTTCTGCCACCAGTAGCGGTAGTACTAGCTCTAGTCGGAGCCGTGTACACGCGAGCAGCGCGAAGAATGAGTTTGCGGCCACATTTGTAGAGCATCACGTTGATTCGGGCGGTGCCCTGAGGCTCTAAATCTTCGGCGGAGAATGACCTTCCTCTTGATCCTCCGCTTGGGCTGCCAGCCTTCTGGGCATTGGGTGATGCAATAGGCGATATGCCATACCTTTGGCATCAGAGAAAATAAATCAGAAATAACATTATTGTTTACTGTTGTCTCCATCAAGAAAGAAAATCAGGGATTTAGATGAACATTATCACTCCCGTGCTTCTTATAGACTATTCTACATCAAATCCATGTATCCTGCCGTACCCAGTAGCAGCAGCGAAGGACGGCAACAAGGGCGACTGCCACAAAGCTTCGAAGTCCCCCGGAGGGGGGTCACCGGGGCAACAGGACCGGGCGGGCTCCAGCAAGCTTCGCGGGTGTAAAAGCAAAGTGCGGGTTTCGCTGCCCACGGGGCGCCAGATGGAGGCGAAGATGGTTTCAAAGATCTGACGTAGAAATGATAAGCAGAGGGAACGCATAAAAGAAAAATATGAAGCAAGGATAGAAGTATGTCAAAAAACAGATCTTGGGAGCAATTTGCGAGTAGGCCTGCAGCATGAAGTACTGGAGTGCGTGAGTAGAGTAATAAAAACTTCCTTCAGTTCACTTCTATTTGACTTAAGTCTTCTCTTTCTCATATCTCCTCTCTCCTCTTTCTCACCGACGCCGCCATGCTGAGGGTGTGGTCCATGCCAAGCGTGTCAAGGTTGATGGCGCGCGCAAGCAAGCCGCGGGCCCGGCGATAAGCGCAGGACCGCAGCCAGGGAATGGGCTTCTCCACGTAAGCCTGCATGGCATGTTTCCAAATTTACATCGTCATTGTCATAGGTATCATTGAAAGGTTGAAAAGAATAAAAAGCATGAAAAATATTGAAAAAAATGGGGTATACTTTCAAAAGGGGAAAAACAAAAATTTGAGACGAGGCATAATATACATGTGTGTGCAAGCAAGTGTTAAAACACGCACCGCTGCTAGTGGCTTGTTGCCACCACCTGTTGCTCGGCCCTTGAACTTTTCCACTGGCTGGCTCCGTCGGAACGACCCGTAGCACGTGTGCAGACACACGGCATAGTCGCGCAAGCACCGCGCGTCCGCTGGAGACAAAGGCGCTGGCGCTGCAGTCGTCTCTGATGGCAATGAATCTTGCTGATTCGCTGTATTGTTGGTGGTCATAGTCGTAGTAGGACGACTAGCAGCTGATTTCGAGGCGCAGTTCCTTCTCCGAGAGCCTTGCCGAGAAGCGGTGCGGGCGTCGCGGCGTCTCAGAGCTCGCGTGACAGCAGCTCGAAAGAACCCCTACGATGGAAATGGTATTTTGAATTTACAGCATCAAGATAGAATCGATCAAAATATATCCTTATTGAGGTTGTCAAGTGAATGTGCGTGCTTTTGCTGCTCTTTGCTCATCACTTTTACAGTACTCTTATTCTCCAAAACACAAAAAGCAAGTATCAGATAAACTTGACCCACCTGCTCGAGATCCTCAAAGCAGCAGCCCCGTGAGCTGATGGCGCACACCCGCCCAAACCGGTCTTCTTCGCCCTCCGCCCACCAGCACCGCTCGCAGGTCAACAGCGCTTCGTCCAATTGAGCGTGCTCCATGGTGCGGTGTGTGCCCGAGGCCGACCAGTCCAACTGGCACAAGATCGCGTAGGCGTACAAGAGCCGCACCGGGGGCTGGCAGGCTTCTCGCCGTTGACGAGCGGCACGCTGACGAGCTACTGCCGCGGCGTACACGCTAGGGTAGGTTTGCTCCGAATGGTTCACGAGCTGCTCGATTGTCGGCAGGAATTCGTCATCACCAACGTCATCTTCATCTTCGACGTCCTTCTCTTCACTCTTGCTTTCATCGCCCTTGCTGTTGCTCCCCTCTTGGTCTCGCATTCTCTCCTTCCCCTGTTGTTGTCCTTGTCCCTCTTCCTCCTCCTGTTGTTGACGATGACGGTGGCGATGACGACGAGCGTTGCGTTCACGTGCCCTTTGCATGGCTCCCAGCTGCAAGCGCCGCTTGCGAGCCCACGCCAACCGTACCAGAGTGCGCACCACCCGAAGGGCAAAAGCATAGGCGTGGCTCCGCGAACAGGCCGCGCCTAGAGCCAGCCTCAAAAGCTCTTCTTCTTGCTCGGATGTAATGTCCATCGCTAGATAGCTCTTCTTGCTTCGGCCGATGACTCCTGCTTCTCCACCTCTATTACCCACGCCGTTCTTGGATTCTGCCTGCATTCCGAATACAGGAGTTGTTGTTGCGCTCGTTCCTCGTGCTGTCGCTCCTCCGGCTGCTCCTGCTTTACCCTCTGCCCCTTCCATTTCCTCTTCTCCTAACAGCGCGGCGACCCGAGCCTGCAGAGCCCCTGTTTCGTACTCCACTTCGCACTTGGCCAAGAAAAACACCCCGTCCTCCAGCTGTTGGCGAAGCTTAGCGCACGCGATGCGTGCTCGGCTTCCGCGGTAGCAGCGCTGCAACAGCTTGGCCCGCGCTTCCCGTATCATTTTCTGGTGGGCGTCGGTTGATGTTCATGCAAAGAAATATGAATGTGCAAGTCATTCAATGGCGATAACAAACATAGAGATACCAATATAAACCAGTGGCAGTCTCATCATCATGCCATACATGCGTACACACCATGACACGAACCCTTTTGTCTTTCCCCTTTCGTAGTTGTTTATTCTTTCAAACCTTGAAGAGCTCAAACCACGCTTTGCCGAGCCTCCCCCTGTAGACCCGCTGCACGGTGGACGCTGCTGTCGCCATGCGCGCAACGCGCTCTCGCTTCGCTTCCACACGCCCTTGCCACCCTCGGCCTAAGCCTTGCAGCAGGGACGCACCGTGCGACAAGCGATACTGCAGACGCCGCTCCTGAGGAAAAAAAAGAAAGTAGAACATGAAAAAAGAGGGAGCGGCAAATCGTTGTAAGCACATGCGACCTCACTACCACCATGAGACACCAAGAATCAACTGCAATAAAATCTGAAGAGAGACACCGTAAGACAAGCAAAGAAAAGAAAATGATATACGCCAAGAGAGGAACACGCGTGCCCATTGGACGATGAGTTTTGTACGCTATTAGGCCAGACCAAAAGCTCACCACGAACGCACGCGCTAAACAGCCTCGCATCACTGCTTGAATTTTGGTAGCCATCCACGCCGCACCCGGCCCGTTCCGCTGCCACACAAAGACCCGCGCCAGGTAACCGCGCCAGCAACGTTGCAACACAACGGCTGCGTGCACGCTTTCGCCTCTCCTGTGCACTCTGCCCACAAACTGCTGCTGCTGCTGCTGCTGTTGCTGGAATGCCTGTTGGCGAACGCTCGCTGGCGTCGTTTGGGGACCTCCTCGCAACACGTTTGAAGTACCTTGACCTACACTAGAGTGGCTGCTAGCTTCATCCGCATGAACTTCGTCGCTTGCTTCGCTCCGTAGCCAAAAGGGCAGGTCTTGTGGCAGCGGCTGGCTCTGCGGCGATGGTAACCGCTCCGGCGACAGTAGCGGAAGTGGTGGTTGAGCCTCGCTTACTCCATCCAGACCAGCGTCTTGGCGCTGTTGCACAATAAATTTCTTCCTGCCGCGGTCACTCAGCCGACTTCGTTCGAGTGCGCGCGCTGCAAAGCTACCTGGTTTTGCGGCTGGAATTGCAGTGAAAGAATTGGCCAAAGGCGGAGACGGTGGCACAACTGGCGACTGAGGAGAAGACGAGGAAGTCGACGACGATGATTGAAAGGTAGACTGAGCATGTGAGTGTTGAAGCGAAGTTCCAGCGACGGGCCCAAGATAACGAAGCAAGAAAGCTTCCTCGTCCTCGTCTTGGACATCGCTTTTAGTGACAGCCTTATGGCTGGACGAACCTAGATCTCCGTTGCCTGAGATTAGTTCTTGTGGCAGGGACACTCGTCGGCGGTGCCTGCTGCCATTTGATGTTGACGCTAATAAGGGAGCACTCGAAACCACCCGACTTGACGAGGGCGGTACCACATCAGCGTGAGTGCTTGTGCTACTGCTGCCTTCGTCGACAACTGCTTTGCCGTTAACCCCATTGCTGCTAGCCCTAGAGCGCCGGCTTCCAGACGTACTACTCCGGCTAGTTTTGTTGAAACTTCTGGAGGCATCTAAAGTTGACGTTAGGTTGGATGCTTCTGGCGTGAGCGCTAATAGGTCGCGTTCTGAATGGCGGCCAGGCACACCACGGGAGCTCAAGTCCAAATATTCCCATTCAGCAAACGCAGCTGGAGCTCGTAGCGCCGAGTGCACATCGTGCTTCAGACCACTCGCCTCTTTAAAGCCTGCCCTGGATCGACGCTTGGACATACTGCTTTAGCTAGGCTCACTCCCCTGAAGGACTCATGCTGAAGTGACCATGATGTAACGCCTGTAAGCCTAAACCATTTTCTTCGTTATTATATTTTAGCAAACCTTCAACCTTTCTTTGCGCAACCCCGAGGAGGGCTGGTATACTATTTCTACCCTGTATTAGCATACAGTACAGTAAGGTCTGTACCCGGCCTTGCGCTCGCGAACTCGAACTCGAACTACTGTAATACAAACCCAAATGACACAGAAGCCAATGCTGCGGGCAGAAGTGTACGCGCGTGCGTTGCGCGCAAGTCAGAATCGCAAAGATTATTCGAACTCGAACTCGAATTAATACAAACCCAAATGGCACAGAAGCCTATAATGCTGCGGGCAGAAGTGGGAATGCGCGTGCGTTGCGCAAACAATGCAAGTGCGGAATGTGATTCAGGAGGGAGAGGGGCATTGGCCAAATTCCTCGGGAAATTTTCAAAAAGCGAGGTATTTGTGTGTAGAGGGCAGGAAGCACAATACTTCCACCCCCCTCTAAAGTGGAAACTGTTCATGAAATAATTTTGAAACCGGACTTAAGTCGCATCTGCGTCTATTTCTGCATTTGAAGAGAGCACGCCGTTGTTTAGTCTCTTGGGCACGCCGCGCCAGGAACCTCCGCTTCTCCTCTGGTGTCACTCTGGTGTCGCACCGAGGTGGCTGCAGCTGCGGTTTTCCAATTTTGAAAGGCGCTTTCGTGACGAGCTTTAGTCAGCCAGCGCCATCCTGCGCCAAGGCGAAAATGTGATCGCTTTGCCGCCGTCGTCCACGAGTCCGAAGTACTTCAGATGCCGTTCAAGAGATCTGCCATAAGTCATCTCTTGATCGCCCGCTATCCTCTGCTCGTGTACCCACGAAAGCATGAGCCTTTTGGGTAGCCGACTCTTATTTGGTTTACAAACGATTGACACATCGCCACCCTGCACATTTCACGTATGCGCTTGTTATGCCATTTGCGCAGGCGAGAGATGGACTCAGCCGTGAGGCACCACGACTCGCAGAAGCACCGCAAGAACACCACCAGAGTAGATCTCCCCTTTGAGCCGCTCAGACACGTCGCGCTGTAGTAGAGTTCCGGCTATTAGATGTCCTCAGGTAATTGTCACATCAGAAATACATTATTTTTAGCGATCACTGGGCATCACTACTCCCGTTGCAGGCGAAATGTTTTCTCGCCTTGAGTGGTAATCTCTTGAACGGATTCTGCCATGATCTTTGAGCTCGACACTCGGCATTGACCTGAGGGAGAGATGATCGGGAAAGCGGCGAGTGGCGCCTTGTGGTCTTGTGGTGCTGTCAAAGTAGTTGCGCAGTGTCCCGGTTCTCGCACACATCACCGAATGGCCGCAAAGAATTCGGAATACCCACTTCAATACACAATAAATAACGCATCAATACACAATAACGCATTGGTATCAGCGTTTTGACTCACCTTACGAAGCCACGGAGTCTCCGGGTTTGGACTGAAAGCCAAGCTTGGGGTTCATACAACATAAAACACCGGCATTTCCGAATCCAAGGCAGCCACCTTCATTACAGCAGCACGCTCACGGAGCCATAAACCCTATATACTTTTCCAAAGCCATTGCAGCCAAGCGCTATAGAGTTGGCGACACCCATACTTATATCAATCTTCTGAATTGCTTCAATGAAATCGTGGGGTATCTTCCTCTCCCTCCTCCGCGGTGGGACCTCTCAAATTTTCTTCTCACAAGTTCTAAAGTTCTAAAGCACAGTTCGTAGGTGGGCAGGGGAGATAGGGAGAAGAAAAAGGCAGCAGCTAGGTCCTGGCCGTTATCATCATCACATGAACTGAATGGAAATTTGTAGCGCTAGACTTCACTTAAACAAACGCTGTAATAAATTTGCTTTACCCGCCATCTAGTAATACTTATAATCTGCCTAGCCATAGTCAAGTCCCTTCCGGGTTATTCGTTGTGGGGCTGCTGCGTCTCCTAATTATCAATTCATACACATAGCCATCCTATATTGCCAGTCATTGGACGGTGGGTGCTAGATGTCTAGATGTCACTTACCAGAGTGCACACAGTAAGCTAAATGATGCCATGCAGGTCAGCCCAAAAGCTACGCTGGCCGAACTCGATCGCACGTCTACTAAAATTGAATCAAAGTTTGCCATTATTTCTTGAGCAGCCTGCCACCCTCATAACAGTTTCCACGGCTTCGATGTCTTCATGCCCGCCATGAAGGGCTGCTGAACGAGCTGGCAAACAAAGTAATTCGGTGGCGCAGCCAAGGACAGGGCACCCCGGCCCAAAGTGCGCATCGACAAAATCCTCGAAAGTTTGTGCATGGTCTAAATCTTGTGTCTTCATGCCTTTGGCCTGAGGTGATATTTGATAACAAGCCTTGCCAGCAAGGCGCATCATGTCAAGGAGTTCCACGGCTGCATGATGAGCGTTTTGAGTCGTTTGACCTGCAGTAGCAGCTGCCTTCGATGCTTCATGTATCATTTTAGGACAAAATTCCAGTTGAATAGCATTTATTCTGGTAGAGATGATACCCTTTGAGCCCCGAATGATATGGGCCTCGTAGCCTTGTGCGTCAATTTTGAGCAATGAAACGTTGAATCTGCGCAGTGAAGAGTCGCCCTCGAAAAGGGCGTCCAGGGGAAAAACAGCTGTGCTACCTATTTTTTGCGCAATTCCACGCTCCGGGTCCAGTGTATTCCTTTGACCACCCTTTTGATACTTAGGCATGTTACCCGGTGCAAGAGAGACCATTTTGGTGCCTGTCTTGGGGGATGCGTACAACGGCATCGCACTGACGGTGTCACTGGCGGCGCCGTTCACCACAACGATTCCACCATGAGGCCCTGCCAGTGCTTCTGCAGCAGCCGATAGATGATTTGGCAGCGGCAGGCTACCCGGCTTGATTTCAAGCATATACGTTGGAGGTCGGTCGTCAATGGGGCGTTTTTTATTGCCGATAGCATTAGCTTTCACTTTTTCGAACAAAGAATGCGCTAATGAGACCTGAGGTTCAAAAGATATCACGCGTGCTCCCTCAGTATGCACACTAGGCCGAGCCAAATTTGAGCCATCGTTGGCACCTACATCAAGAATAATCCCGCTTGCAAGAATGAGTGGTTCATCTAGAACGGGATGATAGCCAACGTCGCTAAAAGTGCAGCCTTTTCTAACAGCTGTCAGAGACACGTTTCTCGAAGGGAGAGCGTAATCGTGCTTAGCCATGAAGACGCATGGCAAATAGACGAATGCAGCCAGGAGAGTGAAGAATGAATTTCTGAAGCTCATTGGGCGAGATGCTATTTTTGTCGAGGGAGCAGTCGTGGTTTGTTATGTCGTTCAGTCCAGTCGATCGACTACTAGTATTTCCCTTGATAACTCACTTGCTGTTTTCTACTTTCGAATATACTGTACAGTATATACGTACGACGCGATGATTGATTAGGATATAGATATGAGGATTGAACTGAAGAGTTATCAAAATCGTTGACGCCGGCGGGAAAGTGAAGGTGCCTTCCTAAAGATAGAAGCAAGCATTTAGAACTGAAAAGGAGTCAACGTTGTGCGAGAAGGCCTCACGAATCTAGTCAAGCTTCCGTTCGTGGTTCATTGTTGGTTTGCCATAAAAATAGGGGAGCGGATGGGAGCGGATCAAGGAGCGTTTCTTGAGATTTTTGAAGTCCCATTAGCTACCCAATCCTACCGCAAGTCAGGAAATTCTAACGAGATTTGAGCAGGGTGGTGCTGGTGCTGGAACTCTGGGACAAAAAAGTAGGGGCGCCTGCACATCGCAAATAGTTGCAGAACAGCGCTTGTTTCGTAGGAGCCGTCCAAATCTGTCGAGGAGGTAAGCGCCCAAAGTAATCGGCGTCGTAGTATACCTAGGCTGAGGTATCTAACTGGTGTGCCTCCTTCCAACATTTTAGGGTTTGCGTGAAGACGGGAGAACATCTAATAAGCAACATGCCGGGTAAAAGCGACGACGATTGCGGCGCTGGCCGGGGCGCCGAAGAGCAACCGGCAGGCACCGCCGAGCAGCAACAAGTAGCTGCACAACCACCGGTTATGGATGTCATGGGCGGTACGTTTAGAGACGAGGGGTTAGTGTATTGAGGTGCGATCCGTGAATTATACTGGCTGTGGCAGTCGCGCCCCTACAGGAACAGGGACAAAAATTCTAGTTGCCTATGTTTTCTCAGCAAGCCTCCTCGACCTAGGGTAGTTCACACGTCTAATTTCGTATTTTAGCATGCTTTCCTTCCCCCGCCCCCTGCATTCTTCTCCTGACTCCTAGGTGTTCCTGCTGTTTTCCTGTCCGTTGAATGATGTTCTGCGAATGCCTACTTAGATGCCAACTTAAGCATGGTGATGCTAGTGCTGCTGGTGCTAGGGCTTCTTCACCAGCAAATGCAGGACCCGTGCACATGCTGAGCAGAAGGCCCTCAGCTGCGGCGGAAGGAAGATACGTCATTGGGAGGAACTGAGGCGCAGTTGTGTACAAAAAAAAACTCTTGACCTTCAAAATAATGTGGTGTACTGTTCAGACTGCTTTCATATGCCTTCCTGGCCTGGCGCCCTGCTTCCTGTTTCACTTAAAACAATACAATACATTTTCTTATGTGCCTAGTCTAGTCTAGTTAATACTCCCCAAAAATACAAAGAAACACCACTGTGGCAAATAGCAACAGAAAAATGTAACCTTCAGAACAAGTCTGACTGGGCTGAGTGCCCTTTTGCGTAATGCAATTGTAATCATTTACTCTCGAGGTGTCCTTCAGCCATCAGGCATCAGGAGGCTTGGGAATGGAGTGAGTCAGCTGTCTCCACTTCGACCTGTCCTTGGCAATGGCGATCCACTCATCTAAATCCTTCGAAATGCCCTTGCTTTTGAGCGCGTTCTCCAACGTCCTGCCCCAAGTCATCTGTGGACAACCAATCGGTCGAGAATGCGATACCCAACCAGTCAGTAATTGCCGTGGCGCCCGGCTCATGGGCATGCGTGCGACGTGGCAAGCCCAACGAAGGATACGATTATGGAATTAACTGTCGATGTCAAGAATGCCCAAGCGACGGAAGAGACTCGCAGAAGTGATATGGTGGCGGAAGGTATGATGGAGGTTCACACGGCACATGCTACGAGCACACCTGTTATGGAAACTTCGAAGGC
>Ga0307931_1000415_pt1 | contig 26519 bp, 46 predicted proteins | sample OrgLakmetageno47_FD_201816 | JGI IMG/M metagenome (GOLD analysis project Ga0307931, IMG submission 201816) | Saline water microbial communities from Organic Lake, Antarctica - #47 | ecosystem: Environmental > Aquatic > Non-marine Saline and Alkaline > Saline | place: Antarctica: Organic Lake...
AGCCCTTGGAATGGGTTATTACTCTGCGGTATTAGGTGATTATCAATCTTATATAGGCGGAGATGGCAACTTCCACTTTGGCGGGGCTTCTGACAACTTTATAGACTTTAACGGCACTCAGCTTGTTATTGATACTGATAACTTTAGTGTTGATGCGGCTGGTAATGCTTCGTTTAGTGGTGATTTGAGTGCTGCCACTTTCACCAACGACGGGCTGTCGATTGACTCTGACGGCAACGTAGACAGCACAGGGACGTTCAGGTTCGGCGGGGCTGCTAACAACTTCGTAGACTTTAACGGCACTCAGCTTGTTATTGATACTGATAACTTTAGTGTTGATGCGGCTGGTAATGCTTCGTTTAGTGGTGATCTTAACACGGCTGGTGGTACGTTTAGTGGCACCGTTGAAGCAGGGGCAGTTGTGGGCGGCGTAGTAAAAACCGCTAGCGGTTACCCAAGAGTCGCTATGGAGGGCTCAAATAATGCTTTCGTGGCTTACAATTCTAGCGGTGATGTAGCTGTAAAAATCAGTGATACTTTTAGCGCTCCCATCGGTGGCGGCACAATCCAAGCGTTTTTCGACGCTAGAAACGCCTCTCAGGCACTCGCTTGCTACAATGACAATTCGTACTCTGGCGCATTTTACGCAAGAAACTCCGGCAACGGTCCTGCGATTGTCGGTCTTGGTGGTGGTGGCCAAGACGGCGGCATTGCTGGCTTTGGTGATAGCAGAGGCGTAAAGGGTGTCGGTGACTCCATCGGCGTAGACGGCTTCGGTCAAAATAGCTCAGGTATCGGCGTAAGAGGGGTTGGCCAAAATCACGACTTCTATGCCGGCGGCCCCGGCTCTAACTACTCACCTTTTACGGGCTCTCACGATGGACTACTGATTAAAGATGGCCCTTCTTACGAAGCTGGCGATATTGTTGAAGTCATTGCCGTTGCAGGCAAGAGTAGCGTCTCAAGTGTTATCTGCATTTTGGACCTCACATCGGTAGCAGAATCGAAAGGAAATTTCGGAGCGATTGTAAGCAGTCAAGAGCTTCAAGACTTTGGGCACGATATCAGCCCAGCAGCACTAAGCACTACGCCCGAGGCCGAATACAATCTTCTCAAGCAGGACTACTACCGAGTGTCGGTCAACGGCGTCGGCGAAGGCCAAGTCAACGTTTGCAATGCCAATGGCAATATTGAGGTTGGTGATTTTATCACTAGCTCGGCAGTACCAGGTAAGGGTCAGGCTTATCATGGAAATGATATGCGAGTAGTCGTGGCTCGCGCTCTGGAGCCCGTTGTGTGGGCGGACGAGCCAGATACCATTAAAATGGTCGCCTGCATTTATATGTGTGGATAATATGAGAATCAGAAAAGCTACCACAAGTGAAATAATCGCGTGCTTTCATAAGTACGCCACCATGGATGACTGGCTGCCGGTCACAACCAAACCCGCCCGAGAGTTCGCGAAAGCAGTAATCAAGTCAAACTACTTCATGAGAGTCGCGGAAGACAACGGCGAAGTTGTGGCCTTCTTGTATGCCGAACCAGAAGAAATTCTTCACATGTCTTTCCCGGTGTACAAGCAAAAGTATTACTGCTCGTGGTGCCCCGGCATGAAAGCCGCCAAAGCCGTTAAGCTCCTCCATAACGCATTGTTCGATTTTGCGGAGGCACGAGGTTACTGGATGGTCATGTCAACGGGTTCCCATTTTGACGAGGAGCATCGTTTCACTAAGCTGCTGGAGCGCTTCGGATGGGAGCGTCGCGGGCACATCGCAATGCGAAAAACGCGCAGCTACAGCCCGGAGTTGGCCGCCACGGGCATTTTCCAGAAACCCAGGCCGTCGGGATTGGCCAGTCGGAAAATCGCACACAGCTAGCCTCTGGCCCTGTCTCAACGCACTTCGAGAGCTGCCCGACGCAGCCCTCTATTTTTGCCTCTACCCCGGTCTCGAATTCAGTTCAAACGCCACACACGCGTTGACTGTCGAGGCCGGATTTTTTCAGCAAATTGTGAATTTCATAAGGATAACATTAGATGCAAACTAATTGGTCACTTACAAACCGCTTTAAGAGATCTGAATGGCCTGGGGATGCAGGCGATATGCTTGATCCGCTACTGTTGCATGCGGTTTTCCGCCTCAGAAGCAAAGTCCCCTACTGGTGCTACATGACACCTTCACCGCTTTACGAGGGGCACATTCGCCGCAAAGGGAGCAGTAGCCGCCATTCCACGGAGAAAGGCACCAGGCGCTCGGACGCTACTGATCTATTCTTGCCGTCCTGGAAAGCGGCTTTTGTGATTTGGCAGGAGGCGCAACAGACGGGCTTCGGCGGAATTGGGCTCTACACGGACACAGTGTTGGGAGGCGTCGCGATGCCCATGATGCACCTGGACATGCGGTCCGACAGGCTTATGTGGGTACGGAATGCGGACGACGGCTATGTTTACTTCGTAAACGACCCTCAGTTGTTTCTTGAAATTTTAGCGCGACAAAAGTGATCAGAAAAACGCGGGAAAAATGGTATCTTATATGAAGAAGAAAGAAACCCTCTCCCGCTTTGAAAAAGGAAAGTCTTATGAATGTTCTATTGATCATCTTGATGGTAGTTGCAATTGCAAGCATCGCGTTCAACATCATCATTAAGATATTCAGCATCGTTATACACGCGATTGCTGCCAAGAAAGAAGAAGAGATACTGTCGCAGTAAAACCCCCCGCTTTGAAAAAGGAAAGTCTTATGAATGTTCTATTGATCATCTTGATGGTAGTTGCAATTGTAAACATTACGCTAAACGTGGTGATGAAGCTGTTCGGCGTCATCTTGGCTGTAATTGGCAACAAGAAAACAGAGGATAACGAAGATGGCGACTGATTACGTTTCGGCAGTACTGGTCAACTTCAACGGCACGCCTATGCTGTACCACAAAAAGCGAGGCACTGTGACACTCCCCACAGGCAAAGTAGACCCAGGGGAAACAATTATGCAAGCCTGCCGCAGAGAGATGCTGGAAGAGCTTGGTGTGAAAGTCATGGAAATGACTCTAGGACATGTCACTAGGCATTGCTCACCGAAAGGTAATATCTATTTTGGTTGGCATTTCATATGCAATTTCGATGGCCAGCTTCAGAACAAAGAAGCTAGCAAACACGAGCTTGTATTTGACAGTGAGATGACTTGGGGCGAAGCGTGGAATGTCCTCGGTAAAAGAGAGCCCGCGCTCACAGGAGGCTGAAATGAAAGTATGCTTGTGGCTGGTAATTGCGCTTTCACTAATTGCTTCCGTGGCTGCCTATGTAGGGCCACCCGAAGTAGTTCTGAAAGTGCAAAGCGGAGAATTTGAGTTGACTTGTCTTTTCGAAGACGGTTGGAGAGAAGTGCCGAAAAATAAAGTTATTGGCCTTGACGGCCTGCAATGGCTTTTCACAAATGGTGCCGCCTCAGCTTGCAGAGTTGAGAAGCGCTGAAAATAAATTAAGGGAAAAATATTATGAAAACTAAAACCCCAGCAGTAAAAGCTAGTTTTGTCACAGTAGTGGCAAACACGCTGATGATGGCCGCAATCATTGCAGGCATAGCCTTCGCAGTGTTATTTTTCAGGTCGCCCTCAATTCTGGGCTTCTTGATCGTAGTACCCTCTGCATTACTTGCCGCTCAACTGGCAGTAATGGCGGGATCCGGTGTTTTCTTTGTTTTGAGCCTTTTCCCCAGGTTCTTCAAAGGAAAGCCGGAAGAAGAAAAAGGTGCAGAAACGGCTTAACGTTTCAGACCCTTGGCCTTCGGGCTGAGGGTCATAACGTACCTTTATTTTTTTTTTTTTTTATGACTACTAAATGACTTGAACTAACACAGGAGAGAATTTATGATCAGAGACAATTAGAGAGGGCTTGATGCGGAAGAATAACGGTCTTGAGGGTTTTCTCATGCTACTTATCGTAGTGACCTTACTTATCAAGGCAGCACTTATCGCAGGCATTTGTTTGGCGGTATTCTTACTTTACAAGACGCTGACAAAGGATTAGAAAATGTTTGAGAGAATTCTGGGCAATTTGAATCATAGAGTGTCCACAGAGATCTCCCCACGAAACCCATTGAAGTACCTCAAAGAAGTAAACTTAGAGGCCCACATCGGGAACATAATCGGAACGGTCTACTTGTATACAAGACCTAAAAAAGGGCTGAACCCCGCACCCTTATTTCTAACCGAAACGATTTGCGCGATTGGCCGCAAACTGCTTTCCCAAGAAAGTAAACAAAAAGATACTGCCCTAGCCGCGAAGACCGGAGCGTTTATTTTATACAGTTTCGAACAGCTAGGCTATATCAAAGTAAAAATAGGCCCGAGTGGCAAAGGGCGACACGCCACGTATCTTGTGGAAGTTGTCGACGACGAGGGCATCCAAAAACTTTGGGCGCAGTTACCTCCGGCCACTATTCAAAAAATACCTTCAGAAACCCCTTATGCTGATTGGGAGAGCTTCCGCCACGAGACAGGAGCTCTGTTGGTCAAAACAAACCACAAGATACGCGAAACACTAACCCCAGAAGACCACCCGCTTGTGTTTGAAACAGTAAACAAGTCCCAGCAGACAGGCTGGCGGATCAACCGGGACGTTTACGAGATCCATTTATGGGCCTTCCGAAACAGAGCAGCTGCGTTCAATAATATCTGGCGCGCCCACAGCTCTGAAGCGCGGTCCACTAAAATGAGAGAAACGCGAGCAATTAGCAACATCGCCGCCAGGTTCTTACACAGCACTTTTTACCACTTGTACACGTTTGATTTTCGAGGTCGCAAGTATGTTTCTACAGCGTACCTTAACGAGCAAGGCTCAGACTTAGCCAAAGGGCTACTACTGCGAGATGACAAGAAGGCTATCGGAAAACAGGGCTTCTTTTGGCTGTGCGTGAGTATCTCTTCCAATTGGGCAGGTGACGCCGGAAGAGAGGACGAGGCAAAAACAGACAAGATACCTTTGAAAGACAGGTACATGTGGGTACTTGACAACGAAGAGATAATTGTCTCCTATGCCGAGAATCCGAAAGTAAATCAGAACTGGATGAATGCAGACAAGCCTTGGCAGTTTTTAGCGGCATGCGTTGAATTCTTAAAGCTGCGGCTACACCAAATGGGGGATTCAGACGACTACTCCTATGAATCCCACTTAGAAGCGTTTGTAGACGGAACCAACAACGGAAGCCAGCATCTTTCAGCTTTAATGCTAGACGAAATAACCGCCCCTCACGTTAATCTTGTGCCTTCAGAACTTCCCGGTGACTTGTATATGTTTGTGGCACACCACATGTGGGCAGAGCTAGACCGCGCAAAAGCCGAGATGTCGGGGAGGGCTATTAAGACTGCCGAAAAATGCATAGACACGATCATTGAAATCAAAAAGCGAGTGCATGCCACGGAGCCCCGGACCGAGACGCGAAAAGAGCTAGTCAAAGAACTCTTAGCGTACCGAGAAAAGTACAGAGCCATATTAGTGAGAGCCGCTCCTGTTTTCTGGTTAAGAATCCACGACTCAAAGCACAAGCGGAAAGTTGTTAAAAGAGGAACTATGACTCTTCCGTATGGAGCAAAGCCCTACGGTCTTGGCGAACAGGTTATCGATGACTCAAGGCGGCACGGCATAGAGTTACTGACTTTTATGGAGCACTCCTGGGGTGCCTATCTGGGGAGAAGCCTCTTCAAAGTTTGCGAAACTTGTCTGGAAAGGCCCATGCGTTTGCTGTCTACTTTTGAGCAAGCGGGCAAAGCTGCCGAAAAAGCCGGTGAGTTTCTTTCTTGGACAGTACCGCTAACGCACTTCCCGGTAGTCCAACATTACGTTGAAGGAGAAGTTAAGAAGACCTGGGTACAATACGGACCACCGTCGGGGGAGAAAAAGAAAACCGGCTATTACGAAAACACTCTCCAGCTCAGTATCTCTTATCTGGAGCTTCCAAAACCATCTAAAGGGAAACAATCACAAGGAGCATCCCCAAACATTATTCACAGTCTTGACGCAGCCCACTTAACTGTTACAAGCTGCCGCGCCAATTTTCCCGTGACAACCGTTCACGACTCTTTTGGCGCGCTGCTGGCTGACATGGACGATTTATACACAATTGTTCGTGAGTCCTTTTTAGAGCTTTACCAAACAGAGCCCCTAGCTGCTATCTTTGAAGACATTGGCGCAGACGACGCTCAGCTAAACAAAGGCACATTAGACTTATCTTTAGTACTTGACTCGGAGTATTGTTTTTCATGATCATAATGAAATCGCTGGCCGACATTGAGGCCCTAGAAAACCCTGAAATAAAAGAAGTGGCAATGAAGCAATATGATCTCTGCTTCAGAAATTTTGTGGATGATCCGGAAGAAGATCTTACGATGGACCACATGGGCCATCTGGTGTACATGGAGTCTTCGGGAGAGTTGACGCAGGATTATCCGGAAGTTGAACTTCTGAAAGAAAGTGGGCATATGCTCAATTTAGCTCAATTTCCATCTGGCACAGAGTTCGTCAGATGGGAATACGCCGAAAGGTCGGGTAACATCTGGCAAGTCCTGGTACTTGTTAATGATGGCTTTGGCAGAATCTTCTTGTTCAGCGATGACCTAGAAATGCCGCCCGAGCTCCGGAGCGAGCTGGACGAATGGGATGCCGCGTAGTTTTTCTCGCGCATCTCGCTTGATACTGCCCGTTAATTTAACCCGGCGACGGGCTTTTTAAATGACTGTTAAATGACTAAGGTAATAACATGATTCTCAGAAACTGTGAAATTTGGTATCCCCAGGTTAATCCGAAAAAACCGAACACCCGCTTCAGCAAAGTGAAACCTTCTTGGGACGTTCAGTTGCGCACCACAGATAAAGTACAAAAGAAAGAGTGGGAAGCGGCAAACATCAAAGTGAAAGCTATTGTGCCTGACGAGGGCGAGACATATTTCTCTGCGAATCTTCGTAAAAAGTGTGTCAAAGCTGACGGTTCCAACGGCGCTCCGCCGACAATTATCGACGGCGAGCTCAACGACGTGGATCCAACGTCAATCGGCAACGGCTCTATCGGCCACGTCCGCGTGTACCAATATGAAGCGCCGAAAGACGAAGGCGGGACTCAAATTGTTTCAGTCTTGATGGGTATTCAACTGGTACACCACATTGTTTACGTCCCAAAAGTTCACGACGATGATTTCGAGGAGCAGGAAGGCGGTACCACAGTTGTAAATCCTGAGCCTGAAGAAGCTCCTCCGGAAAAGAAAGAAGACTTGAAGAAAGAGCCGACAGCAGATTCAGACCAAGCCAGAGAAACTCCGAGGTTTTAAGAGAAATGCGCTACACAATTGATGTGATGTTAAAAACCGAATCAGGTGAATACCGAAGAGTTGCCACCACAACAGACCCGCATTTGACTGATTTTTTGGCAGACTTTAAAAGTCAGACTTTACTAGGTTTGTTCAACAATTATATCTTGCATGTGACCGATCACTCTGAAAAAACAACTTTTGCGATGCACGATCTGGACGCTTACGAGAGTTGGATACTAGCATTGGAAAGGTACCAGTGGCATCGCAGCAGCACACAGATGCCGCCTGGGGTTGAGAGCATTCCAACAGACAAAGCAGTTAATCCGGATTACTACCGGGGGATGCTTAAAGGACTGCCTGATCTTGGCTGGCTTGACATCGAGAGCCGCAAAGAAAAATACAGCAACCCTGTTGTCTTCCTCGCCGCAGTTGATCTCCAAGAATCCAAGTATATGGAGCGCCTGGGCAGAAAAGACAGTCCGCTGCAAGAGCGCAAAAAGAGTTTGTTTTACAAAATGTATGCAATACTTTACATGGAAAACAATTGCCAGCCTATTACAGCAGACCTGGTTCACACGTGGCTAGCAGCCATGCCTTCCATGCCGGGCGAATGCATGTAAGCCTAAGAGGGGGGAGGTGAAAACCTCCCTATTAAGAACATGTCAAAATACGTATTCGATATCGAAACGAATGGCTATCTCTGGATTTTTGATCGCTGCTGGATAGTTTACCTTCAAGACATTGACACAAAAGAAAAATTTTACTATCTTGAAGGCGATGAAGGCTGGCGTGAGAAGCTCGGCAAGGCTGAGGTTGTTATCGGCCACAATATAATTGGCTTCGACCTGCTAGTGTTGAAGCGACATTTTGATTTTGACTTGCCTCATAGCTGCAGAATACACGACACCCTGCTCATGAGCCAAGTGTTAAATTACAAGCGTTTTGGGGATGCCGGCCATTCTCTTAAAGTTTGGGGTTTATACTTTGAGTACGACAAGCTTGACTTTGAAGATTTTCACGAGTACTCGGAAGAAATGTTGCTGTACTGCGAAAGAGACGTAGACTTGAACTTAAAAGTTTATAACTATTTGCTTGAAGAGTTTACAGGCCTGGCCAGTGAAAATGCCAACGTAGTTCATTATCTTCAGGCAGAACATGCAATTTCAAGTTGGTGCGCAGAGGCAGAATGGTACGGATGGCCTTTTGATGAAGAATCCGCAAAAGTCTTGTTTGCGGAGATGACAGACAAAATTGCGAGCACAACAGAACTCTTGGAATCAAAGCTCGGTATCAAGACAGTTGCCGTCGATGCTTGCAAGGGCGAAGTACCCGCAAAAGAGCCTAAATGGAAAAAGAACGGCGATTACAATCAGCACACCGCAAACTGGTTTCGAATTGATCCCGAAGAGGGGCAGGAAGATGCAGGACGATTAGTTGACGGTTCTTATAGTCGTGTTGAGTTTCATCACCTCAAGCTGAGCTCCGTCGCCGACGTCAAAATATTCCTCTTCAGAGAAGGCTGGGTGCCAACACAGTACAATTCAAAGCAAAACCCAGTGACGTTTGAGAAAGTCCGAACAACTCCAAAAATCACCGACGATTCTCTGGAGTTTCTTGGCGGCGACGGCAAGTTGTATTCTGAATATCGCACTATCAGATCACGTCACAGCATCCTCAATACTTGGCTTGAAAACATAGGCGGAGACGGCTGTTTGCGCGGTTCCTGCTTCACCCTTGGCACCCCCAGTATGAGAGCCCGTCACAAGATTGTTGTAAATGTACCTTCCAGCGACTCTCTTTACGGCCCTGAAATGCGTTCTCTGTTTAAAGCCGACAAGGGCTGGAAAGTAGTTGGCTGTGATTCTTCAGGCAACCAAGCAAGGGGCCTTGCGCATTACTTGAATAATGACGAATTTACTCGAATTTTACTACACGAGGACATTCATACTTATAATGCGAGTAAGCTAGAAGAAGTGCTGGGGAGCATGGGCATTGACTGGGATCAGTACCTTGTGATGCAAGGTGCAAAGGCTGACGCAGAACACAGTCTTGAAGAAGTCCTCGCCGGAAAGAAAAGAAGTGCTGCAAAGCGTATTCTCTATGCTTTCCTTTTCGGGGCCTCTGGCGGAAAACTCTGGGGTTACATTTTTGGCGTACAGAAAGACAAACAAGGCAACACACTCAAGAAAGGCTTTACCGCAGCCGTCCCAGGGTTTAAAGCTTTGCTGGAGAAGCTGGCGAAAGTTTATCGGGCGACGTCAACAAGAGGTAACAATAATGGATACATTCCCTCGATTGGCGGCGTTCGAATCTACGTAGATTCCTTCCACAAACTGCTCGTATACCTTCTGCAGTCGTGTGAAAAAGCAACATGTGCAGGCGCTTGTTTGCTTTTGAGACGCTACTTACAAGAAGAAAAAATCCCTTACAAGCCATGCATATTCATGCATGACGAACTGGACTTCCAAGTACCCGAAGAGTTTGCTGAAAGAGCCGCTGAACTAGGCCAAAAAGCTTTCCAAGAAGGCCCTAAGCTGTTTGGAATCACAATCATGGATGGCGAAGGCAAAACCGGAGACAACTGGTATGAGGTACACTGAACATGTGTCAAGTCGTTCTCGTAAACATCAAAACTGAAGTAGAGTGGCAGCTGGCGTTCCAGGCCATTTGCCATGCTGACGCAGATAAGAAAGTAAAGCTCACATTTGGGACGCCTGAAGGCGACATCTCGCTCTCAGTACAAAGCAAGGCGCAACAAACAGTTATAAGGAAAATCAAATGAGTGAAATCATAGATGAAGGTTGCTCTTGCCACATCAACCCACCTTGCGAGTTCTGCGTACAAACTTACGAGTGCGTAATCTGCGCAGCGCGCGTTACGGCAGAGGAGGAGTTAGAGGGCGCAGTTGAAAGTGAACGTTGTAACAGATGCTACATGGGACTTCAACAAGATGCATGACTGCGTACATATCGTCGGAGAAGACGCTAACGACTATCGCCTTACTTGCTGCGACACTGATGTAGAGATGGCCACCCTGGAGGGGCGCTGCGTGACGACTAATGCAAAGGCCGAAGAGCTCGCCGCTTTTTTACAAACCAGCGTAGAGATTGCTCAAGAGCTTATTGAAGTATTGTGCAGGAGAACAGCATGTTAGTAATTTTAACCGACGGAGACGTCGTTGCCCATATGGCCTGTGAAAGAGCCTGGGGCGAGAAAGTGGAGTATTTCAGACTGCACGGGATTGACATGGACCGGTTCAAAGGCGCAGCAAGCATCCCCGGCTACAGCCCAAGAGACGACGTCAAAACCTGGGGCAAGTGTGTAAACTTGTTTCACAGCATTCTCAAAGATTTGTCAGAGGCGCTTTTCAGCGACAACATGTTGATGGCAATGAAAGACGGAAAGAACTTCAGAGACCGAATATACCACGAGTATAAAAGAGATCGCGGTAAGTGGCGCATTCCGAATCCTTTTGTCCAGATGATCCGGGATTACGCTGTAAAAGAGGGGTTAGCGTTACATGCTGGCGACAAAGAAGCCGACGACTTACTTCGTATTTGGGCTGAAGAGTGTAGATTTTACGACATACCTTTCGTGGTCGCTTCCATTGACAAAGACCTAAAATGCATTCCCGGAAAACACTACAACCTCAAGAAGAAAGTGCTGGAAGAAGTCACTGACCTCTCGGCCATGCAGCTCTACTATTCACAGCTGCTGTCAGGCGACCCTACTGACCATATCCCCGGACTGCCTCGAATTGGCCCTGTCAAAGCTCTTAAGGCTATCGAACACTGCGACACACCTGAGCAGTGCCAGGAAGTTGTCTGCGGTATGTACTTTGAGGTCTATCATGGGGAGTGGGAAGATTACCTATTAGCGAATGGTAAACTAATTCATATACAGAAAAGTTGGAACGACTACTTCACGCTGAAAGAGTGGCCCTTTGTCATGGAGATGCGCTGATGCGGAAAACTGTGGTGGTCAACAAGAACTATCAGCCGTATGATGTCTACATCGGGCGCGGCTCCAAATGGGGTAATCCTTTCATAATCGGTAAAGACGGCTCCCGCGAAGACGTTGTTGAGAAGTTTAGAGCGTACTTCGCAGAACTCCGCAGGGGAACTAAAATAACAGATCGTGACATTGCTGATTTGTTGGGGCTTCGGTTGGGCTGCTTCTGTAAACCCCGACCTTGCCACGGTGACGTCATTGTGGAAGAATTAGAAAAAATTATCGAAAAAAGGAAAGCAGATGCGACTACCACAGCCCCCGCAAGGTTTTAAAGGCGCTCTACCGGACTTCAACAACGGCCACTGGCAGTTTCCCGCGCAAATGGGTAAAGGCTCCGGTTTCGTTTACGTGATTCGGGATAACTTTCTTAAGCGCTTTTATCTAGGTAAGAAGAGTTTTAAAACCAGGTCAGGGGTTGAGACGGGTTGGAGGAAATACACGTCGTCTTCCAATATCTTAAACGAAATGTTCGAGCATCGCCCGCGCGAAGAGTTTGAGTTCTTCTGTTTAGAAGAGTACAAAACCAAAGGAACTGTGGGCTACGCTGAAACTTGGTCGCTTTGTTTAGTTGAAGCGCCTACTACAGACATGTGGTACAACAAGCGAATTGAGAAAGTAACCTGGAAGGTGAAAGAAATGATAACTGACAGACATAAAGAGAGACTCAATAGAATTCTAAATATGGAGGCACCCAATGGCAACTAAATACCTGACCGCCCTCGCGGCCCTGGGCTCAGTTATTGGGTTCTTTTTCATAGTTGCGGGTAACCTAGTTATTGCGACAGAGCTTCTAAGGCTTATCCCAGATCAAGGCCTTCTGGGCCTCAAGTTAGTAGTTTTCGGGCTCACTAATATTCTTATCCTCAACGCAGTGAAGTAACCTCATGGGCAGGATAGTTGGAAAGAACCGTCCTTGTCTATCGTGCACGTCATCAGATGCGCTGCAAATTTACGAGGACGGAGGCGCTAAGTGTTTCTCTTGTGAAAAAGCATTTACAAAAGAGCAAGTTGTAAGCGGAAAGGTTGATGTTCCAAAACCGCCGCCACCCAGCCCTAAAAATTTCACAATGAAGCGGAGAAGTGCTGCAGAAATTTTAACCTACAAAATAAGAGGGTTTGAAGCAAGAGCTATAACTAAAGACATAACTACGTTTTACGGCGTTCGCATTTCGTACAACGAAGATGGAAACATTGATCACCACTACTATCCGTACGAGAGCGGAGAGAAGAATAAAATACGAAAACTTCCAAAAGAATTCAGTTGGGAGCCCAGCGGCTCAAAGATGCTCTTTGGGCAGGAACATTTTAACGGGGGCGGCAAAAGGCTGATCATCTGCGAGGGTGAGTGCGACACACTTGCCGTAGCCGAAGCGTCTTATCGGCGCTACAATAAGTTTTACCCTATTGTAGGTATCTCTTCGTCAGCCATGGCCGAGCACCTAGTCGAGCATCGCTCTTGGATCCGCTCTTTTAAAGAAGTCGTAATCTGTTTTGATGAAGACGACGCAGGCCACAAAGCTCAAAAAATAGCCGCAAAAATAGTTGGTTACGACAAGGCACTCATCACAAAACTACCCAAGAACGACGCAAACGAAGTGTTAGTGGACTTAGGCGAGAAAGCCCTGATGAGTTGCATTTTTGACTCTGCCTCCTACACACCTTCGGGGATAATCAAGAGAGATGCCATATGGGCAGCGATTGAAGCGGCAGACACAGTTGTTTCTATTCCCTATCCCCCTTGCTTAGCAGGCTTAAACTCGAAGATAAAGGGAATGCGCGGCGGCGAAATAGCGCTATTTATCTCCGGAACAGGCAGTGGCAAAAGTACTTTGATGCGTGAAATAATACTGCATACGCTAGAGACTTCTGAAGAGCGAGTAGGCATAGTGAGCTTAGAAGAGTCTCCCGGAGACACAGGAAAAGCGTTAGCAGGAATGCAGTTGCGTCGCAACAGAGCCATAGAAGAGATACCTTTGGCTGAATTGAAAGTGGGATTTGATCAAGTGTTTGCGGGTGATCGCTTAGAAGTACTAGATCACCAAGGCTCTGTCAGTGACGGCAGTGTGATGGACCGATTAGAGTACATGTGTCTAGTAGGCTGTAAGAAACTTTTCATAGACCACATAACAATATTAGTCTCAGAGGGCACAGACAACCTGCAAGGGAACGAGGCGCAAGACAAGATAATGAATGATCTCTTAAGATTAGTTAAGAAATATCCAGACGTGTGGATTGGTCTTGTGTCACACTTGCGGAAGACCCCAAACGACAAAAAATCATTCGAAGACGGAAGATTGCCTTCTCTAGATGATATAAAAGGCTGCCTTGCTAGAGACACGAAAATCTTGCTTTCGGACGGTACTTCTGAACTAGTCCAAAATTTAAAAGTCGGAAATTGCCTAATTGGTGACAACGGCCAGCCTAGGCAGATTTTAAAGTTAAAGCGCGGCTCGCAGCAAATGTACAGAGTGACAACAAAAACCTCAAATGATTCTTTCATTTGTAATGAAGACCATGTCTTGACAGTGTCGCGTAATGACAAATTATTTGATATTTCTGTAGAAGATTTCTTAAATAAAAGTGACAGTTTTCAACACAGATGTAAGCAACACTACAGCGAGGGTTATGATTTACCTCATCAAGAGCTTCTTATCCCACCTTACTCTTTAGGCGCTTGGCTTGGCGATGGCTCTAAATCCGCTTTCAGAATCATGGACGCAGCTCGCTTAGGTATTGTTGAAAGAGTGGCTAATGAGCTTGGCGTAGTCTTGAAAAGTCCAAAAGATGTCAACAAAGAATATTTCAACTTCATAACAGAAACAAAAGGAGAAATGCTTAACAAGTTGAAAGACCTCGCCTTGTTTAAAAATAAACATATCCCTTCAGCTTACCAATATGCCAGCAGAGCGCAGCGACTAGAGCTTCTTGCGGGCTTGCTTGATACAGATGGCTCTTACTCAACACGTGACAGTCATTTTTATTTCTACCAGAAAGAGCAAGAACTTGCAAAAACGGTGAAAAGCATTGCAAGATCTCTTGGCCTCTACAGTACCATGAGGTCTCAGATAATTTCAAGTGATTATTCTTCAAATGGCTCCGAGATATTTCAAGTCATGATCTCTGGGAATATTGATAAAATCCCTACGCAGAAGGTTAACAAAGTTGATAGACAGACCAATGCGTTAAAGAGAGGCATCACTGTTGAGGCGCTGGGTGTACAAGACTACTATGGTTTTGTGCTTGACGGCAATGGGCGCTTTCTTTTAGGCAACCACACCATCACCCATAACTCAGGCTCGACAAAACAGATTCCTTTTGATATTATTGCGTTTGCTCGACCGATGACTGCCGACAGCGTAGCGGAACAAAATTGCCTGAAAATGTCAGTTTTAAAAGCAAGAACAATGGGACTAACCGGTCGCGTCCCCGGTGCCCGATTTATTCCTGAAACGGGGCGATACATGGCTATTGATGAGGTTATAGAAAGTAACGTCACTAAAGTATCAAAGGATAGCAATGAAGAAGACTTCAAACAACTTGGAGGAAAAACCCTACCCTGGGATCAAGGAGATCCCGTTGAAATACTGTAAATGTGAAACTGTAGTGAGACTCCGCTCGCAGAATTTGAAGATCTGCGTTGACTGCGGTCAAGAGCGCCATTGGCCGTTAGACAGAGGTCAGCCCTCGCTGTTAATCAAAAACCTTAAAGGCTAAATTCATGCAGAATTCCGAAGATATCTTTGATGTTATTGAATATATCAACTCAACTTCTTCCACAAAACAAAAAGAAGAGCTCTTGGCGGCGATGCTGCCGCAGGACGAGTTTCGGCGCGTGCTCGTCGCTGCCCTGGACCCTCTGGTGACCTACGGCATCCTTCAAACGCCGCTCGTGGGGGCTGGCCAGGGGTGCTTCGACGAAGGCACCTGGAGGACGCTAGACGACCTCTCGACTCGCCGGCTGACAGGCCATGTGGCACATGAAGTTCTGGAGGCCGAATTCAGGGTGCTGAGAGCGTCCTCGCAAGAACTTCTCAAAAGGGTCTTAAACAAAGACCTACGCGCCGGAATTGGAGCGGCTATCGTGAACAAGGCTGCCAAGAAGGCTCTCGGAAAGGGGATTATCCCGGCGTTTCCGTATATGCGTTGCTCTTTACCGAAGCACGTAAACCTTGGTGAGTGGCCTTGGGAGGAAGGCGTTGATAGTCAAGTCAAGATGGACGGCATGTTCGCTAATTTGAGCATTCCCAAGGACCCAGACCTTTTGCCGCAGCTGCACACTAGAGCGGGACAGAAATTCGACATGACCGGTCCCGCGTGGCAGGCATTGAGAAGAGAGCTACTATTCCTGAAAGACAGCATGCGTTACTCGGGGGAGCTGGGAATAATGCGTGGGGGCGTTCTGATGCGTAGGAAGGCCAGCAACGGCATTTTCAATAGTCTTCTGAAAGGCCGTGACGAATTGCCGGAAGGCTGCTCGATTACTTACACCCTTTGGGATGCGATCCCTCTCAGCGCTGCCGCCGAAGGTGTTCACGAAGACCCTCAAACTAGACGTAAGCAGACCCTTCAAAATCATCTCCTCTCCGTTAATCTGACCGTCGTTTCTTTCGTGGAGTATCGCACAGTCTTCTCTTACGAGGACGCGCAAGGGCACGCGGAGGAGGTTATGCAGCATGGCGGGGAAGGTACTGTCATTAAGCATCCTCGGGGGCTCTGGAAGAAAGGCACATCAAGACACGAAGTCAAGATCAAAGCAGAGCATGAAGCCGACCTGCGTATGATCGAGCTCACGCCTGGCACCGGCAAAAACGAAAAACTCTTTGGCTCCGTGAGATGCGGAACGGACGACGGCTTAGTGTACGTAGATGTGTCGGGCTTCACCGACAAGATGCGGGAAGACATTCACAGAAACTGGGACGCCATTTACGAAGGAAAAGTTATGGAAGTGACGTTCAACGAGCTGATCAACGCAAAGAACCGCGAAACGTTTTCTTTATTTCTGCCTAGATTCAGTGACTTCAGGTTTGACAAGGGCGACACCGACACACTCGACAGCATAAGAGCGATGGCATGATGCAATAAGAGAGGTAAAGAATGCAAACATATAAAACCGTTTCTGGCCATTTATGGAGTGTGTGCCTTGACGGCCATGTTCATATTGAGGCAAATAAGAGAGACCTCCGCTTAGACCCCTTAGACGTCATGGCGATGGACGCACTGCTAATGGAACTAAAGCCGCAACCTAAGGGAAGCTTAAATGCAGCCAAAAAGTAATACAGAGTTTGTAGAAGAATTGATGGAATTCAGCGACTACGGGGCAATGGCACAAGTGGCCGTAATTGAGGCGCTGCGCTTCTACACTAAAATGGTTGTAACCTCCCAACGCCCCGCAAAAGGGCCTCCAGGGCAAATGATTGATCAGCAGTTTTGGTGGGACACAAACGCGGACCTGCATCGACAAATTATGGAGCGTCTTCACCCTGAACAGCACAAAAAAATTCAGACAGAACTGGCCAAGCGCTGCGCTTATGAACCAGCAAGTAAGCTCGGACGAGAGTCGTTTCTTTTAGGCGAGTGGAAAAAATTCGAGAGTGATCTTTAAATACCACAGCCCCTTTTATAGGGGCTTTAAAATCAAAATGGAGAAAGATATGGCCAATGAAGATAAGCTTTATGCGGTAATATGGGTGACTCTCGCCGCTGTTATGATTGTGATTGTCAGCTCAATTCTGGCAGCAAACCTCAAAACAAAGGACGTGATGTTGCAGATGGTGACCGAAGGAGCAGACCCAATTGCGGCTATGTGCGCTATGGACGCAGAGATTGAGGGCCGACGCTACATTTGTTTACAGTATATCCAAGCGGTGCTCGCTAATGATTAAACTGATCGACGAACGAAACTGGACGTACTACCTTACCGCCGGCAGCGACGACACTCTCAAGTTAGGTCCGGCCCCTCTTGGGAGGATCAGCTACGCCATAGTGTCACACACCGGCGAAATTATGAAAGAGCCTGAAGACCTCGAGGAGTTTTTCGACACGGTCTTTCTGGGGCAAGGTAAAGACGGCTCTTACGCCCTATTTAAGGTCGACACCGGAGATGCAGTGTATTATCTTGCCGCCGATTCTCTTGAAAAGTTTTCGAGGGCGCGCTCAGAGCCAGCACGACAGGGGCTTGCTGTTGTTAGCGTAGTGGAACAAACTCTCAGCAAGTCTCGATACCGCTTCTGCGAACTTCTTGAAGATTACTTCGAAAAAAGGAACTCCGATGAAAAAGCTTGAGACAAGCACCAGAGTGAAAGCAATTCGCGAGGCAGCCTTTGTTAGCAGGTGCCACGCTAAAACGCTTTTCAGAGAATATTCGGTTGGCCACCATAGTTTTAACATGGCGGCATTAATCTCAATTCTGCATCCAAACCCTTCCCCCACGCTCTACCGGGCAGTTCTCTGGCACGACGTGCCGGAGCGTTGGACAGGAGACATTCCGACGCCTCTCAAACAGCAGTTTCCGGAGATAAAAGAGAAATTGGCAGCATTCGAAACTATACTCCTTGAGCAGCTGACGCCGGCCTTTGACCTGAACCGCGCAGAAAAGCAGTGGTTGAAAGCCGTTGACATGCTAGACCTCTGGTTGTGGGCGCGCGAAGAAGTTGCGCTGGGGAACACTTCGCTGTCAGGCATGCAGCAACATTGTGTGAAAATACTGAATGGGCTCTCGGAACGCGGTCTCATGCCAGCAAATGCGCTATTTTTCTTCCTGGAAGAGAAAAAGACCGCGCATACTTTTCTGAGTGACGTGACTTCTGAGGTATTTACGCTATGATTCTCAACAGCGAAGTTGCGTTGCGGGTGCTCAGACTCTGGGACAATTCACTCGGGGACAAGACTTCTTTTGTCGTCACTTTCAAAAACGGTTATTCGCTCAGTGTTATAAGGGACTCAAACTCAATGGGCGGCGCAGAGGGCTTTTTTGAGATTGCGCCTATCGACAGGAATGGTAACATCACAGGTGCTCTGCTAAAAGAAGAAAAGCATCATGCCAAAGTTTTGGGATGGTGTGACTCAGACAAGGTCAGCCTTTACTTAGAAAAACTGTCTTTACTCCCTGAGGTTTTTGTATGCCCAAAAAAATAAGGATTCCGTTTAAAATCAGCAGTAGCCCGGATAGCCCATTAAATCAGCTGCGGTTGTCTCTCAACAAAAGACTCCGGCGGCTTCAGTCCGCGAATAAACTGAAATTAAAAAGTCGTGGTGCAGCTTTGGGACAGTACAGAGACGCTCTGCTCGCCCTGAGACACTACGTCTACAAGACCAAGCCCCCGAAAAAGCTAAAGATACATTACGACGTAACAATCTGCGGGATACCCGCCGGGGTTCACATCAGTGAGTACACTCCCGCGAAAGACTGGAAGCAACACACGTTTCCTGGAGCGGGACCGGGGGACTGTGAGGCACCGGAGGATGAAGACGCCGAATGGATAATAACAGACTCGCGCGGTTACAGCGCTACCTGGCTGTTTAAGAAAATAGACGAAGGAGACTTTGATGCGTTTGTCATGCGGCTTATCAGAGGTGGAAGCGCAGAAACAGCCTTCAAGTGAAGACTCCTGGGGCATCCTGGTGCTTCTTTTTGGCTGTTTTGTGATTGCGCCTGCAGTCGGCACACATATGGAAAGACTCGTTTTCTCACAACCGCGAGAGATCTGCTCAACAGAGTTTTCTGAATATTTAGGAAGAAACACTGAAGGAGTTCCCCAATTCACATACAAAGAGGTGTGCCGTGAATACTAAAATGAGTTACTACGAAGCTTTTCACCTCATACAGCTTCTGCTCAGAAACTCGTGCCGGACTGACGTGGCGGTTGGCGCAAACATCTCTGTTGGCACTTACGACAGGTGGGCCTCGGGTATGATCTTCCAGCCCAGGCTTGCAACGTTTGTGAAGCTGTGTCTGTATTTCGGAATCAACGTCGATATTCGTGACTTAAAGGAGCTTTTGTGAACATTTTCTACACAAACGAAAACCCAGAGAGAGCCGCCGACGAGCTCTGTGATATCCACCTGACAAAAATGCTGATGGAAGCTGCGCAGTTAATGAGCTGCTGCCACCGCAGATTGGACGGCTTCGGACCTCTGTGGGTGAAGCACAACGGGAACGACCGCAAGTGGTGGGTTCACCACACCGACGCGCTCGACAGCAGTGGCCGAAGAATTCAGCTGATGGGCTACGTAATGCTCGCAGGCGTCAACATGGAGGACCCGGCGTTAGACTGGCTTTGCGAAGGCCGCGAAAATTATACGTGGCTTTTTCGCTGTTGGAAACGTATGCTAGAGAACTTTGAAAGAAACAGAGGCAAGCCTCATGAGTATGCAAAGCTCTATGACGTTCTCTTTGACTTTCCGGAGGCGCTACCAGAAGGTGGTACCCCGCACCCAAAAGTAGTCTATCCTGAATTTCGGGATATTCTTCCCACAACAGCCGCTTATCAGGCCCACATCAACCACAAAATGACTCTCCCTGCATTCCGCACCGCGCAATTCGAAACAGTGACACCTGACTGGCTGACTAAGGTGCCGCTCTGGCCGGCCATAACTAAAGAGGAAATGGTCGCGGCCTACGGCGGCTCAAAAAAAGCTGTTCCGAGCTTCAGAGTACCGGGGGCTGTCCCCACCGAAGCAGACTTTGCTATCTGTAATAGTATTCCGGCAAACATCGTGCACGCTGCAGACGCCAAAAGGCACAACGATGAGATCATTGCTAAAAAGGAGGGAGTATCTGAACTTTTAAAAAGGCTTGAGTCGAAATCCGGCAAGCCCACGTCTGTTCCTAAATTCAAGGTACCCGGAGAATGAAATTAAAAAGTATAAACAAAGGGGTATACCACAACGGTGAAGCGTTGACAACCCTTGAAGCTCTTTCTGATAGAATCGCGTCAGGAGACCCGATCCTTTTCATGGGAAATCAAGAAGAACAGAAGGTAGTTCTCTGTAAAGTACGGTGCAGTGGGCACATGATCTACCTTGAAACGACAGAAGATTGGGGGCGTAGGGCGAAAGGCTCGCTGATAAAGCTAGAGGCGTCAGTGTTCGAGACGTGGAAAGCTAATTCTTTATTTTATTCACTCATCGAAGAAACAAGGAAAATTAAAATGAACTACAATACTTTGGCAACTCTGGCGAACGAAGCTACCGTAACAACGGCTGCCGTGTCCTTTGGGTTGGACATGGAAGAATACATCTATAAAGTCACGTGGGAGTTGGCCGCGAAACTTTGCAAAGGTGATCTTGTCGTCGTCGCCAACCAAGCAGGGGCTCCCCACAAAGTTGCAATCCTTGGCACTGTTCACGCCTCGCCCGAAGTCGACGTGTACGATGATCTTGACTACACTTGGATTGTAGATCGCGTACGCACAGACGATTTTGAGAAAGCCTCTGGTAAAGAACGTCATCTAGCCGCTGCATTGCAAAAAGAACATCGACGAGTTACTGCCAGGCAAGCAATGGAAAAACTCGGGCTCGCGGGCTTTGATGTCAGTCTTGCAATTGCTGACGCCAATGAGGAGTCGAAGTGAGCTTGAGTCCCAAGTGGTATGAAGTCAGCGATGAGATGCTCGACAGCCTAATGAGCCTCGCCGAACCGCACTACAGTGCCGAAGTGAATAAGCTTGTCCGTGAGGAAATTCACAAAAATCAGCAACTAGTAAAACACAAAGTAAAACGGTTGTGCCGCCGCGAGAGAAACCACTGGCGTAACAAGTACCAAAAGCTGCAAAATTTTCAAAAGGAAGCTAAGGCCCCTGGTGCAAATAAGAAAGAGTGTGTGCCAGTGTTTTTCTCTACTAATTTCGTGAAATTTGGCAATTGCATCTTTTACGATCCAGTCAATGAGCTTGGCGGGCTCTTTGAAGATCCGGAAACCGGCGTCTTTGCTAAAACTGAGGGGGAGTTTATTGCACTTGCGCTCCACGGCATGCAACAGTGCAGTGGCTATTTGTATTACCTCGGAAAACCCTTGGAAGCTACAGAAATGCACCAGACAGGCGGTAATTTAGGGTGCTTAACCGGACCTTATCTTTGGGACAATGAGATAACAACTATGAACGACATCTTAGGCGTAGAGGAGCAACATGTCTGAAGAACTCAAAAAATACACAGTCGTCACCAACACAGGCTATTGGGGCAAAGGTCATACCCCTGCGGAAGCCGCAAGAAATGCACACATTCGGAACAGGTATGTGGAAGGCTATTTGTGTTACGCAGATCCCTTGATTGTTGACGGCGAGATCGAGGTGACCGACATGGGTGGAGTCAAGTGGTTTATGAATGATGCCGCCCTGAATGCTTGCGGCGAACAAGAGTTTTTAGGGGACATCTTTCAAAAGCGATTAGTTATTTTCAAAGGAAAGATGAAAGTGACGACGGGCAAGCTTGACGTTAAAGGAGAGATAACCGCCGATGGTTGGCACCTCTAATGCCTATTTGTGAAGAATGTGGCGACTCTGTCCAGCAAATCTCTTTCGATGATTTTTGCGCAGATTGTGAGTTTAATAAAAAAGTCGTCGTAACGAACGCAATGAGGGACTTAGCGCAAAGGTTCCTGTACAAGATTGAAGTATTGGAGCACTTTCCTGAAAAGGAACAAGCGTTCCTTAGGCATTGCGACGAATGCGTATTTGGGAGACCTGATGAGTTTAACATGCACATGGGTTGCCTGAAGTACCACAAGCCGCGTTTCTTTCAGCCTAAAGACGGCGACTTCACATCCGGTCGCTGGGGTTGGATGAGGAGCTGCCTTGATTTCAAGTACACAAAAATACAAGAGGCAGTCAGGATAAAAGAGCTTTTAGGCAATCAAACGTAAGGCAATTTCCCAGTAGCCGCCTGGGCTGCAGTGCAGCACGCCCGCCGGTGGCAGGCGTGACTATTAGCGCACCCGAAAACGACCGCAGCGAGGCCGACAGCGTACGTCTCGCGGCAATTTTTGCAGGAGAGTGACGGGCGCACACCTTTCCGGGAGTGTCCCCAAGGAGGAAAACTGAAAAAGCGGTGACGACGCTCGCGCAGCCCTTGGGCCGCAACGCAGCTGAGCCCGTTAAATTAACCCATAAGATCAACCGCGATGCCTCGCGGGGATTCGGGTACCTTATGTGAAGGTAACTATATCTTCATAACTCATTACGATTAAGGAATTGATGCATGTCAGAACTTAAGCAAGTATATCAGGCAGAAGACGGATCGACCTTCAACACAAAGAAGGAAGCGGAAGACCACATGCGTCTACCGAAGGTCCACAGTGCGCTGATGGCCTTGACGGAAGCAAATCAAGAGCTTTCCGATTGGCTGCTTGGGAACAAAGACAACCTGGTTGATGTTTTCGGTACAGGTACCGTGAAACGCGTGACCAAAGCTGAGCGCAACAAGCTGAAAAAAGGCTTAGACGCTGTAGTTGAAGCGCATACCGGTGAGCCAAAGTATGCCTTTCTCGTGGAGAACGCAGCAGAAATCGCCAAGAGCTTTAAGTGGCCTGGCCAGAAGAGGCTCGTAGGCGAAGAGAAAGATGCGGCAATCAAAGAGAGCCTCATTGAGTTGGTCGGCGAAGACAACACAAAGCTGGCTGATTGGATCGTGGCCGAGCGCGAGAAAGTTGAAGAATGCTTTGAAGCCGGCAAACCGAAGCGTGAAGTTTCGCAAGCGGCTATTGACGGCCTGAAGAAGTATCAAGATGAGCAGAAGGCGAAGAAAGCAGCCGCCGAAGCTGAGTGAAAGTGACCACTGCCGCGTGAAGCGGGTGTAATGCTTTCTTCATGCGACTGAGTTTGAAGGCCCGCGAGAGCCTGGGATGGTATCGACCCGAATCGTTCCATCTCGCACTGCCCCCGACAGAGTACCGTTGGGGGCTTTTAACGCAACTCAGAGGAACTAAAATGGCTTACTTTGTGGATTACGACGGGACAGAGTACCTGATTGTGGAAGCAAGGGGGCGGCTACGCCACTCCAACTTACTCACTTCAGTAGAAAGACGCGGGGACATGCTGCTTGCAGATGTTCTTACGGGCGCGCTCATAATCAAGCCCAGAATCAATGATGACAACGACCTTATGATCCACCGACACAGCGGTGATAAGTATTTGAAGCAGCACATGGACGCCGGACTCGCTTACAAAGCCTTGACGCAGGAGCTAATGGGCGGTTTCATGACTTCTTACCTTTTTCGCAAGAATCAACCAGAGCGTAAGATTTTTGCGGCAGATATTATAAAAAACTCAATAAAAGTTAGAGCTGCGGTACTGGAGTTAACTGATGACTGACTACAACGACCTTTTTGGAAGAGCTCACAAAAGAGAAACGTTGGATATTATGGTTAGGAAGCAAGCCAGTGTTCTCGAAATTGAGTGCTCCGGTCAGCTTACTTATGCACAGCAGGCTGCCGCCTGCAGACAGTCTTCCCCGCAAGCCTTTAATCTTTTTCTGGCTGCACACAACCGTCATCAAAAACTAGAGGAGAAAGAAGATGCATTACTCTGTCCAAGCGATCTCTTTTGAAAAATTGCACAACTTGGGCTCTATCGAGCTCGGAACATCAGACCCTAGTTGGCAGATTGCGCAGGACTTGGTAGCTTTTGAATTCCTACTGGATGGCAACGTTTATATCAATTTGTCCCGCAGAAGAAAAACCATTGTTGTGTCGACAGACGGCGGTGACGACCCGATACTACTTTTAAGGAGAGAAGATGTACAAGTACAGTGAAATTGAAGGAGAGTCATGCATCGTAGACCAGCATGGCCGCGTCTTAAAAAATTACGGGACTGCCAGTGAAACAATGGAGTTGGTAGCTTCCGCGCAAATTCGCAAAATCGCCGAGAGTCTCAAAACAGAGGGCGAAGCAATCAAGATTGATGAGAGCATTACGGCGGAAAGTTTCTCCGTTTTACAGGATGCTGAAAGCCCCTCAGAGCCTGAGAGCGTTGACTCTAGCGCCGACGAAATTAACGATTACTAACCAATTGCCCCAGCGATCCTTTGCTGGGGCTTTTTAACGAGGTCGAAATGGTGATTAGGTATAGAACGTTAGAGGCGCACTATTCGGGTGACAGCAAGCTGTACACATTTTTGTGTCCGCGGCTGCTGGTTGACAGTGTGAAAGAAGGGACCATCATGGTAGTGAAGGCCGCGAACGGCCTCGGCATTGTCAGAGTAAGCAATGTCCATGCGACACCCCAGGATAAAGGCAACTTCCAGTACAGGTGGGCTTTCCAGATTGTGAACGTTCGCGACGTTGAAATTCTCGAAGAGCGAGCCGCCGAAAAACAGACAGCGGCTGACGGGGAGGGCTATGACGACTTTGACGATGACATCCCTTTTAAAGAAGGTGGCGACCCCGACGACGTCGCCGCCGTGAAAGCTGCTGTCACGCCGCCACCAGCAACAACGCCTGTGCCGCCGCCAAAGGCGGAACCTAAAAAGGCATCAAACCCGCCCCCGAAAGTTTCAATTCCTTCCGTTCCAAAACTCTGAGGGCAAAGGTTGAAACTGTTGAAGCACTCTTGTCAATAATAAAGCAGGAACTCAAATGAATGTAACAGAGTTTATTAGACCTAACGGAGGCCGACAAGAACATGTTTTTATTATCGCGCCTGAGTTGGAGAGCTTCTTTACGGAAAATAACGTGGAAGTTAGCTATGAACACGATAACGTAAACATGGTCTTTTTGTATGCAAAACTCCTGGGAGCTTACACAGCCCCGGAGGAAGATGCGGTGAAACTGATTAAACTCGTGCCACACACGCAGACCATAACGGTTGGCTTGACGCCGCTGAAAGCTGTAGTAGAAGATTACCTTCGAAAGTCTTCAGACGGCCATCAGATCCACTGATGTCGAGAACGACGTACGAGTACAGGTATACCGTTTCCGGATGGTATACAGAAGCGGCGCTGGCGGAGGGGTTTATTGAGAAGGCCTGGAGAGGCAATCTCCAGGTTACAATAAGCGCCTCACTGCATGCCGGCTTCAAAGGTGTCAATTTTTTCACAGTCAGATTGTCGCAAGGAAACAAGGAGCTCCATAGAGAGAGATTCAAAACGCTCGCCCCGACGAGGAAGCTATTCATAAGTATCTGCGCGTCCCGCAAGCTTAACCATCAACGGTATAACCCACAGTGAGATTGTCATGATAAGAGTCAAAGAAGACCAAGTAAGAACGTTAGTTGCAGCCGTTTATGATATGTCGCTACCGGTCGGCCTGGGGTTTCTACATTACACCCCCGAGCCCCTCACAGACGCCGAACTTGACCATTTGATCGATTTCGAAAGAGAAGCCGTCGTTGCGCTGGACTACTGCAAAGGTCGACAGTGCAAGTTTGGCATCTACAAGAGTAAGCTTGATGGCTCTTTGCTGATGAGTGATCACTGGTACGATCACTCAGACGCCGACTATGTTACGCTCCTGGAAAGCGTAGGCATCGAAGTCCCTGGGCACTTGCGGGAATCACCGTGACTTGCACAGAAGAAAACCGCTGGAAAGCAGTAGAACGCCTGCAAGAAGCGTATGCGCAGGCGCAACTTGAGAACGTTTCAAATGTCCTGGTGCGACATATCGAAATTACCCACGACATCCTCACTCGCACGGAGCCACCGCATGAGAAACAAGTACCGAGTTGACGTGACTGAAACTTTAAAAGTCCCCTGTGGGATGAACACCGTAAAGTATATTGGGAACAGCCGTAACCAGGCTATCAAAGTGTATGAAAGGACCGAGCCAGGTCATAAAAATGTTTTACTTTCGTACTGGTCAGAAGTTGTAAAAAACTTTGTTTGTTTCGAAGTAAAAGGAAATAGCTTATGAAGGCTTTTGCACTGCTGCGGCCAACCAGATGGAACTTGGACCGGCTCAAGACAGGGTGTTGTCGTACTCGTTTTTTAACGAGCGTCAGCTGGGCAGCGGCCACTGGGCAAGAAGTTTAGGGAATATAAGCACAAAGTGGGGGTCCCTTATGGCTGCGTCTTTCATACTGCACCATTGGGATTTCAGGTTTCGATGCGGTGGGCTTACTTATGAAATAACAATCGACTTTAGTGAAATACAAGATTTTTTTCCTGAAGAAGTGCTGGCGAAGCGTTACTTTGAGCGCCCTCCTGAGAAAGATCGCCTTCTGAGGCTATCTTGGGAAAATAGTAGGGAACCATATATTCACTATACTCACGATTTTTACGAG
>Ga0307931_1000416_pt1 | contig 26506 bp, 13 predicted proteins | sample OrgLakmetageno47_FD_201816 | JGI IMG/M metagenome (GOLD analysis project Ga0307931, IMG submission 201816) | Saline water microbial communities from Organic Lake, Antarctica - #47 | ecosystem: Environmental > Aquatic > Non-marine Saline and Alkaline > Saline | place: Antarctica: Organic Lake...
GTCGTCTTTACGACGAGTCTTTGAGATCTCATGGGAGTTTGCGAGAAGGATGCGAAGTCTTGAGAGTTTCTTAGAGTTTACCCAGAGATTATGAAAATGCGAAGCTGACGACCAGAAGTCGAGGAGAATTTGTGCAGTGGTCGCGAAGCTAACAACATGCTGAGGAAGCTATGTGTTTACTGCATTCCTAATGTGTACGATGTTGTTGACTCAGACTTCTTGGAAGGGGCTTACCTTCTGCAAGTGTTAAGGAAAATCAACTTGAATTGTAGGTTGTTACAACCGTGCATTATTAAAATCGAGTGCTTATTACAATCAAGTGCCTTCGAGATCTGTAAGTTTATGGCTTATGGATCTTGCAATTAGGCTTACCAGGTCTACAATGCTTTCAACAACAATTTCGTCGTCGGCTTCTTAACTTTTTTGTGTTCTACCTTATGACCATCGACTCTGATGCACCTCTGGTTTCAAGCACTTTCGAGACTACTACATATTCCTCAATTTTCGAGTCTTGATGACGTCTTCCCTTCCCGTCTGATCATTTGGAGAACGGAGAATATTTCTGCCGCACGCATTATTCCAGCTCCAAATGTTCTTGCTTATCAGAAAATACGACACTCAAACGACCCCAAAAAATCCCCTAGAGGAGTACATGTCATTTATTTCAAAGAACATTTTTTACCCGTTCTAATCAAAACCTTTGCGTTGCCTTATTATACCGCTTATACCATTCAGGTTGAGTGCATTTCTATTCCGATAGCGACACTAAAGACGCTAAACATTGATACTCTGACTCCGACTCTTCGACCGTTCTATCAATAGATAATAGTACGCATCGTTGCCCGAATGTCGCTGCTAGTTCCACGAGCGCCGCGAACTCATGCTGTACATTTGGCTTTGCGGTATTTCAGCACGAATGCCTCGTTTCTCGAGCGGCGAGCTGCTAATCATACACCGCTTACCCCGCTCAGCTTTTTACAGCGCACTGCAGATATCTACCCTGAAAGAACAGCGATCATGTACGCTGACTGGAAAGCAATCTCAACGCCCATGACTGAAACAGTTGTGATAAAACAAACGTGGGGCGAAACGAAGATACGGATTACGCAGCTGGCATCAGCGCTGGCTCATCGTGGGGTTGGTCGTGGAGATGTGGTGGCAGTCTTGAGCCCCAATACACCAGCATTCGTAGAGTTACACCATGGCATTAATGCTTGCGGCGCGGCTATAAATCCGCTCAATACTCGACTCGACATTGACTCGCTGGCCTACATTCTGCAACATTCAGCGGCCAAAGTATTGCTAGCAGACTCTGCCCAAGGCACAATTGCAGCTGCTGTATGCGATCAGCTCAAAACAGAGGGCCTAGCGCCGCCGTTGCTGGTTGATTTAGTGGATCCGATTGACAGCCATCATCCGGAGGGAATTACAGCAGCGACGGCACCGCGCTTTGGCAGTCTGACGTACGAAGAGCTCTTAGGCCAGGGCAACGAGGTTGAAATTAGGGACAATTCAATAACTTTATATTGCATCGTATAATTTCTTCACGCAACAGCACCAAATTACTACCTATCGAGCGTTCTCTTACACATCTGGCTGTTTTATTTTGCCTCCAGGACTTCAAGTGGGTTCTACCGTTGGATGAATGGGAGACGCAGGCCATCAATTACACGTCAGGCACCACCGGCCGGCCCAAAGGCGTGTGCTACTCGCACCGCGGCGCAGCGCTCAATGCAATGAACCAAGTTGTGGTGTGGGGCATGCCGCAGCACCCCACGTATTTGTGGTCTTTGCCCATGTTTCACTGCAACGGATGGACCTTTCCGGGGACAGTGACACTCATGAATGGCACTCATGTCTGCTTGCGCTCCGTCGACGCTCCTTCGATTCTGGGGGCAATCGGCGCCGCAAATGTAACCCATTTATGTGGAGCGCCCATTATCATGAATATGCTCGTCCATTCGTCGCCCGAACTGCAGCAAAACCTCACGCACCGCGATGCCACTTTACCTCCTGTGAAGATGTTCACTGCCGGTGCACCGCCACCTGCGGCGGTGATTGCAGGGATGGAGCAGCTGGGTGTTGACGTGACGCATGTTTACGGTCTCACCGAAACTTACGGCCCCTCGGTGTCCAATCCATGGAACGAAGAGCAGTGGGGAGGCAAATCGGCCGCGGAAAAAGCACTGCTGAAGGCACGACAAGGGGTGACTTATCCCTTGAACGAGGCTCGAGTGGTAGACGACAAGGGCAAAGAAGTACCCAAAGATGGCGTTACTGTTGGAGAAATTATGATGCGAGGAAACATCGTTATGAAAGGTAAGCCCTTGTTTGTGCAGTCGTGTATATACGGGGATTGTTACAACAATTGTTAGAGATTACGTTTTTCTAATACGTCAATGTATTCACACGCTCTGGTGCAGGTTATCTACACGATGAGGCAGCAACAGAAGCAGCATTCGATGGAGGATGGTTCCACTCGGGCGATCTCGCGGTGGTGTACCCAGATAGATACATTCAAATCAAAGACCGTGCAAAAGACATCATAATTTCGGGCGGCGAAAATATTTCGACGGTAAATAAAGATACTTTAGTATACGGTAACCAATATCATCAAGAACGCGTTAATTTCAAAACTTATTTTTGATCCTTATCAATCTCATGCTTTCGCTCTCCACATTTTCGTCCTCCTGTCTTCGAATATTCGTATGCAGGTTGAAGTTGAATCGTGCCTGTTCAGCCACCCGGACATTCTCGAAGCTGCCGTCGTCGCGCGCCCAGACGACAATTGGGGCGAAGTGCCCATGGCGTTCGTCACTCTCAAGGAGAACCTAATTTGGCACGAGGGCTTTGAAACAGAGCTGATTGCGTACAGCCGTGACCACCTCGCGCACTTCAAATGCCCCAAATACGTAGTGCACCTCGTTGAGGGCTTGCCCAAGACCACCACGGGCAAAATTCAAAAAGTTGAGCTGCGCGTGTTGGCCAAGGCCGCGGCAGCAAGCAGCAGTGAAAAGTAAATGATGGATTCGTGAATGGAATTATAGGAGCTATGGGTTATGTGTATATTTGTGAATAATTAAAAAGTTCCACGAGAAACAGAAATATGGTATTGCCCTAAGTGGGGTCTAGGGCCTAATGCTAACTACCCAGGAGTATATTTGAATGCAGATAAGATCACTGAATAGAGAGAGGCACTAAGTGTGCAGTGTGCAGTGCAAATACAAAAGAGCGGGAGGTCTTATGCGATATCGGCAATTAAAGTAATTAAAGTACTTGCATGTGCTCTGAGCTATGAGCCCCGCCCCAGCCCCATGCCCCATGACCCATAACCATCAATGCACTGATACTGATACAAGCACCACACCCGGAGCCCAGATCTCCGCTTTTAAATCGATTACAATCATTCTGCTGCTAATAGCTGCTAACTGCTAAGTCTTCGTTAGTTGTTAACTCGAACTAATACAAACCCAAATGGCACATAAGCCAATGCTGCGGGCAGAAGTGGGAATGCGCGTGCGTTGCGCAAACAAAGCAAGTGCGGAATGATTCAGAAGGGAGAGGGGCATTGGCCAAATTCCTCGGAAAATTTGCAAAAAGCGAGGAATTTGTGGGTGTTGCGCACTCCGCAGAACAATAAAGAGGAAGGCGCGCGAGCAAAGAAGCTCGTGACATGCGGAACACGAGGTCCACTCGGCAGAGGTCAAAGTGTGCCTTTCAGCGCGAAAGGCGCCTATTGTTCTGCCCCTGAGCCATAAAAGGCTTTGACGGGGCAGGAACTCCTTCCTCGTTCGCAGAGTGGCAGTGAATAGAAAAGCCCTCCCTCAAAAAAATACAAACAACAACATGCAAGCGGGCCGCTTGTGGCCTAGCGGCCCCTCCCTATCAAAGAGCTAAACCCATATATCTTCCATCAAACGCCGCGGACGTTAGACTAGCATCGTTAGCCGCAAGTATTACTTTTACTTCGCTACCTGCCGACTGAGACTGAATCTCTAAGGCAACTTACTAAGACCAAAGAAAAGCAGTTGCTATGGGTTATGGGCTTTAATTGGCACCTAGCAGTTCTCGTAATGTATATAAAATGTAGTATGTAGTAAATATAGAGTTCGCTCTGAGGATCTCTCTCTCTCTCTCTCGCTTTTTTTTTTCTCACAATTTCTCTGTTGTCGATCTTTCGGGGCGCATCAAATCTCATGATTGGGATTGAGCAGCTCCCATGCTCTCGTTGTCGTTGGTTTGATGGGTGGAGTTCGCGCTTGGAGCAAAAACAACTCGTCGTTGCCATCGTCAAAATTGGGTTCTCTTTAAAGTTGCTCCACCCCTTTTGGGCCTCGGAGCCCGTCCTTGAACGGCGGCAGGTCTTCGAACACCCAGGAGTCGCGCTGCTGCTGTTGCTGTTTCGGAGTCTTGGCGCGCCGCGTGTAGGCCCAAAACGACGCCTTCTTCACGTTCACCGGCGACTCCGACGACTTGCGCATCAGCTGCGCGTCGTTGTCATCGTCTTTGTCGTCGCTGAGCTCGAAACGGGCGCGCGTGCGGCGCGGTGGCTTGCGAGCCAAGCGTGCCTCTTCTTCTTCTTCGTCTTCGGCAAAGAAAAGTCCAGCCTCTGATTGGCTCAAGCTGTCGTCGTCGTTGTCGCTCGCCGATCGGTCGCTCATCGCCATGGGAGGTGCTCCACCTATTTTGGCACTGGCAGTTCGGGCTACTCCTTGCGTGGGAGTTGAAGGATCTTCCACTCCAGGCATGGTTGCATCCTTGCTAGCAGCTACATCCACGACTTCACCATCTTTGTCATCGTTTTCTTGCAGTGGTGAGACGGCACTCGAGGAGGCGGCATTTTCCAATGCGGACGACACTTCTCGCAGCGCTTTAGCTTCTGCTCGTGCGGCCGCTGCCTCCGCCACCGACGCCGCAGCTGCTTCCTGAGACGCTGCGGCAGCCGCCTTGAGCGCGTTCACCACCGCAGGAGGCGTCCCTTCACGACTGGCTTTGGCCAAGGCGTCACGGGCTACCTTGTTTTCAAACTCTGCCGCGGCGTCGGCTGCCCTTGCCGTAGCCTCTGCCTCGTTGGCCCGCGCTGCAATCGCTGCGCGCTGTCTGGCCGCTTCTTGGTCGTCCTCCTTCGCCGCGCGAGCTGCGTCGTCCGCTCGCTTCGCTTCAGCTTTCGCTTCGGCTGCAGCCACCTTGGCCGCTTCAATGGCAGCTTCCTGTGCAGCTTTTGCAGCTTTTGCCTCTTCCTTCTCGGCAACCGCAGCTTCGTCTTCTTTGCGCTTCGCATCCACGTGAGCGGCTTCCACGACAGCCTTGTCTTCTTCACTGAGCTTGTGGTTCTTGAGCAACTTCTGCAACGGAGCGCTCCCGAGCGCGGGCAAGAGCTCCTTGTTCAAGCCTTGCCCACCCTTCAAGTCCAGCTCAATCTGTTGCTTGGCCACCTTTTCGTCTTGTTTCGCCGCCGCCTTCTCCTGGTTGCGCTGCGCTTGCTTGGCCTTCGCCTCCTGCGCCGCTCGCTTTTTGGCAGCTTGAGGCTCTTTCGAGGCCACGCGAGCAGCTTCCTTCGCGTCCTTGGCCGCAGCTGCTTCTGCACTGGTAGCGGTAGTGTTCGCCGATGAAGAAGACGAGCTGCCTTGACTGTTCGGCTTCGAGGTTGCAGCAGCCACCGCCTTTTGTTGTTGCGACTTCTCCGAAGCTCGCTGCGCCGCTTCCGAGCGCTTGGCCACGGTTTCGGCTCGTTTCGCGTCGGCTCGTTTCGCAGCTGCCAAGTCCTTGTCTCGCTGCGCCTGGCGAGCGTCGGCCGCCTTCTTCTCCTGGACCTCCTTCTTCGCCTTGGTGGCTGCCGCAGCTTCCGCCGCACGCTTCTCAGCTTCTTCCTTCTTGGCTTTCTCCTTGGCTTCGCGCTCCTGACCTTTCGCTAGTGCTGCCTTCACCTTCTCCACCTCGGCTTCGGGGAGAGGTGGATCGGTGTTATCAAGCAACTTTTGCAGTTGTTCCGGCTGCATCTTCGCCAGCGTAGACGCAGCCAACGGCTTGCCTTCGAAGGCATTCTTCTTGGCCTTCGCGCTCGCGGCAGCCCCTGTAGCAAATCGCTTCTCGCGCGCAGCGTTTGCTTTGGCAGCCTCTTGTGCCTGCTTGGCATCGGCTTTCGCTTTAGCTGCTGCCGCTTCCTGTTGCTTCTTCGTTTCCTGGGCTTCGGCCTTTTTGGCTTTCTTCTTTTGCGCGTCCACGCGAGCAGCAACTTCCTTTGCTTGCGCGGCCTTGGCGGCTTCTTCTTTCTTGGCAGCACGGGCCTCCTTCTTGTCGTTTACTTGCTTCGGTTTCGAGGACGAAGACGATGATGCACTGCGGTTCGCTTCCGAACCACCAAAGAGGGACAGAATCAACGCTAGCAACCTCGCGCCGAAACCCTCGTCGTGTTTCTTTTGAATGACTTTCTGCTGCGCGGCCTGTTGCTTCACCGTGGCTACTTGCTTGGCCCGCTGGTCAGCCATTTCCTTCATTTCCGCCTTGTGCGCCTTCTTCTTCAGCGCTTCCTGCGTCGCTGCTTTTGCTGCTTCGTGCTTCGCGATGGCGTCGGCCTTTTCTTGGCGATTCTTCACGGATGCCACATGGGCCTTGTCGTCGGATGTCAGACCCTTGGCTTTCTCCAGCTGCCCGAGCTGGGCTGCATTTAGACTTCCCATTTTCTCACGATCCAGAGGCTTGCCATCCTTCACTTCGGCTTTGATCTCTGTCAAGGCCTTGGCACCAGCCGCCTTGTTTGCCTTCTCACTTTGAGCCTGCTCGGCCTTCGCCACTTCCGAAGCGCGCACTTCGTCATCGTACTTCGCTTGCGCGCTCGCGCTCTTTTCTTCCCATTCGCGGGTCTTGGCAGCGACCTTGGCAGCGGTTGCCGCTTTGGCCTCCTGTGCTGCTTCGGCCTGCAATGCTTTCACGTGTTCTGCGGTGGCGGCTTCTTCACGCACAGCATCTGCATCGGCTTGAGCCTCCTGGCGGCGTTGCTCGTCGGCTGCCTTCTTTTCTTCGGCTTCTTTCTCCCGCGCAGAAGCTTCGTGCTTTTCAATCAAGGCTTTGTCTTCATCGGAGAAATTGCCCGTAGTCAACAGTTGGCCGAGCGCTAAGGCACTCAAATTAGACAGCGTTGCCGGGTCCAGCGGCGTGCCTTCTGACACTGCTTGCTCCACTTTCTCTTTCGCTTCCTGCTCTGCAGCAGCCTTCTTCTTGTCCTCCTCCAGGTGCTGCTGCTTCAACTGTTGCTTGGCCACTTCTCGCTCGGCCCTCGCTTGCAGTGCCTTGGCCGACGCTTCGTCAGCCTTAGCGCGCTTCTTTTGGTAGACGACTTCGGCTGCGTTCTTCTCAGCTTCCTCGAGGGCGGCTTCTTGCTCGGCTTCTTGAATTGCGTCCAAGCGCGCGCGTTCCATCTCTTCAAGCACCGCTGCCTTGTCGTCTTCCTGTAAAGCTTCACTCGCCAGCAGTTGGCCCAATTGAATCGAGCCCATCCGGTGCATTTTACTACGGTCCAGAGGCTTGCCTTCCGCTAATTCGCGGTTCAGCTCCGCGGTGGCCTCCTTCTCGTCTGCGCGCTTCTGCGCAACCTCGCTCGTGTGGGCTTCTTTCTGCACGTTTACTTCCGCTAATGCCGCAAGCACCTCCTTCTCGTCGTCAGAAATGCGCCGAACCATCATCGACTGCGAGCGCTGCTTGTCCTCAAACTTCGACAATTGGGCCGCAGACTTTGCTTGCGCTTTGCCGTTTTTGGTCTCCAGTTTCTTGGACCGCTTTTCGGCGTAAGAAGAGTCGCGCTCTTGTGCTTTGGCGACCTTTTTGGCAGTGGCGGCCTCCACTTTGGCCACTTTCGAGGAACGCTTCTCGATTCTCGCGTCGAGCTTTGCGTTGGCAGCATTGGCTTTCGCAGTTTGCTTTGCTCTCTTCGCCTCGTCTGCTTCTGCTTTCGCCTTCATTGCCGCTTCTGCCTTGGCCGTTGCTGCTTTGGCTCGAGCGTCGGCCTCCTTTGCCGCGTCCTTGCGTTTCTGCTCGTTCAACTTCAGTTGCTCTTCCTTCTTCACCGCCTGTGCCTCGGCTGCCTCCACCTTTTTGGCCTCCTTCTCGTCTAGCTTGCCGCTCGATTTGAGCTCCTGGAGCTGCTCTGGCTTCATTTTAGCTAACTCACTCTTGCTCAACGGCTTTCCTTCCTCCAACTTCTGGTCGACCTTGGCCTGCGCCGCGGCAGCATCGGCTTCACGCTTCGCTTTCTCGGCAGCGGCCTTCTTCATCTCGGCCACCTTGTTTGCTTGTGCCTGAGCCTTGGCAGCCTTGATCTTGTCTTCCTGCTTCTTCTTGTCCTCGGCTTGCTTGGCATTTGCAGCCGCTTCGGCGTCTACACGCTTCGCAATCGCTTGAGCGCGCGCCCATTCCGCCGCTTCCTTCTTCTTCAAAGCTTCCGCTTCCCTCTTTTCCCGCTGCTTTTCCGCCTTGACTGCCTGGGATTTGTTCCCAACCACGCTGGCCTGAATGGCATGCTCGTCCTTGTCGTGCTCTGCGCGCTTCATTGTGGACTCCTTCTTTTCTGCCAGCACCTCCTTCTTCTTCTCCGCGTTGATCTGCTTCATTTGCTCCTGGTGCTCTTTCGCCTTCCTTGCCTCCTCTTGCGCTGCCTTTTGGGCCTTTTCTTTGGCTTTTTGCTCGGTTTTTAACCTCTCCGCTTTCTCGGACCGAAGCACTTCTTTCTTCTCCGCCGACACTCCCTTGGTCTTGAGCAATTGGTCGATTTGAGACGAGTCTAAAGCAGCCACTAAGCCCAAATTGAGCTCTTTGTCTTCCGCAAGATCATTTTTTAGCTTCTTTTTGGCCTCGTTACTCGCCACCTTACGCTCACGACTTTCCGCTGCTTTAACTGCCTTGAGCTCCTTGGCAGCATTCACTTCGTCGTCCCACAAGCTTTTCGCCAGAGCAGCCTTCAGATCAGCGTCGCGTTTCTTGGCATCAATCTTGGCCCGCGCCGACGCTTCTTCTTCTGCCTTCAGCTGGGCTCGCAGCTCTTGCACTTTCTTGGAAGCTTTCAGCAGCTGGCGCTCGGCTTCGGCATCGGCTTCGGAAGCCGCCGCAGCTTCCTCGAGACGAACACGCCTTTCTTCGGCTTCCTTCTCCCGCGCAGCTCCTTCATAAAACGCCACCAAGGTCTTGTTCTCGTCGGAAAGTTTCCCAGACGTCAGCAGTTGCCCCAGCGTCACAGCGTCCATCTTTTTGAGCACTTCAGGATCTAAGGCCTTGTCTTCTGCCAAATCTTTACTGACTAGCTCCGACGCAGTCTGCTTGGCTTTCAAAGTCTCGGCGTCCTTCTTTTCGCGCTCAGCCTTTCGAGTTATCTTCGCTTCTTCCCGCTCGGACTTTTTCTGCGTCACGTCGGCAAGGGCGCTCTCCACGTCGGCCTTCTTCTTCAAAACCACCGACTCCGCCGCAGCCTTTTCAGCTTCCGCGAGGGCAGATTCTTCCGCTTTCTCTGCCGCCGCTTCCTGCCTCGCCCGCTCGATCTCTTCGTTCAGCGCCGACTTGTCTTCATCCTTGACCTGGTCGCTGGCGAGAAGCTGGCCGAGCTGCAACGATCCCATGCGCTTCATGAGGGCGCGGTTGAGGGCTTTGCCTTCCTCTAAATCCTTGTCCGCTTGCGCTTTCGCCTCCTTCTCGCGCTGCCGTTTCTCAAACACTTTCTGCGCGTGCTCGTCCCGCAGCGACTTGGTGGAGTCCATCGCCGCCGCCAGCGCCTTTTCGTCCTTGGAGTTCCGCCTGGACTGCGCAAACTTCTCGAGCTTGCTGATCTTGCCCGTGGACTTGGGCGTTTGGTGCGCGCTGAAAACCGTGCGTTTATTGGCAGCACTGCTCGAGTCTTTCTGCTCGGCGAACGCCACTCTTTGCTCCATTTTCGCGCCCGCTTTGGCTGCTTTGGCGTTGCGCTTCTCCAGGCTACTGCCCCGCTTCGCGTCAACTTCCTTGTTCTTGGCCGCTTTCTTTGCCTGCTTCGCCTCCTTGGCATCACTCTGAGCTTTCAACTTGGCTTCATTCTTGGCCGCTGCTGCTTTGGCCCTGGCGTTCGCTTGCTCAGCGGTCTCTTGCCGTTTCTGCTCCTTCAACTTCAGTTGCTCTTCCTTCTTCACCGCTTGTACCTCTGCTGCCTCCACTTTCTTGGCTTCCTTCTCGTCCAACTTGCCGCTGGATTTGAGCTCCTGGAGCTGCTCTGGCTTCATTTTAGCTAACTCACTCTTGCTCAACGGCTTCTTCTCTTCGAGCTTCTTTTCTACTTTCGCCTGATTGGAAGCCGCTCTCGATTCCCGCTTTTCCTGCTGCGCGGTGGCCTTCTTTTTGGCTGCTTCCTCCTTCGCTTCAGCCTTCTTGGCTGCCGCAGCCGCCTTGTCCGCCACCTTTTGCTTGTTTTGTGCCGTCTTGGCGTCTTCCTTCTTCTGTTTGTCCACGCGCTTGGCAATCAATTTGGCCTGCTGCTGTTCCGCTGCTTCTCTCTTCTTGCGAGCGGCTTCTTCTTTCTTGTCACGCGCCACTTTTGTCTTTTCTGTTTGCGACGGCTGCCCTTCTTCGTTCTGAGACACGCCAAATAACGCAAGCAAACTGGCCAGCAACTTTTCAATGAAGTTTTTGTCCGAACGTTTCGCCTGCGTGATGCGCTCCTTCGCCACCTTCTTCTCCATGTCGACCATGGTTTTCTCCACGTGGTCAATCTCCTTCAAGTGCTGCTGGTGCTCCTTGGCACGCGCTTTTTCGGCCTGCGCTGCTTCCTTCGCCGTTTGCTGCTCCTTCAGTTCAGCCAACTTCTGCGCTTCTCTTGCCTTCTTGAGCTCGACCTTGTCACCTGGTGTCAACCCTTTAAACGCTAATGCTTGGCCAATGTGCTCCGCGTTCATGACACTCACCAGCCCTGTGTTGAGCCCTTGGCCAGCCGCCAAATCTGCTTTGACCTGCATCTTGGCATTGATGCTGGCGTCGTAGCGGTCGCGCTTCTCGTCTTCCACCAGTGTCTTGGCTTCCCGTGCGGCCACAATTTCCCGGGTCCGCTGCGCTTTGGCTTCGGAAGCAGCTACGGCGGCTTCGTGCTCCCGTTCTTTGATGTTGGCGGCGGACAGAGCTTCTTCTTCTTTGACCCGAGCCTCGCGCAGTGCTTTCACCTTCTTGCCCGCTTCCGCATTTGTCCGTTGCGCTTCCGCATCCTCGAGCGCCTGAGCTTTCCCTTCTTCATTCGCTACGCGCTTTTCTTCCGCTTCTTTCTCTCGCGCAGAAGCTTCGTGCTTTTCAATCAAGGCTTTGTCTTCATCGGAGAACTTGTTCGTAGTGAGCAGCTGGCCGAGCGCTAAGGCACTCAAATTAGACAGCATGGTTGGGTCCAGCGGCTTCTCCTTGGTGATATCTTCGTTGACCTTCTCGAGCGCACTGGACTCTGCTTGTCTCCTTTCGGTCTCCTTCTGCTCCCGGTACGCCTTGAGTTTCAACCTTTTCTCCTCGCGGTCCTTCTTGGCTTGCTCTGCTTTGCCCACTGCTAGCGCGGCATCCATTTCCAACTGAATGCGCTTCGCTTCGGTCGACTCCTTCAGCAACTTGGCTTCCGCAGCCTTACTCTCCGCATCTGAAGCCCGTTGTGCTTCTCGCTGGGCGTCGGCTTTTGCGGTAGCTTCGGCCTCGCTATCCTTCAAATTCGAAGACCGCTGCTCTGCCTTCAGTCCTTGTAAAGCGTTTCGCTCAGCTTCGGCCGCTGCTGCCTCCTTCACACTGGCACGAGCAATCGCGGCGTCGACGGCCTCTACATCGGATTCACTGAGCTGCGTGTGCTTTCTCAGGGCTCCAAGGACGGCCGATCCTAAGCTTGGCAGCACGGCTAAATCCAACCCTTTGCCTGCCTCGAGATCCTTGTCGATGTGGCTCCTGGCCTGTGCTTCCTTGGTCTTTTGCTCCGCGGCCTTCTTGGTTTGAGCCTCCTTGAACGACCGCACTTTCGCACTCGCTTCGGCACGAGCTACCCCGCTGCTCGCTTCCACGCCGCGCTTGTCGGCTCTGGTCGCCGCTTTCGACGCTTTCACAGCGGCCTTGTCGTGCACCACGTTGGCCTTCCGAGTCGCTTTGGCTTCCACGCGAGTCTTGCGCTCCAAGGTCTTGGTTGCTTGCTCCACCTGCTTGTTGGCAATCTTCTCTTCGGAAGCAGCCTTCTTTTCTGTGGCCACCAGCTGCTGCTCTTGCTTTTTGTTTTCCTTCTCTGCAGCTTTCGCGCGCGCCGCTTGCGTTTTGACCCGGCTTGCTTCGGCCTTACTCAACTTGCCACTCTTCTGAAGCGCCGCCAGAGACTCGGCACTCAGGTCAGGCAGCAGTGCTGCATCCAAACCCTTGCCTTCCTTCAACGCTGCCTCTGCCTGCTCTCTGGCTTCGCGATCGCGCTCCCGCTTCTCCGCTGCTTCCGTCGCAGTGCGCTCGCGGGCAGCACGTGCGGCGGCCAACTCCACTGCTCGAGCTTCTTGGGCACGGGCAGCTTCTTCTTCCTTTTGCCGCGCGTTGGCCTCGGCCACAGCTCTCTGTTCTGCGGCGTTGGCAGCTAGCCTGGCCGCTTTTGCTTTGCTCCGCTCAGCGGCTGCTTCCTTCTTGGCCGCCGCATCGTCTGCTTTGCGCTTGCGGGCGGCCTCGGCTACTTTTGCCGCTTCCAATCGCTGCGCAGCTTGCTGAGCGGCTGCGGCATCTTTGGCTGCTTGGTCGCGGGCCGCTATCCGCTCACGCTCAGCTTCCACTGCCGCCTTGTCACTCTCGCTTAAGGCCTTGCTCTTTTCCAGCTTCTTCAAGTCTTTGGCGCTTAAGCCTGAGAGCACTTCGGGTGCTACCCCTTTGCCTTCTTTCAAGTCCTGAGCCAACTGCTGTGAAGCCTCCTTCTCTTTCTCTTTCTGCGTGGTAGCAATGGCGGCGCGCTGTTGCTTGGCATCCTTCGAGGCAGCACCAAAACCCGCTTTGAGAGTGCGCTTCTCGTAGCGTGCATCGCTTTTACTGAACTTGTTCAAAACCTTGTCTTCTTGCTTCTGCGCTTTGGCCGCGGCCTTCGTGTCCTTTTGAGCCGCTTTGGAGACGGCTTTGTGCGACGCCGCTGCTTCTTTGGTCAAACGAGCTTCAGCCAATGCAGCTTGATCCAACTCGGCCTGCTCTGCGTCTGCCGCTTCCTTCGCACTGCGCTCTTCCTTTTGTTTGACCACAATCAGCGCCTTCACCGAGGCCACGTCCTTGTCACTGGTCAGCTTCCCAGAAGCTAGCAACTGCTGCAAAGCAGTGTAGCTCATGGCACTGAGCAAGTCCTCGTCGACGTGGTCGCCTCCAGAGAGTTTTTCATCGAGCGCTGCCACAGCCCGCTTCTCTTCTTCGCGCTGCTGCGCACTCGACGACGCCCGCTGCTCTTGCTTCGACCTATGCGCTTCCACCAGCTGCGCTCGCTTCTCGCGGGCCTTTTGAGCTTCTGCCTCCCGCTCTGCCGCGGAGGCCGCTCGGAAGTCCAGGGCAGATGCGGTGCGCTCCTTCTCAGCCGCTACCTTTGCCCGCTTGGCATCAGCCGCTAAGTCGGCCGCTTCCTTGCGATCGGCTTTGGCTTGGGCCTTCAAATTGGCTTTCACCTGCGCAGCTGCATCCTTTTCGGCCTGCTCCCGTTCACGCTTCTCCCGAGCCTGGGCCTCTGCCACCTGAGAGGCGCGCAGCTTGGCTTCTTGCTTCACCTTCTCGCGCTCATCGTCTTGCAATTGGCCGGGCGGGCACGTTAGCAAACTCGCCAGTTCCGCTTCTCCCAGCTCTGGCAATTTGGCTAAATCCAATGGCTCGCCTTTTTCAAGAGCCGCATCCACCTCCGCCCCCGCTGCTTGTTCCCGCCGTTTCTGGGCCATTTCTGCTTGACGAGCTTCTTTCTGGCGTGCTAAACTCTCACTCGCGAGTTGGGCCTCGGCAGCTGCGGCTGCTGCCTGCCGTTCTGCAGCGGCCGCTTTCTGCCAGCCCGACCGATTGGCCGCGTCGGCGCGTTGCTCTGCTTTTGCGGCGGCTTTGGCCTCTAAGGCTTGCTTTTGAGCAGCCGCAGCACGCTCCCTCTTCGCCTGGTCAACAGCAGCTTTCTCAGCGCGGGCAGCACTACTCTTTGCGTTCGCCAAGCGCTGCTGCTCAATCGCTTCGTTGGCTTTGCGGTCCGCTTCACGCTGTTTCTCTTCTTCCGCCAGCGCTACGTCCCGCGCTGCCACAGCATGCTTTTGGTCCGCCTCGCTCAGCAAGCCGCTGTCGATTTGCTTTTGCAAGCTTTCCGAGCCCATTCCTTTGAAGCCCGTTGGACCCACCGTGCGCCCGGAGGCCAATTTCTTCTCCACCGTAGCCTCGGCTCTTTGCTCCATCTTCGCCCTCCTCTGCTCGGACTTGGCCCGCTGTGCGCCATACTTGGTGGCTCGCTTCTTGTCCTTGGTCGACGACTTGCTTTCCATTTTGCCCACGCGGGTCTCCGCCCGCCGCGCCGCCCGCGCTAATTTCGCGTCCTGCAGCTCCTGCGCGTGGGCTAGTTGCTTGTCGGCGCGCTTTTGAGCCGCGATCCGGCGCAAGTCCGCGGCCGTGCGCTTCTCTTCGGCTACCTGTTGGGCCTTTTTGGCGGCAGCTTCCTTCTTCGCCGCAACGCGCAAGGCCTCCAGCTCTTTCTCGTGCTCCATCAGCCGCTGGTACTTGGCCAGCGACTGCGCTTGCCGCTGCTTCTCGCGGATCGCCGCAGCTTCTTTTCGGGCCTCTTCGTCGCCATTGTCAGCGTGAGCCTTCTCCTGCTCTTCTGCCTTGGCTTCAGCAGCTGCTTCGGCGAGCACTACTTCGTGCTCTCGTGCCTCGTACGCCGTCGCAGCAGCTGCCTCCTGGGCGGCCAAGGTTGCTTCCGAGGCGGCGGTGGCCGCAGCCAAGTCTTTCTTCCGGCGCTCTGCGGCCACGGTGCGGTCATCAACCTCACGCGCATAAGTCAACTGCTTTTCGGTGGTTTCTTTGGCACGACGCTCCGCCGCTGCCCCTGCTTCGGCCTTATCCGCTTCCGCTGCTGCTTTCCGGTTGGCCTTCTCCTCGGCATCTTTCTTGGCCCGGTGCTCGAGCAAAGCTTGACGAGCGGCTTCAGCGGCGGCGTCAGCGCGCGCGGATACTTCCCGGGCTGCTGCTGCCTTTGCCTCCGCTGCCTCTGCGGCCTGTGCTGCTGCTTGCAGCGCGCGTGCGTCTTCTGCTTCGGCCTCACTCAGAGCCCCTTCTTCGCTCAACAGGGCCCCTAGCGCATTGGCACTCAATTCTCGGAGCAATTTCTTGGGCTTTTCAGTGACTCCGTTGGCTTTGTCTGTGGCCAGCTGTTCTTTGGCGAGCCGTTGCTTCTCCAGTTTCTTCCCCAGCTGAGCTTCAGCGCGAGCCCGTGCAGCTGCCCGCTTTTCCCGCGCTTTCCGCTCCACCTCCGCTGCCGCATCCTCACTCGCGTGTTCTGCCGCCACCCGCTTTTGCTCAATTTGCTCTCTTTTGGAGGTGGCGAGCGCCACAGCGCGCTCGGCATCGGCCCTGGCTGCCTGGGCAGCCTTGGTAGCAGCCTCTTCGTCGCGCTGGGCTCGCAAGTAGTCCTGCTTGGCACGCTCGTACTCCAAGTCTTCTTCTGCTTCGCCATCTTCGAAGAACGCGCCACCCGCCGGAGAGGGGGGATTGCTTCGCACCTTTTTCCCGTCGATGTCCACGTTGTCGGAGTGGGGGCTGCCGTCGAGCGGCGTGCCGGGAGACAAGTCGCCGGACTTGCGCGCGGCGACCTTGTCTGCGATGGCTTGGTCTTTGGCTGAGAGGTTCACCACGCCATCCTCGTCGTTGTGGTGGTTGCGGGATTTGCCTCCTAAGGTGGGGTAATGACAGGAAGAGAAGAGGCAAAAAAAAACGAAAAAAAAAGAAGAGGAAGTGATGATTATGAGAGAAAGAAGTAAAGAATGAATACGCTCATAAAACAAGGAGCATTTAGACACTGTCAAAAGGCTTAAGTCAAAGGCTTAGCATCTCCGTACTACCAACACTAGTGAAACTTCGGTAGTTATTCTAAACGATTTGCGCACCTTTTCCGTCTGCGACGCTCATGTTGAGAGCCGACGAAGACACCGAGTTTCGATTGGTCTTGCCCGAGGACTCCCCCGATGCTCCACTGCTGGAGGTGCCCTTGGAAGCCGACTCCCTGGCGTTGTCCAAGCTCTGCGCGCGGGCTTTGCGCTGCTCGAAGCTCTCCGCTGGCCCGCGGCTCGAGGCCGACGGATGCTTGGCCAGGCAGCTTTTGCACACGTCGTAGTCGCACTCCCGGCACCCGAACATCAGCGTGCTTTCCTTGAACGACTGCGCGCACACCGAGCACGCAAAGTCGGGGTAAGGGGTGTGGAAGCGCTTCAACCGATGGTCGTTCAAGCAGGTCAAGCCCGCACGTTTGGCTTCCTGAAACGCCGCATCATCAGCACTCGTCGCCCGCCGATTCTCTCCGCTGAAACGCCCCCACCGGGTGCTTCGCTTGGTGGCTTCGCTCTCGGCCTGGGCGCCATACTGCTTCGCAGCACGGTCGCGCGCGGCGCGCTCAGTAGCCAAAGCGTCGTAGCGCTGCTTGTAAATGCCGTTTCGCTTGGCTTTGGCTTCCTCCACGCACTGGGCGTAGCGGGCCTTGCGCTCCGCTTCGCGCGACTTGTGGCCCTGAGCGAGCGCCTTGTGCTGCGCGTCCATGTTCCGCGCTTTCGCGTTGCGCTCGGCCAGCTTGGCGGCGCGCTGTTGCTCGGTGCGGGCCTCCTGGTCTTCCATCAAGTTGGCGTATTGCTTCTTGCGCGCTTCCATCAGAGCTTTTTCTTTCACCCGAAAATCTTCTTCGCGCTGCTTCTTGGCCGCTGCTTTGTCCGCAGCGGCTTTGGCGGCGTCGCGCTTCATCGCCTCTTGGGCCGCCAGCTTGTCGTGGTATTGGTGCTGGTTCTTCTCCATCGCTTCCTTCTCTTTGGCTTCGTAGGCTTCCTGCTTCTTTGCCTTTTCTTTGATCGACTCCAACACCGCTTTCTGCTTCTCGATTGCAGCTGCATTCTTTGCCTTCGTCGATGCTGCTTTCTTCGCTTCCTGGTCCTGCAAGACCTTCTGGTAGTGTTCTTTGTTGGCTTCCATGGCTTCCTTCTCTCGCTTCGAAAACACTAAGTTAGTACGCTCCTTCTTGGCCCGAGCATCAGCTTGTGCTTTAGCCTTGCCAGCGAAATCGTTGTTCCGTATTTCAGACAAGGTGGACACCTGCTTCTCGTACTGCTTTTTTCGCTCTTCGATTTCAGCCTTTTCCTTGGTGGAATAGGCAGCCTCTTTGCGGTCCTTCTCAGCACGCTCCTTCGCCAGCTTCTGGTATTCCTCTTTGGCTTTCTCGGTCTCAGCCGCAAGCACCTTCTCTGACTTCTCAGCCACTGGCTCCTTTTCAATGCCAGCCTTCAGCTCTTTGAAGTCAAGCTCGCCGTCACCGTTGGGGTCCATTCGCGAAATCACATTGGCTAACACTTCCGGTGAAAGGCCACCTACGTTGAGCACCTCCAAAAACTCCGTTAGCTCGCGGGTGCCAACTTTTCCTGAACGATCGCCGTCCAATTCTCGGAACAGCTCAACCGTTCGCGTCTTGCCATTGAGCTGCATGAACTCTCGGAGCCGCTCCCAAACGGCTTCAGTGGCCTCGTCGGGACTGAGGTCATCAAGCCGCAACGTCTCGGTGAATGTCACCGTTTCACCTATCTGTGTCGTCGCTGGCGCCGGCTTCTTCGCACGTGGCATAACTCTAGGTGAAGCTGGACTTTGGTAAAGCTCTTATGGATGTTCGTGGCGTAGTCGTGGATGAAATAGGTTCAAGCCCTAGTGTTTGAGGACCGTCACTTTTACAAAACGGTCTTTTTCGGCTCTCTGATTACGTGCGAGTTTTTTAGTTTCGTTTATAACCGACCGAGGCATGAATTTACCGAATGAACCGAATGAACGCATTCTTGCGGCAGAAGCTCTGAAGGAGCAGCAGACCAGCAGCCAGTCAGGACTCAAAAGTTCAGCATTCAGCATCGTCGTGTCAGCGTGAGTTCATCAGCTTAGCTTCTAAACTGGAAGCGGCGTGGAAGTGAATACTTTGAAGGCGCATCATTTTCTGAATAAGCTGTTCACTGCACAACCCTCCGGTGGTTTCATACAGTTCTCAATAGAATATTCGAAGTAGCAATCATTTCAACTGAATTAGTGACACAGTGGACCATAGCATTCACAGCGATACAAGTGCCCTTCGACAAGACTGAAGATGATGCGCCTGCTAGCACAGCTGCTCGTGGCCTCTAGCGTTGCATTCCACCTCGACGGATTCGGCATTCGCTCATTGACGTCAATCCACGCACGCCATTCGTCATTAGCTCAACCACTTTGCCGACTATTTCGTCCATGCCGCATGTCTGGAGGCTTCGGCGTTCGGCGACAGGGAGGTTCTGCAAACTCCATTCCGGACTCCTCCCTCGTGGAGAAGCTACGCAAGCAGTCCTCAGGAGCCAAGAAAAAACAGCAGTTGCGCGCCACTCGTGTCCGGCAGAAGCTAAATCTACCGTTGGATTACGGCGACGGTGATCGCGTTGACGCTCTGAATGCCGCGGCGCGTAGCATCATGACCTCGATGTGTTTAGCCGAGGAGTACGACACGGCAGCGCTCGTTGAGTCCATGCCCGGAAATGCTATCCTGGTGAGCCTCGCCATTTGCATGAATTCGGGCAATGCTTTTCCTTTACATTACATTCAAGAGTAGCTAGAGGCGCTTCACTGCTATGGAGCCAGCTTCTCTATCATACGCAATAATGTTCATTTTCTTTGCCCTTCATCGAGGTGGGTGACGTGGCAGCCGTCGGTTTGCCTGGCAACTTCACTGACCAGTCGCACGGCCCGCCCATTGCGTTCGTGTTCCCATACGGCAGTGTTGTGCTTTGGGGCTTCACAGAAGTCGAGTCGGCTAATTTACTGACCAAAGCAGCGGCGTTTGCGGAAGGTCCATTGCCATCCGAAACAGCCGCAGCAGCCGAGGATAGGATTGCCTTCTTTCCCATGGTCGCGTCCGCTGCTAGCGCTGCGCCCGTGGAAAGCTCGACAGAGAACTACCTGGGAGCACTCGGCGAACACAGCACTGGCACCGCAGCCTCTGCTGCTGTTGGGAGCAGCGCAGGGAAGCTAGCTCTGAATGCGTCGGCTTCGGCTGTAGCGGCGGACACGACCGCTGAAGCTATTGCGGCGGCAGCAGCAGCGGCAGCGGCGGTAGTGGCAGCCGAAGCAGCCGCTGCTCGAAAGCGACCCGGTGTGTCCTTTGCCCGCACTGGGGCCTTTCTGAACCTAGCCGACGTGCAGGACCCTTTCGCGAAACTCTCCGTGAGCTACGCGTTTGCCCAGTCCTCCAAGCTCAACACCTTGGAGTACCTGATTGAAGAGCTGGTCGAAGACATTCGGCCCATTCCGGAAGCGCTAGCGAAGTATGGCAAAGTGAAGTACTCGCAGACCGACGCGGCCAGGCTCACAGGTCGCACGTTTCTATTGAGCTCCGCCGTGAATTTGTACAGTGACATTTTGGACGTGCCCGACTTCTTTTGGGAAAACGACCAGTACGAGCCCCTGTACACGTAAGAAAAAAATATCGTTTTAGAACCACAGCTGATTTCTCTTTGATTTTTGCTTTTTGAATGTCTTCCCTCGCCGCCTATTTCTTTGTGCCTCTTGCTTGTAGCGTCCATCGTGTGCCTTGCTAAAGGTATTCTCATCCATTGATGCCGCTTGTTGTGGTCCTTGAGTACTCTTTAAATGATGCCATTGGTGTAACACTTGTCCGTGGGCATGAACGGAAAAATTTACATGTCAGGCGTGCTAATTCGTACCTCGACGTGGACGACCGCACGAGAATCACCAACAGCCGCTTGGCCGTGGTGGGCGAACTCCTCGACAAATTGGGCGGGCAGCTGGCCATCGAGCACGCGAACGAGTTAGAGTGGATCGTCATTTGGCTCATCGGCGTGGAAGTGCTCTTTGAGCTGCCCCACGTGCCCTTTGGCAAACTGTTTAGTGGTATCAAGTCCGTTGGTTCGTTCATGGGGATGGCCTGAAAGAAGGACTTCGAGGGTAGAGTGCACAGGAGAAGGCTTAAGTTCGCGATTGACGTAGAGAACAGTAAACGAAGGCAATTTTTTTGTTCAAAACGAATTGGCCAACACTCTTCCGTGCGTTTTGTAATTATCCAGACTCCAAACAACAGACAAGTAGAAATTTTGTTTAAGATTTAAGGCCATGTTTTTCTGTTTACTGCTAATCCAGCAACAACGAGCAAACAATCGAGTAATTCCGATTTCGAACCCTTATAACTGGGAATATTTACTTCGCCTCCTAGCTTAATAGCTGCAAAGCAATGTTGCGTTTACAACGCGTGATTTACGCGTAGAGGCCGTGCAACGTGTAAATTTCCTTTCGCGTTCCGCATTTGATTCACGCGCCAAGTTTTCGTCTAGGGATTTTTAAAGTGCGAACTTGAATCACTTCGGTATCGCCGAATATTCACTTTCCGCGTGATTTACTCGGAATCCCTAACCCAGCTGCGAAGGTGGTACGAGACGAGCCTTTGCCTTTAATTAGGTTAATTTATGCACTCTTAATGTATTTTTGTTAAGCGACAAAAATATGGACGTGGGTGTATGTACAACTGCCGTATCAAACAAGAGAAACGTCGCTGCCTAATGGCAGCACAAGAACGTATTGTTTTGTAAATGTAACACATCAGGCCGAAACTTGAACCAGGGCGTTCGCAGCAGCTATGTCAACGTTCACTGCGCTCGAGAGGAGCATTATGCGCTGCCCGCTGTGGGTTACTGCCCGCCTCTCCGGTTGTACTCCGCGCGTACTTCGATGTTGCCGAATCGACCCATTGCGGCCTCGGCCTCCAGCTGTTGCTGTGGAACTATGGCTAGCTGTGCCGTCCTTATCAGCGGTAGATTTGTCGGGGGGTGGGAAATAGACTGTACCGTTAGAGACATAAGAGCTAGTGTCAGGTGAAGACCCACGAGTTTTCAAAGAGGAGGACTCTTTAACGCCTGGAGGCTGAGTTGGGCGCACAAAGTTGCCGAGCACAGACACGGGCGACTCCTCGCGGGACGGGCTCTGGCTTGGGCTAAAATACTGGAATGATGAGGCGTTATACTCAGTGGTGCTATCTTTTTGCGCATGATGGTGGCGCGGAGGGCTATGATGCGACACGGACGCGTGCACAGAGGGCTGCTGTGGCATGAAATGTGCTGCCTGAAAATGGCTGCCCCATTGTTGCTGCTGGTGCTGCTGCATTTGGAGCTGCTGCTGAGACGGCTGCAGGAACATCGAGGAGTTGGCGTTGGGCCACTGATTGTTCGGATGGCCTTGAGAAGGTCTCCACTCACGAGCATGGGGCGACGGACCGCCCGCATGCGAAGGTGGCATGGCTCCTGAATATGATGCTGCAACTGAATTCATTGGAGGCGAATCTTCAAAGAATCTCGACAAGGCCGACCTCTCGTAAGACAAATAGATCTGGTGAGATCGAAAAGAAAAACAGAAAACGAGGCATGGGATGTTACGGTGAGTGAAGGAGCTAAAAAGATATCTACGAAATTCCCTGAGGACGTGGTGAATGGGTGGAATAAATTGTGTAGTAAGACCGGCAAATGCCTCGATGCGGATGTGCCTGGACTCACGATAGAACGAAGGTGTTGTGTCCGTCAACGTTCTGAGAGCTGAGAGCGCATGAAATATTTTTTTTAACACGCGACAAAAATTCGTTTTCTGGCATTTCTCGGCAACTTCTTCTCGATCTTTTCAGACAAAATTTGGTACTTCTATCAACCAGAAACAAAAATGTGTATCTTCTTTTTGAATCCCTTTTTTGCACTGATCAAATACCAAATCATCACACACACCCCTTTCCTTCTACGATCTACGATGCCACCAAGTTGATGCCACTCCCTAAACCAAAAGACCATGCTGATGCGGTTAAAGTGTTAAAGTGGCACTTTCTTCTTTATTAATGATCGCAAAAGCTGACTAAATTTTTGATTGCTGAAGCTGGAAAATGCCAGCACACACTTTCATTGACACTTTCCCGAGTGAGCGGCGCTCTATCCTGAACGAGCCGCTCATGGAGGGGATCAAAGAAGGCAGCACCGAGCCTACCAGTAGCAGCATGGGTACTGATTGCACAGAACCCGAGTTGCCAGCTCCGCAGCAGCAAACTGAGCCTGCTCGAGGGACGCGAATGGAATCTGATGCAGTCGGCAGTAGTCTGCAGGACTTCGGTGAGGCCTCAATATCGACCTACAGCTTTTGGAAAGGGAGTTTCGTAGCGGCGTTACTCGGTGCATGCATGGGCATTCTTGCTCTAGCCTTCTCGTGGTGTATATATGCCTGCCTGTGCAACTGGATCTTTACGTTGAGCTTCAAGCATGCCGTGCTGTCGACGCAGTTCACACCCAAGCCTTACTGGATATGGCTACCAACGCTGGGTGGCTTCGCGATTGGTGCCATCAAGCTCATGCCACTGGGGCGCTATTCCTACACCTCCAATGTGCATAGGTCAGTCAAGTATACTTTTCGATCGTTGAATAATTTCAAAATTTTGTGGTGATTGTGATTCTTCATCAATAGCTGATGAAGGCATGATCAGTTTTGCTCCTTTCCTTCGTGTGTGTGTGTTTTTTGCCGCTTCAACACTCTTTTTCGTTCGAGTAGTTTCTTTCGCAAGCTCAGTTCACTCGAAGTGCACCCGTGCGAGGTGCCTATTGTAGTACTCGTGTCGTGCCTGAGCATAGCCATGGGTGCTAGCGTGGGGCCAGAAGCAGCTTTGGGTTGGATGGGCTGCGCTCTTGCTCAATGCTTCATGACCACAGTAGACCATGGAGCAGCCTATTTGCAGATATCTGGAGGCCCTTCTCAAGACAAGTCCGAGCCTGCATTGCACGCCGCTGTAGCTGCCAATTCTAGCGCTGTTGTTGCAGGTGGTGGCGGTCCAACATCAGCAGGTATATATTCCACGCTATCACAACAGCAACAACGGCTCGAGTCTTCATCTATTGCTGAAAGATTGCCAGGAAAGAGAAAAGGAAGAAGCTTGGAACAGACCATTTTGAGATTGAACGCGAGAACCTTGGCGTTGGACACCATAGCAAGCGGTTTGGGTGCCTTGTTCCCCACGCCGTTGCTTTCCGTGGTCCTGGTGCAAGAACTGGCGTTAGCAAGCGGGCTGGACTTCCTGACTTCGAGTGCGTACATTGAGCGCTGTGCCACGTCCCTTCTAGGCACTACGCTGTGCTGGGTAAGGGCATGCTTGCAGCATCGATCTGCGCTGGCTACGAATATGTATATCTCAATTGAAGAGCAATGAAATCGTGCTTAAGCACGCACCTACTACGAATACCGCGGTTTCCCATATCCTCTTGTTTTCACTCCCAATTTCGCTGCATGGGGGGATATACTCACAGGTGATCTTCAACCGTTGCGGCGGGGAAGCGCTTCTGCCAGTGGCTTCCCCGGGGAGTGGCTTCTTGGCTACAGGGGGAATGGTTTCCTGGGAGGCTCTGCCCAACGCGGCGACTTCGTGGTCTCTGCAGCTCTGCCTGTCGAGCCTCTCGGGCACTGGCAGCGACCTCTCTCAAAGCTTGGCTCATGTCGGCACCGCTGCGCTCCTGGGGGCGGCGAGCGCAGGGGTGGGGCTTCTGATGCTCTTGTCGATGGGGGTGTTCCGCCAAGTGGGCCTCAAATGCACGCTGTGGGCAAAACAAAGGGGCTGCGAATGGGTCGCCATTCTCTTGTTGCCGTGCGTCGCAGGCTTGTGCGTGGGGCTTCTGGGGCATGCTTTACCGTTAAGCTACGGCGACGGGTCGTTTCAGCTTACCTTGCTCACCAAATCCTTTGTCCGAGCCGACAGTAGCAGTGCAGACGACTTGGCTCCCTTGGCGATGTACAGTGCCGACTATTTGATGCGTACCGCTGCTGCTGAAGTCCTCCTGTTGGGGATCTGCCATGGGTTTGGCTTCGTAGGCGGGCAAATTCTCCCTTCGCTCTTTTTGGGCTACCTTGTTGGTAAGAGATAAGCCGCACTTTTCAATCTTAATGATGCATGCTTCCGCGAGTACTATTTTTTTGGATGGTTCTTTGAACTTTTGCACACTACTATTCAACCATTGAAAAAGCTTACTCGCTGACCTTCACATAAACCTTTGGTGCGGTCACCCGCAGGGCTGATTGCGTACCTCCAGTACGACGTCGCCCTCTCGATTGCGGTTCCCTGCGCGATGGCAGCGGTGCCGTGCACTCTGGTCCCTGCGCCCGTGACCTTCGTGTTCCTGGCCGCGACGCTCTTTGGCTTGGACGGCATTGGCTCCACGTGAGTGGGTTGTTTCATAGCCTTTTCCTTGTTATTGGGCACCGGAGTAGGTGTAGAGGTGTAGATATAGTTTGTTTTTGTTTCTCTTTCTATTTATACGGTTTCCTTGTATTCATGCGTTGCTTTCATAAACTCCACATATAGTCATAAACTCTTCACTGCATTTTTTTAAACTCATACTTTTGTTCTTTACGGGGCGCCAGGTACGTGCTCGTAAGCGTCTTAGCGTCTTTCGGAGCCAGTTGCAGCCTCAGCTGGCTTCAATCGTTTTTAAGACAAGCGATCAAACAGCAGCTGCAACGAGCGGCGCAGAGGACGAAAGACAAAGAAGGCAGGCCCTCTTTCAAAAGCGGTGGTGGTAGTAGTAGCGCAGCGCGCGGTTACACTGGCTTCGAGCCTGAGGGCGACTTTTTGGACAAAGATGGCGGGAAGAAGAATAAGAAGAACAACAGGAGCCGCAGCCAAGGATGGTGGAGCAACCCGCGAGATCATGCCGCACCTGGTAGCGGCGAGTCCTTCCCAGAAGACCCGCCCATTCCAACGGCCATGTCGACGCTGCTTTATGACGTGCTTTTCGGCGATTTAGACGACGACGACGATGATGATGATGATGATGACGAGCTTTTCCACGATGCACGGGTATGCATTCTCTTGCGTTTATTCGTTCGAATTTGTTTGCTAAAAATCTCCCAATTCTGCCATTTTTTGTATTTCCATCTAATTCTTGTACGACATTATTCATTATTCTGTTCATGTTTGCCTCAACTTCCAATGGGTCTTTCCTTTTCACGCTTTCGCTGGCAGGGGGATAACAGTTTTGGTGGCGGCCAAGAGCACCGCATGAGCAGCGTGAGCTCCGGGGCTTCGCATCAACGATCGCAGCAGCCGCAGCCACGAAACCAGCGCCTCTTGAGCCGAAGCAAATCAACATCCAAAAGCGTTAACCGTTATAACGGGCCGTCATCGCCATTGTCGGCACCTTCGTCTGCTGCTGCTGCAGTTACTGCTCAGCATGTGAACTACCACCAAGCAAGGTCCCACCGCGAAGAAGAAACTGCAGAGCAAGGGCTAGAAGATGGGGATAGCCTTGAGCCAGAGCAGCCAGTACTCCGGCGTGGCAACAGCGGTGCTTACTCGGAGGATTATCGCCGAATTGCGTAAACTTCGAAATTTGTGAATGTAATTTTATTTGGCACTGCGGTCCCCATTGTAGTTTTCGTCGATTTTAACTGTCTAGGTACTGATGAAAATAAGTAGCCTGTTATCTTAGGGGAAGGCATAGGACTCTACTCTTTTTCCTTTCCGAATGCCTTTTGTGGTACTGTGATATCGATCCATGGGAGCATGGGAGATAAGGGTTTCTGGTTTCGATTCTTAAGTTTCTTGGCAATTGGCAATCCCAATACCAGATACCAGTTTCTTAAACCACTTCCACTTCATGCGATATAAATACGCGAAATAGTGCGCAGTGCGCAGTGAAATAAGTAGGAAAGAAAGCAACAAGACAAAAGGGGCTTCTAATTCGTTATGAAAATTTCAGGTATTTGGTACATTGGCAATTTCTGATCTTAAACTTAAACCTGCTTAATAGGAGGACCTCATATTCGAGCTTAAAAGGAAAAAAAAAGGCGAACCTGATCTATGGATATAAGGAGGGACTCAGCACTGAGCACGCAGCCCAGTTGCCAGTTGCATAGCGCACAGTTCAGTCAGCAATCAAGCTTTCTCTGACAGATACCTCCATATTTTTATATTTTACTTGGCTACTTGGCTCTTAAAACTTTGTAGTTGTTTTCGGCTATCGCTATTGCTATGGGGAATATGATGCATTGTGACGAAATGAACAATCACAAGCTGCGGGCTTTCTCACCTCGGCTGGAATTCTAAATCTTGCTGGGTATATATCTCCCCTAATCTAGTCTATTTGGCTTATCTATATTCATTAGGACGAGCACTCAGTCCCGCCGACTTGTTCGGAGGAAAGGCGCCAGTTGGAGCCTTAATTGGCCTTCTGGAGCGAATTCGCTAGCGCATTTGCAGCTCAAGTGCATTCTATATGTGCCTCTGTGACTG